>Ga0180432_10002566_pt1 | contig 27094 bp, 19 predicted proteins | sample SS_ome_10_FD_132414 | JGI IMG/M metagenome (GOLD analysis project Ga0180432, IMG submission 132414) | Hypersaline lake sediment archaeal communities from the Salton Sea, California, USA - SS_1_MS_2 metaG | ecosystem: Environmental > Aquatic > Non-marine Saline and Alkaline > Hypersaline >... | reverse complement strand
GTCATAAAATAATTCTTGCCCCGGCGTCGCATGGGGACTGTTTCTCTCAAGGGCCTTGGTGGCATCTGTCAGGTATATACCCTCTGCTTCCCTGCCCGCAGCCACGCTGCGAATAATATGATTGATCCGCACGTCGGCGCGAAAACGAAGCGTGTCCCGCTCACGTGCTCGAATAAATCTCTCCCGTGCCTCTTCATATTTGGACGCCGCCCAATAACAGCGACCTGACCGAAACTGCAAATCGGCGTAATGGTCGTCAATCTTCGCGGCTTTTAGATAACGTTCAACCGCATCGGTATAATTGCCTTTTAATTCAAATTCGATTCCCTGCTCGTAGAGACTGTTCCATTCTTTCTTGTCTGTCGGGCTTAAATTCGGTCGATGCAAAGACGCGAATGGCGGGTTATCTTTGAGGTTGCTTCCGACGGTACAGAAAATGATTTTGCTTCTGTTTTTCAGCGTAATTCGGCGGATATCTTCCAAGTTTCTTTGAAAGTTTCGGTAAATGGCTTCCAGAAGAGGCGTATGAGGCCGTACCTGATGGTTGAGAAACATTTCCAATCCTAGCCACACGTTGGGGGTGTTTCTTTCTGCACCAACGGAATCCGCCAGGCGGGCTAAGAGCTGCCCCAGTCGGGTTGCTTTAAAAGCAATGACCATGCGGATGGCGGGCAAATTGGCCCGGGGGAGACCATAACCATTTCCGCCGCCGTAGGGCCCGATCACTTCGTTGTTGCCGAGATAGACGATAAACAGGTCGGGATCACAGCGGGCGCAGTCTTCTGCTATCTGCAAAACGACATGGGAATTAATCGCTGTCATTGCGGTGTTAATCACTTCGAAGCTTAGGGATGGATATTGATCGTGCAGCATTTGCTCCAGGATCCGCGCAAAACTGTATGCAGGATCCGGGGTCCCCTGTGCAGCGGAGGCACCCAGAATAAAAATTCGATACGTATTGTCCGGTTTTTCAACAGGAAAGATGAACGGCTCGGATTCACGCGCGATGTGTCGGGGAAAGAATTGCCAGCCAAATTTGACGTTGTCGCAAAAGACGTTCCTGTTATCGATCCGCCGTTGAATCATCGCTTCGGGGGAAAAACCGCAGCCGACAATTCGCAAAGCTATCTCCGCCGCCGCCAACAGCAGAACCGGAAGAACGATAAGCGCCGTCATGCGGAACAGCCACAATCGCCGGCCGGTTATGACGCCTTGCGTTATTGGTTTTTTAGTCTTCTGTTTTTGCCTGCTCATGAACGTCCTAAGTGATCGGTCCTTCATTTACGCTCCGGTCAGCCCAAAGTATAAACAAGGATTAGCGATGGTGTCAGTTTTTTTTATGGCCGGTCACCGATTTAATCTTACGTATCCGTCGCCCCGGCGGCAGCCTCAAGGGCAAATGCAAAAATCAAAATGTAAAATGTAAAATTAAGGACGTCATCCGCCGAAGGCGGATTCCACAATTTTTAGTTTTGATATTTCATTTTTAATTTTCGAAGCCATCCCCAAGCTTCGCTTGAGGCTGCCACCCTCGATTCTCTTTGGGATAACACGCAGCTTTGAATCTTATGAGGTAGCAGTGTGATGATATTTCTATACGGCGAGTTCTCGATAAGATGGTTTTGGAAATTTTATTCCTTGATCGTTCAAGGTATATTTCGTAGAATTTTCGTTCGTCTCGTATGGAGACGATGGTTTACGGTCTGACCGTGTAAAAGATGGAGAATGTCAGAGTAAGCAGGTTGTATTCAGGATCGATATGACTCGAAGCAATGAACCACACGGACCCAATGAAAGGATCAACACGTGGCAGATAAGAAAAGAAAACCAGTGAAGGATCGGAGCCGGTTTCATGGCCGAAGAACGTTTTTGAAAGCAAGCGCCGCCTCGATCGCCTTGCCCTACGTCATTCCGGGGGCCGTGATGGGGACAGACGGCAACACGGCGCCGAGTAACCGCATCGTGATGGCCGGCATCGGCATCGGCAATATGGGCCGGGGCGACTTACGCGCGTTTCTGGGCCGTAATGATGTCCAGTACGTCGCCGTGAGCGATGTCAAAAGGGAGGCTCGCGAAGGCGCGATGAATCGTGTGAACGAAAAGTACGGCAACAAGGACTGCAAAACGTACAACGACTTCCGCGAGATCATGGTGCGGGACGATATTGACGCTGTGCATTGTGCCACACCGGATCATTGGCACGCGATCATCGTGATCGAGGCCTGCCGCAACGGAAAGGACATCTATTGCCAGAAGCCCGAGACCAAGACGCTCCGAGAAGGCCGGCTGATGGTGGCCGCGGCCCGGCGGTACAGTCGTGTCGTGTCCGGCGGCAGCCAGCGCGTGCTCGGAGATTACAGAAAGATCGTCGATCCCTGCTGGAACGGAGACAAAGGCATTATCAAGTCGATTAACGTTAACGTCGGGCCGCTCCCGAAAGACTGCAATAAGAAAGGGGAGCCCGTTCCCGCCGGCTTCGACTGGGACCGGTGGCTTGGTCCCGCCCCCTGGGCGCCGTACCATCCGCACCGATGCAGCGGGAGCTACAGTATCGACGGGACATCCTGGCGGTCGTTCAGGGATTACTCCGGCGGCGGCATGACCGACTGGGGCGCCCATCATTTCGGCGGTGCGACCTTCGCCATTGATGTCAGGGAGCTGGAGCCTGAGGAAGTCATTTTCCATAATGAAAACGGCAAAAAGTTCGCAACCTGCCGCTATCCGAACGGCAAGCTTATTCACCATAACTACCCGGGTCGAGGCAATCTGGACGTCGAAGGGACGAATGAGCAAGGCCCCTCGAAGCCTGTTCCCGAATATGCCGGAACCGGCGGTATCTACGGCGACTTCATCGACTGCGTCAAGACGCGAAGGAGGCCGTTCCGCGATATCGAATTCGCCGTCCACACCACAACCGTATGCCACCTGTTCCTTATTGCCTACGAGTTGGAACGGTCCCTGAAATGGGACACCGTAAAACAGCAATTCGTTAACGACGACGAGGCCAACCGCCTCGTGGACGTTGCACGAAGAGAGCCCTGGGTGATATAAGAGAGCGATAGTGGCGACAAGGAGACTTGATTATGACGAATAAAGTAACGACTAAAATGACATTGGCGGCCGGCGCGGCAGGCATCGCCGTTGCCCGGGCGGATTCGGCTGCAGTAGATAAAGCATTAGAAACGCTTAAAACGTATGACTGGGGCTCAGACCGCGAGGCCTTGAAGCCGATCGATCAGGCGATCGTCGGCGCGCAAGGTAATGCCGCTGCACTTAAGCCGCTGGAAAAGAAGCTGGTGGATGTGCTTGCCGGCGGCATCTCACGATCCGCACAGGACTACGTGTGCCGCAAACTGAGAGTCGTGGGCACGGCCCAATCTGTCGAGGCCCTCGCCGCTCTTTTGCCGGCCGAGGAGACCTCGCACATCGCTCGTTACGCCCTGGAACGCATTCCGGGCGGAAAAGCGGCCAAGGCGATACGCGACGCGTTGCCGGAGGTTCGCGGCAAGCTCAAGCCGGGTATGATCGGTTCCCTGGGCGTACGCCGCGACAGGAAGAGTATCACGATCCTTTCAAAGCTTCTCGGTGACTCCGACATCGAAATCGCCAGAGCGGCGGCCCAATCGCTGGGTCTGATCGGCACGTCGGTTGCGGCCGGGGAATTGCGCAAGTTCGCGAAGGAAGCATCTGCCCACATGAAGATACCTGTAGCCGACGCCTGCCTGGCCTGCGCCGAGCAGTTGCTGGCCGACGGTAAGAAGTCTGAGGCTTTAGCTATATACAATGAGCTCAAGGGCGATGCACAGCCTTCGCACGTTAAGGCGGCGGCCATGAAAGGGATTCTGACCCTTGCGACGAAGAAGTAATGGCGCACAACAAGCTGACGGATGATTCAAGGAAAAAAGGATAGACCCGTATCGTCACGCACCTTGAAGGTTCGAGTTTCGGGTGAGGTTCTATCGCTGCTTGTGTGACAATAAGCTGCCGGGTGGTGCTCGTCCTTGTACAAAGCACGTGCCGTTTGTCTAAGGTTGGTCTCCGGCTGCTCTACGATTTACTTCCCGATCACACGGGTCATAATTCCTGGTTCGTTCGCTATTCTAAAGCGATGGTCTCGCCGGGTGTTAATATCTTTGTTTCGCATTGCGCCGATTTGGCGAACTTTTCGGCGTCGCTTCGGCCGCCGACGATGTCACCCCAGTGATACGGAATCGCCATTTTCGGCTTGAACTGCGAAACCGCCTCGGACGCCTGGGCCGCATCCATTGTATAGGTCCCGCCCACCGGCAGAAGTGCTACGTCGATATTCTGCAGGGCTTTCATTTCTTCGGTCAGGTCCGTGTCGCCCGCGTAGTAAAGACGCTTCGAGCCGATCTCGATCACGAAGCCCACCCAGTTGTTCGATTTGGGATGAAAGTCTTTGTCGGGATTGTAGGCGGCCACGCCGATCACGCGTGCGCCGTCCAATTCGACCGTGAGTCCGGGCATGATCGATTCGCCCATTTTTTCCTTGGCGATCACGTCCGGCGCAGCGATGAGCTTCGTGTCCGGCCGGCTGACCCTGGCGATATCGTCCGGCGAATAGTGGTCGTAATGGCTGTGACTGACGAGCACCAGGGTTGCATCGTGCGGCGAATCCTTGAGTTTCCACGGATCGATGTACAGGACCGTATCTTCGTGACAAATCCTAAAACTGGCATGGCCCAGCCATTGGAGTGTGAATCCCATTGCAGCCTCCCTTCTCGTTTCTTCTTTCTTTTGTGTTTCTTCTTGTTTTTGGGGTGTGTCTTCTGTGGATTTCATGGTTTCCGTTGGGGTGGGTTCCTTTTTGCATCCGTAAATCATGACACCCGTGACAATGATTAACAGGACGAACCTTAGATTTTGCATGGCAATTCTCCTTAAAAGCAAATCCGCGGCATCCTGTCACGGCCAGACGAACGGCCATCTCCGGCTCAGAAGGCCGCCGAGCGCGTGACAGGCGTTGGCTCTCAGACCGGCCCTTTCGGTCTTGTCCTCAAGGTTTGTCTCATTTAAGAGTTTCTGCACGTAGGCCTGTCTTTCGTTTTCATTCATGTATTGATCTCGGATCAGCTTGAGCTCGCCGCTGTCGAGAAAAAAGCCTCCGCAGGCGTAACACTCATCGACCGTGACCTCTTTGGCGCTGCTGTATTTGTGTGTTTGCATGGGGATCCCGCATTTCGGGCACTTGAGCGGGTCGCGATGGGCGTCAATGACCCGGGGGCTGTTCAAGGCGTCTTCCATCGCCTTGCCGACGCCTTCATGACTTTCGTTTAACTTGCTCAGCTCTTTCCAGTCGAACCAGATACCTTTACATCCGTTCTTGCATATATCCACATGGACCTGCCCGAAATCTTCCTCCACCATGAACCTCTCGCACGCGGGACATTTCATTTTGCATCTCCTGTTCCGACTCTCTCGTGAGTCTTTCGTTGGGAACCAATAAAAAAGACCCCGCCTGTCGGCAGGGCCGTGGGTTTTTAGGAGTCCTGACCTGAGGCGGTGTCGGCTCAGCAGGGGCGGACGTTGACGGCCTCGGGGCCTTTCCGGCCCTGGGCCACCTCGTACTCGACTGCCTGGCCGTCGTACAGAGACCGGAAACCTTCCGCCGCAATGTTCGAGTGATGGATAAATAAGTCCTCACCGCCATCGTCGGGGATGATGAATCCGAATCCCTTCCTCTCATTGAACCATTTTACTTTACCTTTATCCACGATGCTCTCCTTAGGCCATTTACCCGGCCCTTTACATAGATTTCCCCATTTTGAACGAGGAATATACGCCGGGGAATAGAAGTATATTCCTTGACACAAGGCAAAAACTATGGGCAAAGTCCGAAATTGTCAACAAAATACTGGAATTTTCATACGTATATAGATGTTTTTTCTGTGAGCTCAATGACGTGAAAAAAAGCGCAAACGGGGTGCATCTGAATTGCTTTGATTCTTCCCTGAAGCAATGGGAGACACTCAGCAGACATGAGGGTCTCAGGCATTGATTTTCAAGCAGTCATCCATGAAGCAGCAATCCGTATGGCCGCAGGAACCATTTGAGTATCCAAAGCACGGCGTGTAGCCTTCCGTGATCTGGACGGTATGGATCAGGTCCGTTTTTTTCATTCTTCCGGGCTTGAGTCCCAGCGCCATGGCTTTTAGCTTGATCTCGGGTAAGGTCATCCGTTTCTTTGCATTGACCTTTGCTCCGGACGGTCGTCTCTTCGATTTGACGGTGGCCACGGAGGTTCGTTTCTTCGCTCTGACTTTTGTTGCGGGCATGTACTTATCTCCTTTTTATTTTTAGGGGAGGCAACCCCATCGTGAGCCTCTCCCAAAGTCATTTCAGAATCTCTACGAATACCGCCATTCTCGAACCGGCTCGTAGAACTCGTTCCCCTGGCCTCTTCACAAGGGATTGAAACCTATATATTTTCGATCATTTAGGCCGGTTTCCTCTGAAATAACTGCCTTTTTTTGTTCTTTTTCTTTCTCTTTTTATTATCTCACTGTTTTTTCGCATTTATTTCGGACCTTTACAACTGTGGGATCGGCGAAGGTGGATCGCCTATCAGAGTCTGTGGTCCCTTCGTTTCGGAAGGCCGCTTTGCCGGTGTATTGAGCAGCGGGATCATTCATCTTGTTTTCTGAGGTGTCGTGTAATTTTCGATTGTCCTCCGGTAAAAAGTAGTGTAGATACATGAGATACGAAGAGTTTGTGACTGGCGATTGGCGTCCGATAAAAAAGGAAAAGTCTAATCTGGTGACTAACGTGTGAATTGAAAGGGGTATTTCAATGCTAAGAATAGGGATGGTCGGGGCCGGCTTTGTCGCCGGATTTCATGAGCGAGCGTTGTGTTCGGTGCGGGGAGCGGAATTTGCGGGCGTGTGTGCCCCCGAGGGGGCCGAGGCCCTTGCCAAGCGGGCGCGCGAGGATGGTTTGGGCGAAACGCAGGTATTCGATAACATTGCTGAGATGTGTGAAGTTGTTGACGTGGTTTGTATTTTTGCCCCGAATCCGTTTCACGTCGAGATCATGCGTCATATCTCCAAGGCCGTCGAAGGCGGGGCTAAATTAAAAGGAATCATTTGTGAAAAACCGCTGGCCCGGAACCTCCAGGAAGCGGATATCATGGCGCGGATGGCGAAAGCCCTCCGTGTACCTACCGCGTATTTTGAAAACCAGCTTCACATGCCCTCGGTGGTTCAGGCCAGAAATCAGCTTTCAGCCGTGGAGCAAAGCATGGGCGCAGTCCATCTGGCCCGCAGCGCCGAGGAGCACGGGGGACCGCACGAGCCGTGGTTCTGGGATCCGACCCGTCAGGGCGGCGGCGTCTGTTGTGATATGGGTTGCCATAGTATTGCCGTTGGCATGTACATGCTGACGCCGAGCGGACGAGCGCCCGACTACCTGACACCCGTTTCGGTCACCGCCAACATGGCGTTGCTTAAGTGGGGCAAGGAACCGTGGATTGGCCGTCTCAAAGAACGGGGCGTGGATTATACCGCCACGCCGGCCGAAGACTACTCGAACGTTACGCTTGAGTTCAAGGATACTGAAACCGGTGTGTGCAGCGTGGCCCAGGCGACGAATTCCTGGATGTATGACGCCCCCGGCCTGCGATTGCTCATGGAAGCTTTCGGACCCGGCTATTCCTATACCGTCAACTCGTTGGAATCTCCGGCCGGACTGTTTATCAGCGATGCGGCCGCCACCGCTGTGGCGGATAGCGAACTTGCCCTTGAAAAAGCGCAAGCCACACGCGGCGCACTGGTGCTTCAGCCGAATGAGGCCGACTTGTACGGCTATATCGCGGAATGGCGCGATGCGCTCTCCGCCTTCGAGCAGGGCAAAAACGGCATGCTTGATTTCCAGTACGGCCGGAAGATCGCCATGCTCGTCATGGCGGCGTATATGGCGCACGAGAAGAAAACGACCCTTGACCTGACCGATGCGACGGTACTCCAGGCTCTGGAAGAATATGTACCCATGATCCAGCAGGGCAACGGTTCGAAAGTCCTTTGAGATTTATGATTTACGATTTTCGATTGAAAAAGGTATTAAAGAGCATAAAATAGACGAATGCAGAGTCATAATCTACGATTGGAAAATGTATTTCGGCGAAGCCGCAATAGTAAATCATAAATTATAAACAATAAGTGACAACAGGAGCAGGTATGGCTGGTCATTCACATTGGGCGGGAATAAAGCATAAAAAAGCGGCGAACGACGCCAAACGCGGCAAGGTATGGAGCAAGATCGCTCGCATGATTATCGTCGCGGCCAAGCAGGGCGGGGGCGATCCCTCGGCGAATCTCTCATTGCGCTATGCTATCGACAAGGCCAAAGCGGCGAACATGCCCAAAGACACCATAGAAAAGGCCGTCAAGAAAGGGACAGGCGATCTGGATGGATCCAGTTTCGAAGAAGTGTTATATGAAGGTTACGGGCTGAACGGCGTAGCCGTAATGGTCGAGGCCCTAACGGATAATCGCAACCGGACGGGGCCGGAGATTAAGAGGATTTTTGAAAAGCACGGCGGCTCCTTAGGCACCAGCGGCTGCGTCAACTGGATGTTTACCCAGAAGGGCCTCATTACCGTCAACACCGAGAGCACCGATGAAGAGCAGCTCCTGGAGATCGCCCTGAACGCCGGGGCCGACGATATGGAAAATACGGGGGAGGTCTTCGAGATTACCTGTGACCCGGGAGCTTATGAGGAACTCAAAACGACTCTCCAGGAAAAGGAAATCGCGATTGAAGTGGCTGAGATTTCGATGGTCTCTCAAAGCACGATCGATATCACGGATGACCATACGGCCAAGAGAATCATTTCCCTGATGGAAGCCTTCGAAGACCACGACGACGTCCAGAACACCTACGCCAATTTCGACATCTCCGACGAGATCGTCGCTCGTATTTCATAATTCGTATGTAATGATTGACTTTGGCGTCACGGAACGAAAAGCAGCGGAGCTTCGGCAGCGGATGGAGGCGTGTCGGTTGGATGAGAAGGATATTGAGGAGGCGTTTGTCCGAAGCAGCGGGCCGGGCGGTCAGAAAGTCAATAAGAGTTCCACGTGCGTTCTTCTTACCCATCGTCCGAGCGGACTTATCGTCAAGATGCAGAAGGCCCGGACCCAGAAACTCAACCGGTATTATGCCAGGAAACGACTCTGTGAAATGCGGGAGAATCAATTGCTTGCCAAAGAAAGCCCCGAGGCCAAAAGGCTAAGCAAGATTCGTAAACAGAAAGACAGAAGGAGACGTCGAAGGTCCGTCTCATGAAGGGGCAAATGGGGAGACGTTGGGGTATCCATGGGTCCGAGATCAATGATTATCTCCCGAGGAGTTTGGCGACCCCTCCCTACCCGGTTTTCATCGGGTTCAGACAAGCCAAAAACAGATTAGAATACCCGGGATCGGCGAAAATTTGTAAGGCCTGAAACCAGGGCTTTCCTCCTTTTACCGATCCCTCTTAACGTTGACGGTTCATCGTTATGAAAACTTCAAGGCGATAATTTTGACGTAGCCGTTTCTTGGAGCCCGAACAACGCCGCTGGCGTCGGAATAGATAGCGACATAGGCTTGGGCCCGAAGTGTGATGTTCGTTTCATCTATATCAATGACATATACCGGACGGTCTCCGCCAAAAGCGGGAGAGCCGATCAAAACCACATTGCCCGAACCATCGGGCGTATTGCTATACCAGACCTGCACAATATCCGGCGTCGCGGCCAGGGCGTGAGCTTTGGTATAGGTGGTCATCTGCGAGACGGCAAACCAACCACTGTCGTATTTTCGTATTCCGAGGTGTTGCTTCGCGGTTTTTTGCACCGTGCCGTCGGGGAACATGATGCCGTCTTTGCCCGCCTTGCCGCCAATGTGAAGTTTGGCTTGAGGCGAGGATGTGCCGATACCCACATTCCCCTCGTTCGTAATCAGTACAACATCATTCGAATCACTCTTAATATTAAATAAGATGTCGCCTGAGGGGACGCCCGAATTCTTCGCGCCGAGACATACGATCACACCTATGGCCAAAATAAATAAAATCCACTGTCTTCTGCTTTTCATCTTTACCGTCCTTTCATTTGTTGCTCTACGATGCTCTGTAACGCCCTAGAACGTCCAAGTCGTTCGTCGCGATGGATTTCAACGGCAGCACGGCATCAGGGACACCGTGCCGCCCATACACGTCTTTCTATCTGTACATTTCCGTGGATTCGGTTTCTTCCACAGGACGACGCAATTGATCGGAGGTCATAGTCACCTTGAAGCGCACGTCACCGGGCTTCACCGCCTTGACGATCACCCGCCAGATTGCCTTCGCCCGCGGAGCCAGTTTTGGCAGCGGCCCAAAGGTCACCACGCCATCTTTGACATTGGCGGTCGTGGGTCCCGAAGCGGAGGTGTACTCGACATTTTCCTCAAGGGTACAAACAATCTTTATGTTTGTACCGGCTGACGTCCCCTGGTTCGTAACGGTAATTACATACGTTTCGTTATTCCCAAGTTCAATAGGATCGTCGATGTCGATGACCTCGAGCAGTATCGCGGCTATACCCTTGACGGCCGTACTGGCGGTTGCAGAAACATCAGACGCGCATTCAGCCTTTGCGGTGGCTGTGTTGACATACGTTCCTTCTTTATCTGCAGAATAGGTGACCTCGACTTCATGGGATGCATCGGGAGCTAAGGCTGAAAGATTCCAGACAACCTTGTTTCCGACGAGCTTTCCATTATGGTTGGCGCCCACAAACTTCATCCCTGCGGGAACGTCGTCTTCGATGATCAGATTGTTGGCGATGCCGTCGCCCTTGTTACTGACTTTCACCTTGTACTTAACCGTGCGGCCGAGATATCGACTCTTGGGTCCGGTCTTCTCAATCGCCAGGACAGGCTGATGCACCACGGTCGTAGCGACGACTTCGGCTTGCAAGCCGCCGTCGGCCGTCGCAGCGGCTTTATTGACATACTTGCCTGTGTTCGTTGCGACAAGCTCAGCCGTCCCTGTTACTGTTTTTCCAGGCGCCAAGGATTTCACATTGAATGAAATTTCATTTTTCCCATCTGCGGTCTTGAGTCCTTCCGGCAACGTGTCGACAATTTTCACATTTCTGGCAAGTCCGGTTCCGGAATTCGTGACGCTCAGCTTGACCGGGATCTTATCACATAAAGAAGCCCTCTCGGGCATGGTCTTTGTTAAGGTTAGCTGAGGTTTGACCACTTTCACATAGGTGCAAACGGGGACGATATAGGTTAACGTCGCACAATACTGTAAGCACTCGACATCTGTCGCCGCTCCAGAGACTTTGATGAGGTTACTGTCCCCGGGAGAAATGGCATCGAACGTCCAAATGAGCTTGCCAGCCTCTTGCTTGGCTTCCGGTGTGGCTGAAACGAATTTGAAATTCTCTTGGATGTTTTCGGAAACGACAACGTGGGTAACCATCACTTCAGAGTGGTTTGTCACTTTAATGGAATACTCGAAAGGGGCATTGAGCTGAACTTCCTCAGGCATGATCTTTTCTACCGTGATCACGCCCGATTGTCCGCACGGATAACTTTGCGAGGCGACATACTGGCCGCATTCCGAACTTGCAGACCGCACCGGCTTGGGCGCCGGTCTTGTTGCGAGGATAGGTTTGGGGGCAACGATAGGTCGCGTTGCGGCTTTAGGGGTGGCTTTCGGTGTCGTGGTAGCCGTAACCTTCTGAGATGCGAGCCAGCGTTGACACTCGTCGGAGAGGCGAGACTTCCCGGCGATATCTTCCGGTACGGGTCCCAGCCCTTGTTTTTCGTAATAGGCCCCGCAACTGGAGACACACGTCAAACAAGGTCCGTCAGCGCAGCCCGATAGCCCGAGGGCTATCACGGCCAGCAGAATTAACAGTGCATTCTTCATCTTAAATCTCCTTCTGGGTTTAGCTAATTCATGTTGAAATACGGGTTAGTTGACATATATGAAACTTTTTGATCGGCACAAACCCCCTTTCTTCCCCATAACAAAACATCCGCAAGGAAAACATAGATTAATCGCTTTCGTTTTCCCGTCTTACTTCAAGGCATCCGTTCCTATAATTTAAGTAGCTATCTATCATAAACGAAAAAAGCTATTATAGAGAATCCTCAACGCAAATCCTTTCGCAGCAATACACAAAACTGTGTAATCTCCTTTTACCGGTAATCATTATACTATTCCGATAAAATCGATTGCAACTAAAAAAACGAGTCTTTCTATGAAATTTATCGCTTATTAAAAAGAAGCGCCATATTATTGAAATTATCGGTCCTAAAAGTTTTTAATAGTAATAAAGGATGTTTTTTCGGACACTGCTTCATAAGCCAAAGAAAGGGCCAAACATTGAGACTCATTCCCTGCTAAGGTGAGCAGCAAACAAACCCTTTTATGAGTAAGCCAGTAAAATTACTAGTATTTTTTGAAAATATGATATCCCGGCGGACCCTGTGTATGCTAAAGAATGCTTGGCGACATTGTCGCATTATTTGGATTGCACAACGACGTGTAAGGTTATTCGTTTATATATTCAAGCCCACCTGTCTATTACATTAGACGTCTCGGTGAAACGGGTTTCGATTGCCCCGTAGAAACAGGCATGGAAGCTGATAAGCCTTCTGTGGCCCTTGCGTTCCTGGGTTATTATCTCCTGGAAGCGAGAGCTTTTATTCTGTCTTTTATGACACCGTATTGTTCTTCGCCCAGCCGGCTGACGACGTTGTCTCGCTCGGGATACATGCGACGAAACTGGGTGCGGTATTGATCTTCGATGTCGATGGCTTTTTTGTACTGCTCGATCGCTATATCTATTTGGCCTAATTGCTCGGCACTTTGGGCCTGTTTGAAATGCAATCGTCCGCAGCCGGGGTAGCGATCGATGGCGGAGGACGCTGCGTCCAGGGCCTTGTTCAACCAGTTGGTTTTCTCTTGTGTCACCGAGATCTTAGCCAGCTCGCAATAGACGTCGATGAGTCGCTCGAAGTTTTTATAAGCGGCGTCATTCCGTTCAATCGCGGCTTTGAGAGATTCTTCGGCTCGAAGCAGCAGGTCCGTTTTCTTGTCCTGAGTGACCTGGAAATGATGCAAATACAAGCGTCCATTCAGAGATTGGGCCGCGTTGCTCAACACGTCGTCCCCGGCCGCCTTTTCCAATCGTTCGTGAGCGGTGTCGAATTGTCCGATAGCGATGGCCCGGTTGGCCTTGCGGATTTTGGCAGTGCTTGCGGCGACGGGAATGAGGGCGTACCCGAGATAAACGCCGACGACCGCTACGGCTGATATGACAACAAGGGCTTTTATCAGCGGTGTGGATGTCAGCATAATCGGGGGGCGAGGATGAGTACGGATATTGATCGCGATCAAACAAGCGATCAGTGTCCACAGGGTTGCCAGCACGCCCGGCTCGAAAAGGGCAAAGTCCGTGAGGTTGTGCAGAGCCACGCCTAAAATCGCACAGAGCAGGCCGGCGGTTGTGATGGGATTTCGTATATCCCATTCGACTACGCTCAGGGCAGGCTGAAAACGTGTCGTATGTCGCGTGTCGCGAAGCGGGCCGGCTGCGATTAAGAAGGCGATGATGAAGACCGCGATCGGCGCTATATAGACCGTTACGATCAAGTAGAGAATAACCGCGAGATCATTCGTCGGCGTTTTGGGCATGAGGATCGGGCGAAGGATCAACAACGCGAGCGAGATCACAATTAAGACGCCTGCAGCCATGATTCTGAATCTCGGTTCGTTCCGATGGTTTTTGTCTGAGGCATCCGCAGCGGCAGGCGACAATGCTCTCCAGAGCGGGATGAAGAGCATCCCTAAAAATGCGACCAGGCCAAGCGGGCCGTATTGGGTTAGCAGGCTTAACGGAAAATTGTGCGGATCCGCGACGGATTCCAGCGCCCCCGCGGGTTTGTAATGGGTGTAAAGATGCGAGAAATTGCCGGGTCCGACACCGGTCAGGGGATGATCGGCAGTCATTTGCGCCGCCGCGTGCCAATATTGCCATCGGACGAGCATCGAATTTCCCCCCGGCAAACGGTCGTGTTTCATTCCATATGAGACCAGTGCATAGGCGCCTGCAATCACGACCATCAGGCCGACGGCTAATATAATTTTCCTGTACGTTTTGATTCGCTCGCCGAACCTCAGCAATGCGACAAACACGGCTCCGGCGAAAACCAGGCCGGCGATCGCTCCTTTGCTGCGCGTCAGGGCGAGGCTGAACAAGATGACTGTCGCAATGAAGCCGCACCCATAAAGGTATATCTTGACGGAACGGTCGGATTTGAATTGTCTGTATTTTTCGACGAACAAAGCCAGAGCGCCGAAAAAGGCCATCACGGCGAACGAGCCGGCGGAATTGCGCGTAGTGAAAAAGCCGCGAACGCCGCGCGAATAGAGCCGATGCTCGAACATGAATTGTTGAAAGGTGCCAACTTTGATGCCGAGCGGTTCGAGCATGCTTTGTGGGTCTTCCTCGTATTGCTCGATGGTGATCTGGTTACTAACGAAGCGTTGCTCGATGCATTGGTAGGCCGACACTACACCCAGGGCCGCGATGACGCCCAGAACGAGCTTGACCTTCGATGGCGAATCCAGAAGCTGAACCAGTAATAATGCCATCAGGAATGACGCCAGGAGCATCACACTATTCGTAATGGCTAACCGCTTGTCGGTTGCGGCAAAGCTGGCGACGATGGCGGCGATACCAAACAAGCCCAGGGCGATTTCCATGCCGGCAGGGCGATACAAAAGTCTTCCGCTCAAAACGCTCCAAACGATCCACACGATAAACGAGAAGACCAAAACGGCGGAGATCGACAGGCTATAGAGGTTGTCGCCGAGATTGACGGCCTGAGACGTGGATTGCATGGCCGGGCCTTCGGTAAACGTCGCACGAAGCGCCAACACGGATAGGCAAAGCGCAAGAAGAACGTACTCCAGGTACACGAGCGTCTTACTCTTTGTCGTATCCGGATTAGTCGGCTGTTTTGTCATTTTTAACCGTGGATTCAAAGACCGCGATAATAGAGAGCACCATGATCGTCTGAACGAAGATTAATATCGATCCGATGAGGTTAACCTGATATAGGAAGGTGGCGCCAAGACCCGTGCAGAGCGTTGCCAAGTATAGCGTGAGGGCGGTTTGGGTGTCGGTCAGACCGTGCTTTTTTAGTCGGTGCGAGAAATGCTGGGTGTCGCCGACGAAGGGGCTTTTGCCCTGGCTGATGCGTAAGAGGGTGACGCTGATAAAATCATAGAGCGGTACGGCCATGACGACCAGCGGCATCAATATCGGATACCACCGGCCGCTCAGCGCTTCGTGATAGTAAGTGATTCTTAAACTCAGCAGCGCCACGAAGAATCCGACGACGAGCGAGCCGGCGTCGCCCATGAAGATCTTGGCCGGGGGGAAATTGAATACTAAAAATCCCAGCAGCGTTCCAATAAAGACGAGGGCCAGGCCGCCGACGAGAATCTGGCCGCTCAGCGCTGCGGCAACGAAGAGAATAGAGCTGGTTATCACGGCGATGCCGGCTGAGGCCCCGTCCATATTGTCCAGAAAGTTGAACGCGTTGATGATCAGGACGATCCAGAAGGCGGACAGGGCGATGGAGACGATTTTGCTCTCGATAAAAAGTTCGACCCGGATGTCGCCGAAAGCCGCCGCCGCGATGGCCACCGCGACTTGAACGGCGAGTTTGAAGAACGGGCCGAGATGCTTGCCGTCGTCCCACAGACCTAATGTAAACAAGACGACGACGCTGAGCCATATCACCAGGAGCTCGTCGATTCTGGCCAGAAAATCGGCGGGGTCGATCGTCGAACGTGCTATAAACTTGCCCAGGTGACCGGAGAGTACCGGAAATTTAACGACAGCTATGGCGGACAGGATAACGGTTGAAAGCGTTGCGAAGAGGGCGATACCGCCGCCCAGTGGGATCACGTTGCGATGGTATCTGTCGGAGGCGGGGTGGGCAACAAGACCCAGGGGGCCGGCCAGTTTTTTCACCAGCGCCGTCAGAACAGCCGACAAAGCAAAAGAACCAACGCACAACGCTATGGCTAATGTTAACAAACTGGCAACTCCTTACGAGAAGAAAAGAGACTTATGCTCCCCGCGAAAAATTCAGGCGATCAACGATGTTATTTTTTCTTTTGGCGATACGTTTTCAACTGCTCCAGCAATTGGGCCCTGACTCGTTCGAAGAAATCGAAATAATCTTGTTCTCTGTAGTCCGGGTAGGTATAAGGCAGCGGCTGCCAACGCCCCTTTTCAAAAATCAGGGTCACTTCGGCATACATCGTATTCCCGATGTATATACGGTGCGAATAGTTTTTTGTTGTGGCTAAAACCAGTTTGGACGGCTCGATGAAGCCGGGGTCCAGATTCACCGGCCTCGGCAAAGGGATACGCAGCGTTTTGGCCAGTTTTTGCTCCAGCCTGTTGGTCTTAAGCTTGATTTTCGCCAGCTTTCCCGGATCGATCAGCCGCTCGATACTAACGAACTGTCGCAATATGCGTGGGCCGGTTTCGTCTTTGTAGTAGTCGGTTTTCTCGAACGGCCAGACTTCACTTATGAGATCGGTCCGGCCGAACGTGCTCGTCACGCTATCCACTGCGGCGTGCAAACACCGATGGTTGGCCGCTAAAATCCCTACAATCAGCTTGACCGGATTAGGCTCGTTTAGCCTCCACATAATCAGACATCGCAGATGCGCACGGCGTAGGCAAGAGACTCGACAGGATCGCTTGTCGATTTCGGGACGAACTCATGGGCAACGTACCCTTGGAATCCCGTCTTGACGATGGCCCGCATGATGGCCGGATAATACAATTCCTGGGTCTCGTCGATTTCATGCCGGTCGGGATTGCCGCCGGTGTGGTAGTGGCCGATGTAATCCTTGTTATCGCGGAGCGTGCGAATGATATCGCCTTCCATGATCTGGGCGTGGTAGATATCGTAGAGAATCTTCACGCGTTCGGAGCCGACTCGCTTGCAGACCTCGACGCCCCACGCCATGTTATCGAACATGTAATCCTTATGATTGACCTTGCTGTTGAGATATTCCAGGCAGATCGTGACTTGTTTCTTCTCGGCGTAGCCGGCGACTTTTTTGAGCGCGATGACCGAGTTCTCGACGCCGACATCATCGGGCATGCCCTTGCGGTTGCCGGGGAAGGAGATGACGTTCGGATATTTATACTCGGCGCAAGCGTCGATGGCGTCCCGGATTTTCGCCAGGCACTCCTTGTGATTTTCTTTTCTGTTGATTCCCTTTGTTAAACCGTGAGTATTCACCATCGAGCATTCAAGGCCGTGTTTTTTAAGCGTCGGAAAATCGTTTGGCCCGAGCAGGTCGATGGCATTCACCCCCATTTTCTTGACGATCACACAGAATTTTTCGAGCGGGATTTTCCCGTAACACCATTTACTGACGGATTGACGGATCCGACCGTTCTTGACGATCCGTTCGATGTTGGCCGAGCTGCCGGCGCGCCCGACGGTACCGAGCGAGCCGCTGACGGTCCCGGCGGCAATCAATGAACTATTGCGGATGAAATCCCGTCGTGAGACTTTGTTGTTGTGTGGAGTGGACATGGTTGTGTTCCTCGCATTCAAAATTTAACATATCTTGTCAGTTCGTGAACTTTTTCATTGGGTGGATTATACTGCTCGGCAGGCTTGACGGCAACGGTTAATTGGCTCCAATTTATGCTTGCCTCGGAGTCCATAGATACGTACAATAAGAATTGAAAACTGTGTATTTGATGTGAACATGGATGTTGGACTCCATGGTGATTCCTTTCGCGTGTTTCAGGGACCGCGTTCTGGTCGTCACCCCGCTTATTTATGTCGCACTTAAGGATAAGCAATAGAATAGCCGAAATAAGGAACAGATGATGACATTGGACCCGACAAGAATGAAGGACTGGCAGATTGCAGAGGCTGCCGAAGAGAAGATGAAACCCATTCGGTGGCTGGCTGAGGAATTAGGGCTCCAAGGGACGGAACTGCTGCCCAATGGATGTTACCTGGGTAAGGTTGATTACATCAAAGTGCTCGACCGGCTGGCCGACAAGCCAGGGGGTAGGTATATCGACGTCACGGCGATCACACCGACGCCGCTGGGCGAGGGGAAAACAACGACGACATTGGGATTGGTGGAAGGGCTTGGCAAGCTCGGTAAAAGCGTCATCGGGGCGATCCGACAATCGAGCGCCGGACCGACGTTTAATATCAAAGGTTCGGCCGCCGGCGGGGGATTGGCGCAGTGCATTCCCCTGACCCCGTTTTGTCTGGGGCTGACCGGGGACATCGATTGCATTATGAACGCTCATAACCTGGCGATGGTCGCGCTGACCTCGCGGATGCAGCACGAGCGAAATTACGATGACGAGAAGCTCGCCCGGCGGGGGCTGAAGCGTCTCTATATCGATCCCGAGCGGGTCCAGATGAAATGGGTGATGGATTTTTGCGCCCAGACCCTTCGTAATATCACGATCGGCAAGGGCGGGAAGATGGACGGCTTTGAGATGGAGTCGGGATTTGCCATCGCCGTCTCCAGCGAAGTCATGGCGATTTTGTCCGTTGCCAGGAACCTTAAAGACATGCGCGAGCGTATCGGCAAAATCATCGTCGCATACGACAAGAAGGGCAACGAGGTGACGACCGCCGACCTGGAAGTGGACGGCGCCATGACGGCCTGGATGGTGAATGCCATCAATCCGAATCTGCTCCAGACCGTCGAAGGCCAACCCATCTTTGTACACGCCGGGCCGTTTGCCAACATCGCTATCGGACAAAGTTCGATCATCGCCGACAGGATCGGCGTCAAGCTGAGCGACTATCACGTGACCGAGAGCGGTTTCGGGGCGGACGTCGGTTTTGAAAAATTCTGGAATTTGAAATGCCGCCTGTCGGGACTGACGCCAAACGCCGTAGTCATCGTCGCGACGGTCCGCGCGTTGAAAATGCACGGCGGCGGGCCGACCGTCAAGCCGGGCTTGCCGCTGGCGGATGAATACGTTCAGGAGAATCTCGAACTCGTGGAGAAAGGCTGTGAGAATCTCATCGCACATATCGAAACGGTTAAAAAGAGCGGTATCACTCCGGTTGTGTGCATTAATAAATTCACCACCGATACGAAAACAGAAATCGACCTTGTCCGGAGCATTTCCGAGCAAAACGGGGCCTTGGCGGCAGTGTCGGATCACTGGCTCAAAGGGGGCGACGGGGCCATCGAACTGGCGGAGATGGTGATTCATGCCTGCGAGCAGAAGAACGACTTTCAGTTCCTTTATGATCTGAGCACGCCATTGCGACAACGGATCGAGCTGATCGCGAAAGATGTGTACGGGGCGGACGGTGTCACATACACCGATAAGGCGCTGCAAAAAGCGAAAATGTTCGAGGCGGATCCTCAGGCCGCGGAGATGGGGACATGCATGGTCAAAACCCATTTAAGTCTTTCGCACGACCCGGATCTCAAGGGCCGGCCCCGAGGCTGGGTACTTCCCATTAACGACATGATGGTGTATAAAGGGGCGGGATTCATCGTACCCGTGGCCGGGGCGATTAAACTCATGCCCGGTACGGCGTCGAATCCGGCGTTTCGACGCATCGACGTTGATGTGAATACGGGAAAGGTCCAGGGCCTGTTTTAAAAAGTGATTTGAGATTTCAAATTTCAGATCTCAAATTCTTCTAAGGAGTGGTACATGACGGCACGGATTATCGACGGCAAGCAAGTCGCCGCGGAGATGCGGGCGGAACTGAAAGCGGAAGTCGCCAGGCTGAAGGAACGGGGAATCGTTCCCGGGCTTGGCGTCATTTTGGTGGGAGAGGATCCGGCTTCCAAATCGTATGTCACGGCTAAAGAACGCGCCTGCGAGGAGATAGGTATTTATTCGGATGATAATCGCCTGGAAGCGAGTATTCCGCAGCGAGAGCTTATGGCGCTGGTCGAGAAGATGAATAGCGATCCGAAGATCAACGGCATCCTGGTCCAGTCGCCGTTGCCCGATGGGTTGAATGAACCCGAAGTTGTGCTTGCGATCAACCCGGCTAAAGATGTCGATGGATTTCATCCCGTCAATGTGGGTAATATGGTCATAGGCGAGAAAGCCTTTTGGCCCTGTACGCCCCACGGTATCATTCAGATGCTGATCCATAGCGGCGTCACGATCGAGGGAGCCGACATCGTGATTGTCGGCAGGGGCAGCCTGGTGGGCAAGCCCCTGGCGAACTTGCTGATCCAAAAAAGCAACATGGGCAATGCGACCGTCACCGTCTGCCATACGCGCACCAGGAACTTAAGCGACCATACGAAACGGGCGGACATCGTCGTCGCCGCGGCCGGTCGGCCCAACACCATCACCGCCGACATGGTCAAAGACGGAGTCGTCGTCATCGACGTCGGCGTCAACCGCGTCGAGGACGCCACGAAAAAGCGGGGCTATCGTCTCGTCGGCGACGTGGACTTCGAGGCGGTGAAAGAGAAGGCCTCGCTGATCACCCCGGTCCCCGGCGGCGTCGGCCCGATGACCATCACCATGCTGCTCTACAACACCGTCGAATCCGCCAAGCGCGCCGCCGGCCTCGAAGCCTGATTCATATTCTTTTTCGCTGCCAAAACGAAAGGATGTATTCCATGCGATATGTATGGATCGTGACCATTGTGATCGTATGCGTGGTAAATTCGGCTCCGGCCTGGCACGATACTGAAGTGCGAATGCAGACATCGGAGCCGCTGGTGGCGGCGTTTGAAGCCGAGACCGGTCGAGGAACTGTTGATGTGCGGAAAGACGCGCAGGCCAACGGGGGGCGTGGGGGATGGGCCGTGCTCGCTAAGCCGGGAAAAACATTGTGTTTCCAGATGAGGCTCGATCCGAGCATTTATTCTTTTTGGATCGTTGCCCGTGCGCCCAAGGGCGCGCCCGACGGCGCCGGCAAAGATGCTCGGGTCTTCGCTAATCTGGACTTCACATCGCCGGACGGCTCGATACATACCTGGACCATGCCGGTTCACTATCGTGAAGACTATGCCGTCATTGTGCGGATGTATTTTCCCGTACATAACGTCGGAGAGTGCCGGTTCCGCGTGGGATTGACCGACAAGAGCAAGTTGGCCTTACTCTGCGACCGGGTTGAGGTCCGCGATGTGCTCGGCCATTGCGCGCGCGAGGGTGTTAAAACCCGGCGCATGCTCAGCGGCGACGACGAACTCAAGCGGATTCGAGCCGAATTCCACGCTGATCCGCGCCACAATGACCGCACGTGGAATTTGGGCAAAGACCGCGGCGACGTATGGCGATTTCGCGCTCGGCGATTTGACGATCGCCGGCGGGATGCCGACAAGCTTTGGGAAAGCCTGCCGGACTGGAATACGATGCATGCGGATCCCAGCTTCAAGACGTGGCATCACGTCATCGGGCGGGATTGTCCCGGCAAAGTCGCCGATTTGGCCCGTATTTACCACGAGTCCGGCGACGAGGAAGCTGGCTGGGACGGCGCTGTGTTGCTTTGCGCTGTGGCGGAGAAGTATCCCGGCCTGGACCATTATTTCCAGGGCTTCGATCAGGCGCGCGACCTCCGCTGGGGACAGATGGTCGGTAAAAGCGTCTATAGCGGCTGGGCGGGCGGAGACTTAATGCGCCTGGCGACGAGCTATGATCGACTCTTTGACTACATCCGTGACAATCAGTCGCTGGCCGATTATGTCCATACCCGTATCGACTGGATTCGCACCCCGCACGATGTGATAACATATCTCGATACCCACGTGCTTCAGCATGGAATGGATTGTCTGAAACGCCGGATTATCCGCTCCGACGAGGCCGCGGCCTTGATTCCTCTCGTGCAGGGAATCAACGACGTGTCGCGTCGGATGCTCACGGATAACGGCGGATTGTTCGACAAAGTCCACATCGGCATGGCCCACGTCGGGGGCATCGACGACCAGGCGTTTACCGCCTACAGCCGAGGCGGCGTGCGTTACATCGGCTCGACCGGTTACGTTAGCCCCCGACTCAAAGAGATCGCGGATATTCTCACCCAATACGTTCGGGCGGGAGGCGATCCACGGTTCAACCTCAACGATCCCGGGCAATATCCCCAACTTCGTGAATCGTTCTATACCAAGAACGGCCTGTACGCAGCCGGAGGGTTCCCGATTATCGTCGGCGATTCGATGGACTTAACGCGTGGGCGTGAAGCGGACCGACCGGCATATTCCTCTCGTGTGCTCGAAGGTTTCGGCGAGGTGGTTTTGGAGGCTGGGCAAGAAGCCGCGAATCCTCGTGTCAAACGCGCCGTCGCGATCCATACCGGCATCGGGCGGGGTCATGCCCACCAGGATACGCTGAACCTGGAGATTTTCGCGCACGGCTGCCGATTGGCGCCGGACCTGGGCGGGCGGCACGCCGGGAAAAATGCGTCGAGCCCGAACATGCGGCGCAACCGCATGCATAACGTGGTCTGGATCGATGATGAGGAATTTTGCAATACCTTCTCCGGCTCCACGACGAGCGGGACGGGATGGACCACGTCTTTTTCGCCCCGGGAAGGCGTGCAATATACCGCCAATAGCGCCCGGGCCACGTCGCATCCGCAGGTCACACTCTACCACCGCGCCACGGCGATGATTGACGGCCAGGTTCGCAACGATGCCGCCGACGTCTATATTTTCGACGTTTTCCGCGTTCGCGGGGGCAAGCGACATGTGTATTGCTTCCACGGCGCTTACGGTCGCAAAGTTACATCCAACATCGACCTGAGACCCGCGGCCAGCGCGATAGCGAAAGAGATCTTGCGAAGCCGGCCCGAGGATTCCCTGTTTGAAGGCCGGACCTCTGATCCCTTCGTGATAACCTGGCCGATGCGGGCCGATCTCCAGGCGCGTTACCAGGGCGAGAAGCACTACACGCCGGATTGGCCTGTAGCTTTGACACTCACGCTACTTGGACATGAAAACGAAGGCGTTTACATCGGCAACGCCCGTTCCGAAGTTTATCCGGTCGATATGCCATACCTGCATGTTTTGCGGGAGAAAGCTACCGGCGGATTGACGAGTGTCTATCCGGCGGTGATGGAATGCCACGCCGGACCGCGATTCATTCGGGAGCTGCGCGAGTTGGATGTCACTCCGGCAAGCAGCGACGTCAATAGAGGGATCGCCCTGGCCGTCTCGCTTAACAACGGCCGTGAGGATTCCCTGTTCGCCTCACTCAAACCTCAGATCAGGCATACCTTGAGCGATGGAACCACTGTGGCGGGTGAATTTGGATTCATTTCGCGCGACGAGAAAGGCCCGCGCATCATGCATCTTGTGGGCGGAACGCATCTTGCTCAGGGTAAGGCGAGCATCTGTTGCAGCAAGCCCGCCTTTGAGACGAGCATCCACGGCGTCGACTACGTAAGACGGAGCCTTACCCTTACCGAGGCCCTGCCTGCCAAACTTCCGGACGGTCAAGTGACGCTGATCGGTAATGATTTTCACCGCGACGCTTTTGAGATGACGACGGCGTCGGGAAAGCATGCCAAATTCGTTCGCACACCACGGTACTACCAATCCAAGATCGACGGGATCGATGCATCGCGCCGGCTGATCTTTACCGAGCTCGAGCCGGCCGTCTATGGCTGCGACACCGATTTCATCAAAGGCACAACCGTGACGAATGAGGCCCACGATCAATCCTGGAAGGCACGTCTGTATCCTATCGAGAGGTGGATGTACCTTGGCTGGCCGGGCACGGACCTGTCCTACCCCCGAGAGGTAACCTTGGATGATCTGCCCGACGCCGACGGGGACGGCAAACGTGAGTTGCGCCTTATGGGACGGGGCACCGACAGCGAACCCGCCGGCGTCCGGCTCGAAATGGAAATCACTCGCGTCGATCCGAACGAGCACCTCTTCTACTTTGCCATGCCGGATGATCCGAATTACCAAATCGGCGGCTGGCAGTACGCCAATCGCGAGCTGGTCAACGAGGACGGAAGCAAGTCGTGGTGGGCTACCTACCCCGGCACGGTCTGGGCCTGGCAGCTCGAGGGCGACGGCCCGCTGGGCGAGGCTGATTTTGCCGATATCGACGGGGACGGCAAGCGGAAGCTCTACGCGTATCATTTCGGCCGGGGGGATCGTGTGCAGTTTAAGACCTTTGTTTACTTGTCCCGCCAGAGCGAGGGATTATACCGTGTGAGAGCCAATACCGGCTGTACGATCTCACTGCCTGCTCCGAACGGCGCGGAGGTGCGGATCAGTTCGGACAATCGTCAATTCAATCCCGTTCAAGCTCAAAGCCGCGACGGAAAACTTGAGATCACCATCGAGCCTGAAATCCTGGGAAAAGGAGAGGTGTGGTTCCGTTTCGAGCAGTAGTGTGAACGGTTTCTAATTCTCAATGACTAAAGTCCGCACGGGTTCCAGAAGACCGGATTTTCCAGGCGGCAAAGTCCGATCTGCGATGACTCTATTACGCCAGGTTTCAGTAATAGCATCTTTACTTCTGAATACCTGTATGCTAAAAAACATAGAATAATAGCTTCTCTTCTTGATGTTCGGAATCAGGATAAGCCTATGAGTATCGAAGAATTCTTAGACCGTCTCAAAAAGGGTGAACGCCTCTATGGAACGGCGATTCTTTCCCCTTCTCCGCTATGGCCTATGGCGGTCAAGGGTACGGGATTGGATTTCGTTTTTATCGATACGGAACACATACCTCTCGATCGGACGACACTGGCTCAGATGTGCGTGGCTTATAAAGGGCATGGATTGCCGCCGCTCGTTCGTATTCCTTCTCCCGATCCGCACGAGGCCCGCAAGGTGCTTGACGGAGGCGCCTCGGGAATTCTGGCTCCTTATATTGAATCTCCGGAACAGGTGAGAGAATTGGTTGGGGCGACGAAACTACGCCCATTGAAGGGGGAGCGATTAACAAAAGCATTACACAACCGGGATACTCTCGAATCCGAACTTAAAGACTACTTACGAGATTGGAACAGAAAGAGCTTCTTGATGATTAATATAGAGAGTGTTCCGGCTATGGAAAGATTAGATCGTATCCTGGCCGAACCCGGTCTCGATGGGGTTATCATCGGTCCTCACGATCTGTCGCTGAGCCTTGGTCTGCCGGAGCAATATCACCATCCCCGATTCGAGGAGGCCGTCAAGCATATCATTTCCAAAGTAAGGGAAAAAGGCTTGAGTGTGGGGATTCATTTTTCCGGAGAGGCGGAACTACAGATTCAATGGGCCAAAGCGGGCGCAAACATCATCATGCATAGTTCCGATATCGCTTTATTTCAACAAAGGTTAAGAGAGGATGTGAAGACCATTCGGTCTGTTTTAGGGGATGAGGACAACTCAAAAGGTAAACAAAAAGATACAATCGTTTAGTTCCTGATTTGAAAGGTGAAGGGGGCTTTTATGTCATTCAAGAATTCCCATATCCTCGGACTTTCTTGTTTACTATTCATATTTCCGTCCTTTTTGTCGGCCTCGCGTTCACATCTTGATTTCACTAACTGCGTCATCGTGACGCCTCCGAAATTAGACCGATTAGAGCACAAAGCGATAACCGTGCTCCAGGAAGAAATACATAAGAGAACGGGCGTTCTGTTGAAGGCCTCGACGGCATGGCCGGAGAATCAGCAGCCGGTTATCGCTGTCGGGCAGACGGCGCAAATCAAGCGGTTCGCAGGTGCGTATTCAGCTATTCTTGACGATGGACGGACACTTAATAAAGAAGGATATCGCCTTTCGATCAAGGGCCGGGTCATCATCGTAGCGGGTCATGATCCCCGCGGTGTCTTTTACGGTATTGGGAAATTACTTCGCACGCTCCGCATGAAAACCGGTTCAATTCTGGTTCCGGAAGAAGTGTATCTCGCCTCATCCCCTCGATACCCGATTCGCGGGCACCAGCTTGGATATCGGGCCAAGACGAATGCCTACGATGCCTGGAGCCCCGCACAATTCGATCAGTACATTCGTGAGCTGGGCCTTTTTGGCGCCAACAGTATCGAGATCATGCCTCCAAGAACCGACGATGACCTGACGAGTCCCCATATGAAGCTCCCGCCCATGGACATGATGATCCAACAGGCGGAAATCATCGACTCGTATGGAATGGATGTCTGGATCTGGTATCCGAACATGGGAAAAGACTATACGAATCCGGAGTCTATTCGAGAGGAGTTGCAGGAGAGAGAAGACATTTTCAGAAAGCTCAAACGCATTGACGCTGTTTTTGTTCCCGGCGGCGATCCGGGAGACCTGCATCCCGACATCCTCTTCGCCTGGCTCGGCCAAGTGGCGAGCGTCCTCAACAAGTATCATCCGAAGGCGAAAATCTGGATTTCGCCCCAGGCCTTTCGCCCGACGAAGGAATGGTTGGGATCTTTTTACAGGAACGCCAATCTCAAGCATCCCTGGTTCGGTGGCGTTGTATTCGGCCCCTGGATCAAAACACCTCTACCTGAAATTCGGAAAATCGTGGACCCGGAAATTCCCATTCGCCGCTATCCCGATATTACCCACAGCATCAGTTGCCAGTATCCCGTAAAAGACTGGGATTTGGCCTTTGCCATGACGCTGGAGCGGGAATGCTACAATCCGCGCCCGGTTGCAGAAAAGGTGATTCATAACGTTTTTGATGAGTTTGCCAGCGGGAGCATAAGCTACTCGGAAGGAATTAACGACGACGTGAACAAGTTCATCTGGAGCGACCAGGATTGGGACCCGGACACTCCGGCTATCGAGACGTTGAGAGACTATTGTCGCTTGCTTATTCACCCCGATGTATCGGAAGATGTCGCCCAGGGTCTATTGGCGCTGGAAAGAAACTGGCAGGGGCCTCTGATCGCCAACACGTCCGTTGAGGTCACATTGAAGCAATGGATGAGTATGGAAAAGCAGTTTCCGCCTGATGCGGTGAAGAACTATCGTTTCCAGATGGGCCTGCTGCGTGCATACTACGATGCCTATGTTCGGGAGCGGCTGATTCATGAAACCGCCCTGGAGTTAAAAGCCAGGGACATTTTGAGAGACCCGGCC
>Ga0180432_10002565_pt1 | contig 27118 bp, 11 predicted proteins | sample SS_ome_10_FD_132414 | JGI IMG/M metagenome (GOLD analysis project Ga0180432, IMG submission 132414) | Hypersaline lake sediment archaeal communities from the Salton Sea, California, USA - SS_1_MS_2 metaG | ecosystem: Environmental > Aquatic > Non-marine Saline and Alkaline > Hypersaline >... | reverse complement strand
CGGAGGGTCCGTTCGAACAGGGCTTTGGTCGCGGGGGGCGAGAACCAGGAGACCTGCTCGCCGGGGAAGATGGGCACGGTGGGCACGGCGACGTTGTGCACGCGCACGGAGTTGGCGTTGGCGCCCTTCCAGTTGGCCACGATGGGCGCGCCGTCCAGCGGGGTGGTTTCGTAGTCGCCGATGCGCTTGAGCTTCTCTGCCCAGCGCCGGGCGAGTTTGGCGTCGCGCTTCAGCAGCCGGGCCGCCTCCCCCGCCGCCGTCAGCAGGAACCGGAAGTACGTGATGTCCACCGGGTTGTTGTACGTGCCGAACGGGCCGTGCTCGGGGTTGTAGCTCGGGCCGATCTCCGCCTTGCCGTCGGCGCCGGTGCGGCACTGGTCCAGCACGTTGGCGTAGAACTCGGCCCCGTCGCGCAGCAGGGGGTAGACGCGCTTCAGGTAGGCCTCCTCCGGCTGGTACTTGTATCGCAGCCAGACGTTCTGAAGAGCCCAGCCCGTCAGGCCCAGACCGTACGTCCACGGGACGTAGGCGATCTGCCGGGCGTTCCTGCTTCGGGCCCTCTGGGGGGCGACCAGGTGCTCCGGGCCGAAGATGTTGACCGGGTAAAACAGCCCGTCCAGTCCGTAGGTCCTTTTGGCCAGCCAGCGCCCGCGCGGCGCGAACCGTTCGAGGTAGGTCACGTACGGCTCCATGAGGTCGACGTGGTTGCAGACGAACATGGGCCAGAACGTCTGCTGGAGGTTGTAGTCGAGGGTGGGCGCGCCGTGCCAGCCGGTCCTGTCCTTTGCCAGGCCGGCGTAGAGCGTGATGGGCATGGTCGTACCGGGCCGGCAGAAGCACCGCATGTAGTAGAGGTTGCGGTACCAGGCGTCCTGGAAGAAGCGGTCGCCCAGTTGGACCCCGCCGGCCGACCAGAACGCCGCCCAGGCCCGTTCGTGCTTGGCAACGAGCCCTGCGGCGTCGCCGGCGACGGTCTTCCGGGCCAGGCGAATCGCGGCATCCAGCACGTTGCCGTCCGTGTCGAAGGACGTAACCATCGCGACGGCCTTGAGGTCGCCGGTGCCCGCGACGGCCAGCGCGTACTGCATGCCCTTGTAGTCGACGTCCCCGGGCATGGTCATGTGGAGCCACGTCACGCCGTCGGTCCGGCCGAGCTTGGCGGGAGGAAGCTGCGGGGCCTTGACCTCTTCCAGCGATACGGCGGCCGCGCTGCGGATCAGGAAGACATTCCGATCAGCCAGTGCCCGCACGGTCGAGGTCTGGCCACCCGTACCTTCCACGGTCGCAACGGCCCGCCGAAGATCCAGCCGAGCCGACTTAATGCGGCGGGTCCTGACCCGGGCCAGGTCGACGTGTCGCGGCTTGGCGCCGCCGATCAGCGTGACGCGATGGTAGCGGTTCTCCGCCCGCTTGCCGTCGGTGGACATGACGTACAGTTCCAGCACTGCCGGCACTCCCCTGGCGGAGAAGTCGACCGTGACGTCCTTCTGCGCTGCGGGGGTCTTTTGCCAGCCGCTGCGAACGAGTTCCTTGCCCGCCGCGTCGGCAGCATAGACGTAGCATCGCGCGTTCGGCGTGCCCGAGACCTGGAGCCGCACCGCCGAACAGGCCGCGGCGCCCGACGTGTCGAGCCCCAGTCGCCACCCGGCTGACACTTGGGGCCGGCCCGTGACGGACATCACGGCAAGGCCCTTGCTTCGGCTCCAGTCGTTCTGGGTCCCCTGTGCGCGGATACACGTCCACGTCCCGGCCAACGGGGACGGACGGCCGATGACGACGACGGCGGCGCATCGCGGCTGCGGATAGGGGTGCTTGTGCCAACTGGGCGGCGTCCGGGTCCCTCCTCGCCAGGTGCGGCGGTGGATATCCATCCGCATCAGGTCCGGGTCCTTCGAGGTGTCGATGCGTGCATCCCACAGATCGTTCTTGGTCACGCGCATGCGCAGCGCATCGCCGCCGTCCCACAGCAAGGCGTTCAGGTCCCCGTTGCCCAGCACCAGCGACCGCCGCGAGATGTCGTCGAGCCTGTCCTGCGAGACGGCCGCCGAGTCCAGTGCCGCAGGACACGGGATCCGCGCTTCGGCCGACAGGGCACCCCCGCCGGCAAGAAGCCGCACGCTGACGATCAGGGCTGCTGCTGCTCTCATCGGATACTCCTGTATGACTCTCGTTCCCGCGATCAGCGCGCAGCGCGTCGTCTGCCCGCTGCGTTCCCGGCCGGGGGGTTCACGAGAAGCTCATCCACAAACAGCCATGCCTTTTTGCCCCGGGCCGGGTGCCATGCGGGGACGGTCTTCAGGTTTACGGCGCGGATGCGTACGTACCGCCCGGTCGCGCGAAGAGGCCCGCTGCCCACCAGGTGGATGGTCGTGCCGCGGGCCTTGTCGGCGTCCTTCACGGCAACCGACGCGACCTGGGTGAACGTCTTTCCGTCGGCCGAGATCTCGAAGACGACCTTGCGGGGCGGATGGATGCCCACGCGGGTGGCCTGGAGGAACCGCGCGGCCAGGCGGCGGATCGGCCGGGACCTGCCCAGGTCGATCGTCGCGTCCAGGTCGTCGGCGTGGAAGCCGAGCCACAGGCCCGACGCGTGGTCGACCTCCCCGATTCGCCCGTCCGTCAGCGACGTGGCGCCGAGGGCGGGATAGTTCGGGCTGGGCATGGCGGCGAGCGTGACGGGCTTGCCGACGGCGGCATGGTCGGTCCTTTCGGCCTTGGCCGCCGCGCGGGCCTGCGGGGGCACCAGCGCTTCGGGCGGCATCATCTGCTTCCGCAGCCGCCCGTGGTGCCGCGCGACCGTGCTGTCCTTCGTCAGGTCCCACAGCGACGTCTTCATCTGCCGCAGCGCCAGCACGCTGACGATCCACCCCTGCGTCCACCCGCTCTCGATGGCCCACGCGCCCCAGCCGTGGTCGGCGTTGCAGCCCCAGTGCTCCCACCGGGCGAAGTCGAACGCGCGGAACCACCCGCCGTCGACGGCGGGCTGGCTGTCGCTGGCGACCTGGATACGGCAGAGGAACTGGGCGAGCTTGTTCTCGGCCCGGATGAGGTCCTTGTCGCCGAGCGCGGCGGCGGCCTCGTGCAGGCCCAGGAAGGCGAAGTTCGTCGTATACAGCAGGTCCGCCACGGGGTCGCCGCTCTGGGCGATCAGCGACGCCTCGTTCGTGCCGTACGCCCTGTTGCTGGGCGGCGGGGGGTACTGCCCCCGGCCCGGCAGGCCGAGTTCCTCCCGAATCGCCCCGCATGCGTCTTGCAGGGCGATCACGCCCCGGGCGGCCTTGCGGAGCATGGCGCGGGTCTCGGGCGTGTCCTTGACGCGCACCAGCCAGGCCAGCGGCAGGAGGATCCGCGCCTTTTCCTGCGCGAGGCCGTTGGTCCACCGCCACCCGTCGGTGTACCGGGCCATGGTCATTTTCAGCGCCGTCTCGGCCCGCTGCAGGAACAACTCGTCCTTTGTCTGCCCGTACGCCCACAGGAAGCACGCCCACAGGTAGGCCTCGTAGTGCGGGTGGGGGTTGACCCGCCGACTGTGGAAGTAGTGCTCCCAGCCCCCGGCCAGTTGGCCCACGTCGATCCGCCCGCCGCGGAAGCCCAACCGGCCCGTCGTGCGCAGGTTGGCCAGCAGGCACATCATCATGGCCTCGTCCCACTGCCTCTGGCCGGTCAGGCCCGCCACGGCCCACGCGCCCATCATCTGACGGGCATTGTCGTCGCCGTAGTTGGCCTTGTACCAGGCCGGCGTGGTGATGCCCCACGCGATCAGCCCGTAGGCGCCGTGGTTCGGGTCGGCGCGATCCTTCTTGCGGGCGTCGGACTTCAGCAGGTAGTAGTCCAGCAGCCTGGGACCGATGGCCTGGTAGGTCTTGTCGCCGAGCACTTTGCCCCCCAAAGCCAGCGCCATCGCCGTCTCGCAGATGCAGTCGCCCCGCTGGACGGAGCTGACCCGCTGCGAGCCGTCCTGGTGGATCACTGAGATGACGGCCTCCATGCTGCCCAGCGATCCGTCGCCCATCGGCGCGTCGGCCGGGATGGACTCCACCCAGTTCCTGCCCGCGACCTGCCTGGCGAAGGACGGGTGGATGATCATCTTCGCTTTCCCGTACCACTCGACGCCGCGCCGGATCGCCCGCAGCTCGTAGTCGGCCGGCAGCTTCTGGGTCCGGGTGTAGGTGGCCCGGACGGTCGGGGTCCACTGCAGGGGCGGGATCCTGGCATCGCGGGCGAGCCACGTCAGCACCGCCCGCCAGATCGCCCGCCAGGCATCTTGCGGGGCGTAGCGACCGGTAACGAAGCGGCTCAGGCTCGTGGTGGCCACGAGCACGTCGCGGCCGGGCATCTCGAAGAGGATCGGGGCCATCTGCCTGGGCAGGCCGTACACCGCGGTGTCAAACCCCGCCACCCGGGCCGCGACGATGTGCGACGCCGCGCTGCTGACCGAGACGTAATGCAGGCCGTTGATCGACACGACCCGCAGCTTCTTGAGCTTGGGGCCGAAGAGGTCCGACGCGATCACGGCCCTCTCCACGTGCGTGCGCCTGGGCTTGCCCACCTTCAGCCCGGGGAGCGCCGCCGGATACTCCACGAACAGCCGCACCCGCTTCTTGCCCGCCTGGTCGAAGAGTGCCGCGTCCACGGCCGTGGTCTTCTGGGGGTAGCCGTCGGCGAGGATCAAGATGCCGCTGCCGACCGGGGCGGCGGCCAGCGCCTTGGCCGGGGTGTCAAATCGCTTCACGCCCCGGACGGCCTTGGCCGCTGCGACGAACAGGTCGTTGTCCGCCTTGCAGCAGAAGACCAGGCTCCCTGCAGCCGAAGTCCGCCCGGACGCCGCCAGGCACACGGCAAGGGCACAGAGAAGCACCTTGTCCATGAGTATCTCCGTTCGCTGCGTTCCAAGCCGACTCGCCGGCAGCCGGTCCCGCATGGATCCTAATGGTTCGTTCGTCAACGGGCAACGATCCCCATCGCCCTTTGTGCCCCCGCGTGCGCTCATGCTGTTGGCACCGGGACCGCACGGGCGTATACTCAGGTATCCGTCGGTCGCGGCCGCGGCCGGCGAACGCAGAAGTGCGGTCTGGGACCCGGACCGCCCAGGCGGCACTCGAGCAAAGGGAGATCGTGATGAGACAGTCAATCGTGCTGTGGTGTGTGACGGCCGCGGTCCTCGCTGCCATGGCGGCGCCAGCCGAGGCGCTGCGCAAGCGGGCCACGTATGGCATTCAGACCAAGGCCCAGCCGGACGCCCAGGCCGGCGGGTGGTTCATCAATCTCGGGATCACGGGGGCGCGCGGGAAGCTGGTTCCCGAGGCCCCACGCGTGATGGAGGTGGCCTACGTTTTCCCGGACACGGCGGCCCACGGGAAGCTGAAGGTCGGTGACAAGATCGTCGGCGCCAACGGCAAGGCGTTCACCACGCCGCACAAGTTCGGCTACGGCGTGACGTTCTTCGGGTACGAAGGCCCGATGATGGACATTGGCAACGCGCTCGAGGCCAGCCAGGGCCCGGCCCTCAAGGGCAAGCTCACGTTCGACGTGGTCCGGGGCGAACAGAAGAAGAAAATCGTGCTGACGCTGCCGACGCGCTACGGGCAGTTCTCCAAGACTTACCCGTTCAACTGCAAAAAGACCGACCTGATCCTCAAGGAGCTGTACGCCTACCTGCTGCGCCGGCAGCGCGAGGACGGGTCCTGGAGCGGGCGGCCCCACATCAACGCCTTCGCGGCCCTGGCGCTGTTGGCCGGCGGGGGCGAGGGCGCGGCCCCGGCCGTCCGGAAGGCGATGGGGTATTTTGCGAAGACCACGAACGACCGGATCAGCTACGGCGGGCTGGACTGCTGGAAGTACGGCCTGTACGGCGTGTGCCTGGCCGAGTTCCACCTGGCCAAGCCCAACAAGCACGTGCTGAGGGAGCTGGAGGAGATCAACCGCTGGCTGGTCAAGGCCCAGTTCGACACGCACTACCGCAGGGGCCAGGGGATGGGCGGCTGGGGGCACCGCCCCAAAGACCGCCCGGGCGGGAACGGGTACGGCCCGATCAACATCATCACCGCCCAGGCCATGGTGGCGTGGGCGCTGATGGCCGAGTGCGGCGTCGAGATCGACCGCAAGCGGTTCGACCTGGCCCACCAGTTCATCGCCAAGGGCACGAACAACATCGGCTACGTCTGGTACAAGGACGGCAACGGGGGGAACAACAAGTACGCCGACATGGGCCGAACCGGCGCCTCGGCCGTCGCCCACGCCGTCTGCCCGTTCAACACGACGACCTACCGCCCGTTCGCCCTGCGCAACGCCAAATGCATCGGCACGAACTATAAGACATTCCCGGACACGCACGGCTCGCCGCTGCTGGGCATGGGGTGGACGGCGCTCGGGGCGGCGGTGGACCCGCCCAGCTTCCGAAACCTCATGGACCAGCACGTGTGGATGTTCAACCTGGCCCACTGCCCCGACGGGACGTTCTACTACCAGCCCAACCGGGACAACAACCCCCAGGACTACGGCAGCGACCCGCGCCTGTCGGCTTCCGCAGCCACGGCCTTGATCCTCGCGATCAAGTACAAGACGCTTCGGATCATGGGCGCCAAGCCGGCGCCGGGCAAGGACTGATCGGCGGCACGAAACGTGGAGTTCGGCCGCATCAACAGAGGGTTTGTGGAGCAGTAGCGGCACCACGCGGGGAGAATCCAACGGGTTGAAGCGGGTGCTCGCACAGAAAGTCCCGCTTGACAGGACCTTCAAGATTGGCTATTATGCTTGCACTGATCTGTTGATAAGGCAGAACTGTTTCGAACGACGAAACGATGCGGAGAAAGGCAGGAACAAGGATGAACGGTTACCTTACCCAGGCGCATGACGTATTGCGTGACTGGCACAGGCCGGCTGTGAAACTGGACGTCCTGGAGAGCCGCCTGTTGCTCAGCTCAACCGTCCTGCCGGCCCCGGTGGATGTGCTGGGCCCGGCCGGCGGCCTTGCTCCGCCGGCGATCCAGGTCCAGCGGCTCGGTTTTGACGGGGACACGTCGGCCTTCAACCACCGGGGATATACCCGCGTGAATCTGGCCGGCGAGGACCCCATCGGCGACGGCACGCCCATTGGCGAGAGTTACATGTTGTACGAGAACTGGGGCGGGACCTGGACCGACGCCGAAAAGCTGCCCAACAACTACGAAGATGACCTGATGTGCTGGGCGGCGGCCGCCTCCAACGCACTGGAATGGACCGGCTGGGGCCTGGTCGACGGCATGACGCGCAGCGACGACATGTTCGAGTACTTCCAGGACCACTGGACCGATGAGGGAGGGCTGATGGAGTTCGGGTGGGACTGGTGGTTCGACGGCACGAATGACTCCCAGGGCTGGTCGGGCTGGTCCCAGGTGGACGTGCCGGGCGGCGGGTTCTACCCGACGGAGAACTTCTCCGAGTACTACCACAGGACGGCGACCGATTCGGCGGCACTGTCGGCAATCAACTCGTACATGCACTCCGGCTATGGCACGACGCTGGGCATCTACACCGCCACCGGCGGCGGGCACGCCATTACCTGCTGGGGCTACAACTACAATCCGGACAACCCGTCGGAATACTACGGCATCTGGGTGACGGACTCGGATGACAGCAAGAGCCTGACGAATCCGCCCGACACAATCCACTACTACGAGGTCGCGTACAGCGGGACCGCCTGGTATCTGCAGAGCTACTACGGGTCCAACGCCTGGTACATCGGCGAAGTCCAGGCGCTGGAGCCCTACGTCGAACCGCTCCCCACGGTGACGATCGAAGCCACCGACGCCGAAGCCGCCGAAGCGCCCCTGGACACCGGCACGGTCACCGTCAGCCGCACCGGCCCGGCCACCGGGAGCCTCGAGGTCTTCTACACGATCGCCGGTTCGGCCGCCAACGGGTCCGACTATCAGACGATCTCCGATTCGGTGGTGATCCCGGACGGCAGCGTCTCGGCCACCATCCTCATCACGCCCATCGACGACGTGGAAGAGGAAGGCAACGAAACGGCCATACTGACGCTCACGGGCGCGGCGACCTACACCGTCGGGACACAGGACAGCGATACGGTCAACATCGCCGACGACGATCTGCTCGTCGTCGACGATCTGGCGGTCTTGGAGACCTCCGTACATGGAAGCGTGACGGCCGGCGACCTGACCGCCACGCACGTGTCCGACAACGCGCGCGAAGCGATCACCGAGGAGAAGTTCGGCGGCACCAAGAGCCGCCTCGAACAGCAGTGGACGTTCGAGGTATCCGGCGGCAGCGTGGTGACGTTCTCCGTGGAGGCCCACCACAACAGCAGCGCCGAGGACTTCTCGTTCGAGTACTCCACCGACGGCACGACGTGGACACAGATGCTGACGGTGACCAAGACGAGCGACAACGACCAACTCCAGTCCTGTGAACTGGCGCCCGGGACGAGCGGCACGGTGTACGTACGCGTGGTCGACACCAACCGCGACAGGAAAGAGTCGTCGCTGGACACGATTTTCGTCGACCGGATGGTCATCCAGTCCGACCTGCGCGTCGTGCCGACCATCTCGCTGGCGGCGACGGACGCGGCGGCATCCGAGACGGGCCCCGACACCGGCACGTTCACGATCACGCGCGCCGATGACCTGGTCGGGGCGCTTGAGGTGCTCTACACCGTCTCGGGCACGGCCGCGAACGGCACGGACTACGACGCGATCCCGACGTCGGTGATCTTCGCCGACGGCCAGGAGACCGCTACCGTGACGATCACGCCGGTCGATGACGATCTCGGGGAGGGTAACGAGACGGTCATCCTCACGCTGGCCGAGTCGGAGGACTACCGCATCGCCACGCCGGGCGGTCAGACCGTCACCATCGCGGACAATGACGTGACAGAGATCATCAGCCGCGCCGAGGCGGAGACGACCATCACCGGCGAGGTCACCGGCGGCAGCTACACGAGCACGCACGCCTCGGACAACACCTACGAGGCCGTGACCGAAGGCAAGTACCGCGGCAAGGGCAGCAGCCTCGAGCAGCAGTGGTCGTTCAACGTTGCCGGCGGCGATACCGTGACGTTCTCCGTCGAGGCCTACCACAACAGCAGTGTTGAAGACTTCGCCTTCGAGTATTCCACCGACGGCGGACTCACGTGGACACACCTTCTCACGGTGACCAAGAACGCGGACGACGATATCGCCCAGTCGGCCACGCTGGACCCGGGCACAACCGGCACGGTGCTGGTTCGCGTGGTCGACACCGACCGTTCGAGAACCGAAGGCGTCATGGACACCGTCTTCATCGACGACATGTACATTGTGTCGGAGTTCGGCGGATAGGCCCGCACAATACACCGGTGGCATGCTGGCCGGATACAACTCACCTCAGTCGTGCCCGCGGTCGTGGGGCTGCGACTCGTGACCGGGATGGTCGTGGGCACTGTGGTCGACTGTCTGGTCGTGTTCCGTCCCCGGTTCCGCCGGCCCGGACATGTCCTCGTGGACGTGCTCGTGCATCTGCTCGTGGGGGCGCGGATGTCTGCGGCTGATCTTGCCGTGGCGCCGTAGGATCGCTGCCGGCTTCGCTGGAGCACTGCGGGCCGACACGTCGTCTGTCGTCGCGCGAACAGGACTGACTGATACCGGAACGACCGCTATCTGACTCTCAGCAGTTCACCGCTTCCCTCGGCCAGATCGACCGTGACGGTCGCAGCGACCCCGCTTGGCCGGACCGGCTGGGCAACCCATTTCGCGGAGGCCTTGTCCATCCTGTGCACTGTGGGGTCCTTCCGCCTGATCGTTATCCTCGCTGTGTGCGGCTTGAATGCATCGCGGTTGGCCACGAGAAGATACTCTGCCGGTCCGGCGGATTTCGCCCCGGCCTTGGCGCCAAAGGTCCCGACCAGTACGTCGCTGCCGTCCAGTGAGAACCAGGCATCCTCAGGAACGCCCTTGCATCCGGCCGGGAGCGGCTTGACGTGGTAGACGGCGCGGCACCGCGCAGCCTTGAAGACCGGCGAGTAGGCATTGATGGCGGCGTTGAGCCTGGCGATCTCCACGCCGTATACATTCGGGGCCGGCACGCCGAGCTTGTCGCGTTTCTGCGGGTTGAAGATCGCTCCCCCCATGCGGTACCCGCGGACACCATACGCCAGAGACGTGTAGACTGTCTGCCGCGTCTTTCGCATGTCCTCAGGACGGGTCTCGACGATACGGCAGACGGGCACGTCCCCGTTGGCCACGGAGGCCCGGCGGAACTGCTCGAGGACGGTGAAGTGCAACTGAGGACTGCGATTGCCGTCCCAGTGATAGTGGTAGTACTCCATGGCCCGCCCCCGGACGACGCCGCAGAACCCCTCGATCCGGCCCCACAGGGCCCGCATCGTGAAGATGGCCGGATGGGTGGGATCGCGCCTGTAGCACACCTGCTCCAGGCTCGACCAGGATGACCATTTCGCGGGGACAATGCGGTCCGACAGGTAGTAGCACAAGACCGTCTTGCTGCCCTTGTGCCTGGCCGGAATCGTAATCGACTCGTGAGGCCAGATGAACACGAAGGCGCGGAGTCCGTGTTTCGTGCATTGGGGGATCTGGAATTCCGCCGCGCCCACGGCGCGATAACCGGCCCGCTTGACCGCAAGAAGGAAGCGCTCGTCCTTACCCCAGTTGTGGCCATGATAGATCGAGATCGCCCCGGGCCAATCGACTCCCTTGGTCTTTGCGGCCGTCGTTGGGGCGGCTTGAGCTTTGTGGAGCGTCCTTGGCGGCACGTTGGGATTGCGGGGTGCGATCTTCACGGACCATTCGCCCACGGCGCCCTGGGGTCCGAACAGCAGTTCGACGTGGTATCTCCCCGGCGGCAATCCGTGTTTCAGGATATTCGGGGGCACCCGGTACTGCCTGTTGGTTGATCCGAAGGCAATCTGCCGGACCTTGCCGTCTGGGGCGACGGACCGGAGCTTCTTGAATTCGGCCGCGTCCCCTACCACGGCAATGTCGAACGGCTTGCTCCCCGTGACGTCGAACACGAATGCGTCCGCATCATCCAGGGCGTCAATCCCGGTGCCCCGCACCACGAAGACGCCGGCCTCGCTGACCGTGACGGCAGGTGTCGCGTCGGGCTTTGCCCACTTCAGGTCGCCCTGCCTTGCTTCGTCGTACACGACAACTTCTGCGGGAGCGGCGAGCGTGTCCCGGCCCGCGCCGGCGGTTGCCAACGCGGCGAACAGGACACTCACGAACCACAGGGAACATCGCATGGCGCGTCTCCCTTTCCGGGGGGCGGCCGGGAGCCGGGATTTCCTTGCAGCGCGCCTGTGGCGTCGCTCTGCGGTGCCCTGGGCGTCCCGGATGGCCTCCGGCCGACGACCGCTGTTGGCCTTCGTGACGATTCTACCACCGACCGCGAGGCCCGCAAGCACGTCGTCCGCTCGAGGAAGAGATGGCCCGGCCGTTCGTGGCAAGGCATCATTGCCAGACTCCCGGCTCGCCAGGCCCCGCCGATGCGCCGGGCGCCGGCGGGGCCGCTGGGTTCGACCGTTCTGCGGGCTGCTATGCCCTTCTGCGCCTGCGGACGTATCCGCCCAGGCCGGCGACGCTCATCGCGACGGCCAGCATCGTCATCGGCTCGGGGACGACGACCGCGCCCATGGCCGTGTAGTTCAGCCTGACCTGCGCCAGCGAGAGTTCGGTGTTGTACAGCTTGAACAGGGCGATGTCGCCGAGGAACGAGTTCCACGTGCCGCCCAGGGCGCCCATGGTGCCCTGCATGATCCCGATGCCGCCGTCGTCCGTGCCGCACCAGTCGTTGAACGTGCCGCTGCCCGTATCGTCTATGGCAGCCAGATTCCCGTTGAGATAGAGCTTCACCGTCTTCGTCGTGAGATTGACCGTGCCCACGGCGTGGATGAACTCGTTTTCCAGGCAGCCAATGTCCCACGAGGCGGTCTGCACGAGATCGCCCCCGTCGACATTCATGGCCAGCGTGCTGTCGTTCAGCGAGATCGAGGCGCCGGTGCCGGTGCCGCCGCTCTCCCAGAGGCACTGCTGGCCTCCGGTCAGGCTGTCGGGCTTGAACCAGATCTCCATCGAGGCGTTGCCCCCGCTGCCGAGACCGTCGTAGTCGGCCTGGGTCGTGCCTTCGCCGTTGGCGTCGGACCGGAAGGCGAAGTTGATGCCGGGCAGCGCGCTGACGTCGCCGGGCTGGCCGTCCGCCGCCCCGACGCGCACTGTGCCGCCCTGGAGCGTCCCGTCGCGGGCCTCGATGGCGTCGTCCCAGTTGCCGGCGGTGGCGACGAGGGTCGTTCCGTCCGTGAGTCCCGTGACGCCGGAACCGCGCGCTATGGCATCGAAGTCGGTCGCGGCGTCCATCACGACCGCCGCTCCGCCGACGGCACCCATCATCTGGTCGTACGTGCCGCGGGCGTCGATCGGTTGAACCGTGTGGTTGTAGACGGCGAGCCCGCCCACGTCGCCGGTGAGCTTGTCATACCCGAAGTTCTCGAACGGTCCGGGGTTGGCCGTGTCTCCGCCGATGCTCCCCTCGCCCATCATGCCGAGCCCGGCCAGGTTCCCGCCCGTCCAGTCATTCAGCCCGGTGCCTTCCCAGTTCCTGGCGATCCGCTGGCCGTTGACGTAGAGGTTCAGGTAGTCCTTGGTTCCCGAGGCGTCCTTGTTGTAGGTCCCCATGACCTGCATGAAATCGTGGGTCGGCAGGTCCGCCGCGTTGAAATCGATCGCCGTCGTCCGGCGACCGGTGCCGTTCTTGATGGTGAAGATCATTCGGGCGTCACCGGCGGTGCTGTTGTCGTTGCGGTCCGTGGTCAGAAGGATCGACATGCCGTCGCCGCTGCCGCCCGATTCGAAGAGCACGGCGTGCTGGGCCGTCGTCCAGTCCGGCTTGACCCAGACCTCGAAGGAGGCGTCGTTGCCGGTGATGTTCCCGGGCGGGGTGTAATAGCTCGTGTTGAAGTAGTTGTCATTGCCGCCGCCGCCGGGACTCCACTGCTCGATCGTGTCGCCGCCGTCCATTCGGTAGGCGTTGGCGATGTTGAACGCCGAGCCGGTCACGGCGACGTAGGTCGGCGCCGCCCCGCCCGTGCCGAGTGCCAGCCGGGCGTCGCGCTGCGTATCCTCCCAGATGTTCGCCGGGGCGCCGGACGTCGCCCCGTCCGGGTTGTCGGCGTCCCATTCATACGTGAGCGCCGCCTGGCATGGTGCCGCTGCCAGCATGACCGCGATGGCCGTCCATACCGCAAGTGTTCCTCGCGCTGTCATCATGTCTCCTTGTCCGTTGCTTGCATTGTGAATGTCTGTCCGGCCCTTCTCACCTGCCCAACCGCCAAGCCGGGATTCAGACAAAGCCGCCTCTGTGAACTATCTAACTCCTTTGTCCGCAGGCTACTACGCCGGACCGCCCGCCCCGATCCGGCTCGCTCAACTCTCTTGCAGACTGGATTATACCACAAAATGCCCGTGCTACAAGAGAAAAACCCCAGATCGAGGTCCCTTTTTGTACGGGTCACGGAAAGGGAATCCCGCCGGCGCGCAAAGCCGCCGTCCTTCTCGGCAACCACCGGTGACCGACCCGTTGCCGCACGGCGCTCTGCGGCAGGCCGGCGCGTGCAGGAGGTCGCTGGGCTTTACCGGTCACGGCCGAGATCGACGGCGGGATGATCCGCGATCCGATCGTTGTTTATCGGGGATCAATACGTTCAGCAATGCTTGATACCTTCGCCTGGTTTCCTGGTCATACATCCCGTACCCCCTGCTGCAGAAGGTCCAATAAGCCCACGGCATTCTGTGAGTTTCCGCCTGCGAACGCACATAGGTGGCGCACTTCCTCCAACATGGCGCTGCACCGAACTCCTCAACAGCCCCACGCTACGCTGTTTCCTCATTTGCCCACGCCGGTTGACAAGGACTGGGCCCGGGGTCGGCGAACCGAAGAAGAGTGAATATGGGGCAACATTATCCATCTGGGGACAGGAGAGTTGCTTCATGCGGCGAGAATAGTCCTTGACAAGGCGTGCGCGCCCCGTGTACTATTTCGTCCGCTCCGTTTGACTGTCTTACGCTCAGAATGGTCCCATACGCTTTTCAAGGGGAAGAACGATGTGGGGCCGGCCGCCCCGGACATCCGGGAGAATCGAGGTGGTGGACTATGGCTCCCTTCTTTCCAGCCCCCACGCATCCCGAGTTCCCGTTACCTGATCGTGCGAAATCAAGCCTCCCGTCGGCCAAGCCGCGGTATTGGCCGGGCGGTGTCTCTGTCATAGTGCTGTGCGTCGTCCTGATGCCGCAGGTAGCGTGTGGTATCGAGTCAGTGTACGAGCCGGGCGTTGATCCGGCCATCGGGTTCAACCTGATCTCGTGGTGGAACTTCGGGCTTCCCAGCGCAGGGTACTGGGAGGACGCGGTCCAATCGCTTTACGACGCGGGATTCCGCGACGTCTCGGTCTGCCCCGTACGTTACGTCGATCCGGCCACAGGCGCAATCTCAATCAGTCCAACGAAGAGCCCGGTCCTCTCACACGTGGCCGGGGCCGTCCTTCGCGCCAAGACTCTGGGCATGACCGTGACGGTCAACCCGTTTGTTGAGTACCAGGACTTCACCCAGTGGCGGGGTAACTGGAACCCCGCGCCGGGCAGCGCCACGGCCATCCAGTTCTGGAGCGACTACGAGCAGTACATGATCGACGTGGCGCAGATGGCCCAGACCAGCGGCGCGGACTTCATGAACGTCGGTACCGAGTTGAAAGCACTCGTCCGGAACAGCGGCCACAATGCCAACTGGAGTGCGGCCATCAATGTGGCCGACCAGAGGTTCTCCGGTCCACTCGGGTACGCCGCCAACTGGGATAATTTCAACGATCCCAACCTGACGACCGCCATGTGGGAGCACGCCGCGATTGACTACCTCGGCATCGACGCGTATTTCCCGGCCGCGACTGACGCTGAAGCCGACGCCTCGGGTGCATACCCCAATCCCACGTTCATCGACCTTGTCAAGAGCAACTGGAATGCGATGTTCGACAACGACATCCTTCCGTTCGCTGGCGCACGAAAGGGTGGCCAGGGGATGCCTGTTGTTCTCACTGAATACGGCCTCCTGGCTTACAACCGTTGCGTCCCCCAGAATCGGGACGGCACCCTTGACCAGAACGAACAGATCATGGGCTTCGAAGCCCTGCTCAGTGCAATGGACCATCGCCTGACGGACGACGACCTTCTGGCGATGCACGTGTGGCATTGGTGGGTGCCGGGAGGCGGCAGCGAATGGTGCATGAACGTGGCCCCGCCCATCTTCGACCCCAACAATGTACCGGCCGCGCAGTTCCTGTCCGACTTCGCATCCAATCCTATCCCCGAACCCGCCAGTGTGTCCTTGCTCGCCCTCAGCAGCCTTGTCGCCCTTCGCCGGATGCGCCACCGGAGAACCACAGGCAACAGGTACATCGGTGTGTCGCAGGTCCATGCCGCGTCATGGAGAACTGACGAACCCCGCCGTGGTGTCTGGAATGCCAGCGTTCGGGAGACTCCCCGGCTGCCGGGCACGATGCGATAGGTCCCGCTTACCCACACAAAATAGCGAAGAGGCAACAGATCCATAGTCTTCTCATGGTCGTCCTCGAAGTGCCGTGGTCAACCCCGCGTGGATCTGCGTCATCTTCCGGACGCGGTCCGGGAACTGTTCCGCCAGGTCCCTTGTTTCGGTCCTGTCCCGGCTGACGTGATAGAGTTCCGGCCTCTTTCCCCGCATCAGCTTCCATTCGCCTTGCCGCAGGGCCTTTGGCCACGCGATGACGCGATCGGCCTCCCGATTGTGCTCTGCACCGCGAAGCGCGGAAACGAAGCTCCGCCCCGCCAACGGGATGAGCGTGCGCCCCTCGAACGTCGGTGGGTAGGATGCACCCGCCAGTTGCAGGCACGTAGGCATGATGTCCGCAATGTGAGTGGGCCGGTGCGAAATGCGTCCTCCGCGCTTCAGTCCTCGGGGCCACCAGGCGATCAAGGGCGACGCAATGCCGCCTTCATAATTCGAGGTCTTGTAGTTCCTGAAGGGCGTGTTACTCAGCGCGGCCACGGCAGGGCCGTGATTGAGAAACGTGTTCATGCTGCCGGGCCGCACACCGTTCCGGACTTTGCCTCTGTCGTAGCACATCTGGGCGCTGGCCCCGTTGTCCGACAGCACCAGGATCAACGTGTTGTCGAGTTTGCCGGTCTTCTTCAGTGCGGCCATGGTATCGGCGAGGCTGCGGTCAATGCTCTCAACCATCGCCGCATGGATGGCCATGCGCTCGACGGCCAGGTATCCCCCGGCTGCCGGCTTCGCCTTCACCATTGAGTCATGCAGCGTGGTCCCAGCGGGGATCAATCCCGCGTCGATCTGACGCTTCAATCGCGCCTGCATCAGTTCTTTACGATTCGCCTTCTTGTAGAGCTCCCGGTAAGGAGCGATGTCCTCCTGCTTTGCCTGAAGCGGCCAGTGCGGCGCGTAGTGAGACACGTACAGAAAGAACCGCTTATCGCTCCCGGCGGACCCCTCAATGAAATCGACTGCGAAGTCCGAAATCAGGTCCGTGGAATACTCCCCGATCGGCCTGTCCCATTTCTTTCCGTCCCGGAACCAGGGCGTGCCCTTGGGGTGGCTTCGGAAGTCGCTGCCCTTGACTTCCTTGAAGTAGTTACCGGGACTCCCGCTTGCCGAGCCAAGGACCCGATCCGCAGCGCGAGCCACCTGGGCCGGGTCGTGCCAGTCATCCGCCGTCACCATGTCCAGCCGCCCGACGGCACAGGTCTGGTATCCGTTGGCCTTGAGCAACTGCATCACCGTCGCGCAGTTCCTCTTCAGATTGGCGAAAATGCTGGTCCCGGGAGCCTGTCCCACGTCCCACGGATAGCAACCGGTCATCAGTGAGGCCCTGCTCGGGCCACAAATGGCACAGTTGTAGAATTGCGAAAATCGCACTCCCTCTCTCGCCAGTCGGTCGATCACGGGCGTCTTGATCTCGCCGCCGTAGCAGCCGAGATCCGAGAACCCCATATCATCCGCCATCACGATGATAATATTCGGCCTGTCACGACTGGCTTTTCGCTGCCCTTGAGCCTCCATTTCCGGCCCCGCCGCCACCGCACGGGCCTTGCCGCCCAACGCGAGCGCGGCCGCACCCAGGCCCACCCGCTTGAGACACTCCCGTCGCGAGTTGCTGGTTGTCATATCACTTGTCTCCCATTTTAGAAGAACGGGTAGCCTTCGGCGGCCTTGCCGCCCGTCTGCGCTCGGGCATCCGCAGACGGGTCCAGCGTCCGGCCAGTTCGGTAAGCACCGCGGGCAGGTCCCCTTCGTGGCCCTGAACGATGCCGCGCCATTTCCCGCGCTCCTTAAACAACGCGAGGTCCATCCGCTCGGGAAGGTCAATCGTCAAGGAATCTGTCTTGAGCAGTTTCAGCGCACCGGCGGCCATCGCTTCGACCTTGCCGCCGGCGTCCAGGCGCACCGCCGCGACGCCGACGGCGTCGAAGGTCACGTCGCGGCCGCGAACTTTGATCGTCTTCTTGATCGGATCGCCCATGACAGCCTCGGTCCCCGAAGCCAGGATGACCGTGCCGTCGATCAGCCGGCAGTGGCCGGTTGGCTTCGGGACCATGATGGTAGTATGCGACCGTCGCTCCAGAGAGCAGGCCGTCTGCGGGGAAACGCCCTCGGCCTTGAGGCGAGCGATGATGGCCGGGGCGCAGTCATTTGCGGCGAGTGCTTTCATCGCTCCGGGCAGCTTCGCCTTGCCGGCAAAGGCCCTCCCTTCAAAGTCGGCTGACCAGTCGCCGACGCGATAGAGCGCGGTTTTGCCCTGTCTGGCCGCCCTGACGAAGAAGTCGGCCACCTCCTTACGCTCATACTGAGGGTGGTACAACACCACGGCCCGGTATGGCTGGGGGCCGTACTGAACTCGCCCGCCGGCGCTGATCCTCAACGCACCACTGGTGATCTCGCTGCTGGGGATCAGGTCGGCATAGTAGCCTTCCTTCCACAGCGCGTTGCTGACCGCCATGCCGACATCCGCGAAGTCCTTGCCCCCGACCCAGTTTGCCGCGGCGGGATGTCCGAATACCACGGCCACGGGGCAGTCGATGGGCGCCGTTGAGATGTAATTGAGCAGTTGGACGCGGCTTTCTGCTCGCAGCAGGTCTCCTTCCAACAGGTTGGTCTTGAGCGAACCCCAGGGCATAGGCCAGCGTGGGTGGTAGTTTATCCGGCCACCGCCGAGGGCGTGGCGCCAGAGATCGTAGTCCTTCAACGACGTGCTGTAGTACATGTTGTACCAGAGCGGGCTGTGCCACTTCTTGGCCAGTGCGGTGCGCACGCAATAGGGCGTGCCCTCATCGGTCTGTGCCAGGTCTCGTCTGCACGCCCACCAACTCAGGCCGTTCTTGAATACCTCCTTGTCGCCCGGGTAGGGGAACCACGTGGGATGGGTCGCCATCATGGCCCCGGCGCCGAACACGGCCTTGATCGACTTGTAGTACTCGGTCTCGACCTCGCCGTTGCGACGCCAGATCATCTCCATATAGTGATTGACCGCCGCGGCCCGAGGGCCCTTGGGCCCTTTGTGGGCCTTGGCGATCAGCAGGAGATCCCGCACCAAGTCGCGTCCGGGGCGACGTTTGGCATACGCCTCGGCCATGAAACGCGAGAAGTACAGGTCGTCGGTGCTCAGTTGGAATCGACCCGGGAAGCCCCACTCATCCTTGCACGCGCCGGCCAGGGGCACGTCCGCGTATTGCTTGAGAATGTCGCGTTCGAAGCCGACCAGGTGCGGGGCGAAGACATCCGGCGTAAAGAGGGTGAATGCCGCCAGGACGCATGCGGTGCGCCCCTGATCCGCCGCGGTGCAGCCAATCGCCACTCGCACGCCCTTTGCGTCGGCCTGCCGGACCTTGCAGCGACCGGTGATGTCCAGGACGGTGTCCGGCTCGATGCCCTTGGGGCCGGAGACGTACGAGTACACCCGCAACACGCGGGCCGAGATCGTATCGTACCCGCGTGCCCGGAACGTGTAGTGGTCGCCCAGGTTGATCGGCTTGATGGCAAGGCTCGTCTGGCCCGAGCCGGTCAGTGCCACCTCCCGCAGCCGAACGATCTCCTGCATCTCGCGGGGATACTTGTCCATGAACGCCTGCCGCGCCAGCCGAACGTCCAGGTCCATGACGATCGCCATGCCGTGAGCCCTGGCGTACTCCGCCGCCGCCTTGATCTGGTCGTGGACCTTCGGATCCGTGACCTCGACCGGATGGCGGATGCTCGTCGTCAGCAAGCGGAACGGAGAGTACTTCTCGTGCAGATCAATGAACCGCTTATAGCCTTCCGGCTCGAACTCTTCCCGCGTCCAGAACCAGCACCCGATCGCCGGCCAGGACGTCTGGATGACGTTCTGCTCCTGGTTCGGCAGCTCCACCTGAACCGAACGCAGCGGGGTCGCCGGGGGTGCCGGCCGCTTCGCTTTCGGCGTCCAGCCCTTCGGCAGCGGCGGCCGCACATGCGGCTCGGCATTCCGGGCGTGATAGATTTCTGTTAGCTCTTCGAATGCTCTGTTGCACAGGTCATTCGGCTTGCCGCCGTTGGCCTTCAGCTCCGCGTCGAGCAGCGCTCGCAGGTAGAGTTGCCGCCACCGCCACGCCTTGCGGGCCCGCGGGGATAGCTGTTTGTCGACGCGCTGCATCGTGGCGTAGGCCTGTTCGGCGCCGGGATCCGCCCGCGGCTTCGCGCCGCGGGAAGGGAACCAGTTCATGCCCAGCTTCACGCCCTCCAGCTTGCCGGGCCACCATCGCATGTGATGGTTCCGCTCGAGGGTCTTCACGACCCCGGCCACCTCCTCCACCACATCGGGCGAGAACTCGAAGGTAATGTATTCCTTCACCGTCTCCTCCACCGGTCGATCGTCCCAATAGAGCTGGCTGTAGACCACCTTCGTGAGGTCCTCGTAGATGCCCTCCGAATAGGGGAACCCGCCGGCATGCGTCGCCTTGACCGCGTTCCACTGCGACCGGGCCCGGGCGGTCAGCGGCGTGGCGCCGAACCCGCCCCACGGGAAAGTGCCATGCATGCTGATCTCCGGGAAACCAATCAGCGGTAGCCCCAGATCGTTGGGGGCGATCCTGATCCCGTGCGGGCCGGGCTCCGAGACAATCCCGTCAACCAGTCCTTTGTCTTGCGCAAGCTGCTCCTTGATGCCGCGCCACTCGTTTCCCTTTATAAACCAGGTGGACAGGAAGATGTTGGCTCCCGGTATCTTCTCGCGGGCGAGTTTGCCTACTTCTCTGACGCACTTCATGAAGCCCGTCGAGCCCCAGGGCTGGCACGCCTTACACCCGCAGCCGCCCGAGTCGTAGGGCCAGATCCAGATCGACCGCGGCTTCAGGTCGGCTGCCCAGTCGAACTCCTCGCCGAGGACCTTCAGAATGTACTGCATGCCCTTCGGCTTGCTCGGGCAAACATCGGAGGCGAATATGGCTCCCCGTCCGCCACCCGGAGCCGCCCGGATTTCTGCGGGGGAGTTTCCGTAAGCCTCGTTGCCGACCACGCCAAGCCAGACATCCATCCCGATCCGTTTTGCCGCCAGGAGGATAGCCCGCAGTCGCGCCCGGAATGCGACAGCCTCGGGATCGTCGAACCCGTTGAAATGGTGCATGTCGTACCAGATGACCAGCGAGTTGAACCCCCAGAGGGCGAGATCCTCGACATAGCGTTGAATCTCCTTCACCGGCCCGTCATGATAGTAATTGTGGAAATGGGTGGCGAAGTAGATGCCGCGCACCGGCTTCTTGGGAACAGATGTCCCCCGCCACTTTCCGGCGGCAAGACCCTCTTCCGAGTAGCGGCTTGTGCGCAGAAGCTTGCCCAGGCCGTAGAGTACCCCACGCTCATTCTGGCCGGCAACCTCGATACCGCCGTCGGCACCGTCACGGATCCGAAACCCATCCTTGGCGATGGCTGGGTCGATCGAGAGCGCCACCGTCAACGGCGCCTCGCCCTGGGTTGTGACTTTGGCCGGGCAGCGATCCTCCACCTGGCGGGTAAATACCGAGGCGATTCGTTCCATCAGATCATCATTCCCGGGCAGCACAACTCGTACCTGCTTGACGGGAGAAGCGGTCTCGATCACTACGGGTGCAGCCGCCTTGTTGACCTCCCCGTTGACCCTCACCTCCACCAGTTCAACCACCTTGGTACCGCCAATCACTTCGTCGGTACCGTCCTCGAAGAGAAGCCGTACATACCTCCCGTTGGCCTTGATATCGTACGCATGCAGTCTTCCATCGTACGCGCTGTTATTGGCGGGAACATCGGCTGATTTGCTTACCGCCGTGGTCCATTTTTTTCCGTCATCACTCACCTGGAAGGTGATCGTTTTGGGGACAAAGTGAAAGCGGCCGCCGAACCCCCGAAACTGAATCTGTATCTTGCCAATAGGGCTCTTCTTCCCCAAGTCTTTCTGCCACCAGGCGCCTACATCCTGGTTGTTGGCGCTGGCCCAGCAATTCTCCACGTCCTGGGCCGAGAGGATGCCGTCATGGGCCTTACCTGCATGATAATCCGCGCTGAACTCCGAAGAGGCGACCGTGGTCGTGTCACGGGGTTTGGCAAGCCCCTGCCGGTTACGCGGGACACCGAACCTGGATGCACTTGCCTTGATTTCATTCCAACGCCAGTCGCGCTTGACCCATTTCGGGACAGAGCTTTCCAGCTTTGCCAGCGTCTCGTGGATCTTCTGCTTCCGCTGCGGGTCTCGGCAGCTATCGTCCAGCAGATCGAGCAGCTTTCTGCCGGTCTTGGCTTCGGGGCCGAAGTACAGCGTGGCGTACTCGTCGAGCACGGCCTCGACGGTCTTCTTCGAGTTCCAGAACCATGAGAGGAAGACCACGCTTGCGATATCGGTGTTCCATCGCTCGCTGTAAGGCCAGCCGCCTTTCATCAGGTCGGGGGAGTAGTCGTTCAGCTCCGCCTGCAGCGACTTCCAGTACTTCCGATTGACGAGCATGCCCCGGTGGTTGCCCTCCATGGAGATGTCCGGGAAGACCATCAACGGCGCCTTGGTCTGGTTGTAGTACTCCCGATCCTCGGCGTTCATGGCGGCGAATCGATGGTGCGGGGCCAGACCCACCTCAAAGCCGGCGAACCACGTCGGCCGGTCCTTGGCGATGTTGGCCACCAGGGTCTTCCAGTCCTTGCCGCCGAACGTCTTGTGGTTCAAGTGCCACGTATCGACCCAGATCTCGGTCTTCGGCGAGATCGCGTGAATCCTCTCGGCCAGCGGCTTGGCAATCCGCCAGTACCCGCGGGTCGGCCACGGCGTGCAATCGGCGCAGGTGCATCCGCCGGGGTCGGCCGGGAAGAGGTTGTAGATGTCAATCGGCCACAGGGCCTTGAGCACCTGTTCCTGCCAGGCGGTCATCTGTTTCACGCTGCCGGGCTTGGACGGGCACAGGTAGTGCTTCGGACACCCGATGATCGGCGAGATGCGGAGTTGCTTGGGCGAGGACTTGTAGGCGTCGTTGACGACCATGAGCAGCCCGGTCTTCATGCCCATGCGCCGGGCGGTCGCGTAGAAGCGTTTGTACATTGCCAGCCAGTGTTTGGCGGCGGGATCGTCGAAGCTGTTGAACATGCCCATCTCGAACCAGAACGCCACGCCATTGCAGCCCCATAGCGCGAACTCTTCGATATAGCGATCTACCTGGTCGGGCTTGCCGAAAAAGTGCTTCCGCGCCCACAGGTACATGCCGCGATTCGGCATCTGCGGCGTCTCGGCGACCTGAAGAGCCGGTAGCTCGATTTTGCCGGGCGTGTACCGCATTTCACGCATTAGCCGCCCGACCCCGGCCACCACGCCGCTGTCGCTCTGGCCGACCACGTAAAGCTCGCCCTTCCGGGCGTCGGCGGCAATGCAGTACCCGTCGGCGCCGAGCGAAGCGATATCCTTGCGATCGGCCGAGAACGCTTTGATCTCTGCATTGGACGCCACAGTTCCGATCACGAGCCGAAACGCGGCCTTGCCGCCCGGGCCCGCCAACGCAATACCCGTGCGATCCTTGATGCGCTCGGCAAGCAGAGTCGCAACCCGCTTCCCGGCCGGACTTGGCTTGTCGCCCAGCACCACGGCAAGTTCATTGTCGCCAACCGTCGTCATCCTGCATTGTTCGCTACCAAGCGCTCTGCTGTCCTTTGCCGATGTGACACTGACGCAATGGGTTGCAGCCAAAATGACAACGATGAACTTCACAATCCTGTTCATGGTGTTTCGCCTGTTCCCGATCTTGACCGGCGTTTCGCTTCGCGGCTCCTGCGGTGTCATGGATGGCCTCTTATCGACGTCGAAGATCCGCCGTGGCGAGACCACGGTCGGCCTTTCTGAAGATCCTACCGCCGATTCCATCATCCGCAATCGCCTTTTCCAGGGATAATCCCAAGCAACCGGGATTGTGATGGTCCCAGAAGGAATTGGTAGCGTGGATTGGTGTCAAAGATGGTTGGCGCCGCGGTCGAGGTAATAGCCAGCCCGGCATTTATCGCCCAGTCGCCTCCCGTAGCGCCGAATTCCTTGATATCCAGCGTCACGCTGTCGGTTGGCCCTCGTGTCTCGGCTGTGCGGCGAAGCAGGCTCCACTTGTCACCAGCGCCGCCTACCAGGTCGAGGTCCTGGTCTCCCGCGTTCCAGGTGGCGGTGCCCGCCGACCCGTAATGAGTGGTATTCGCCCAATCGCCCGCGATGTTCGGGTCGGTGGAAGAATCGTCGACTGTTGTCGCCTGTGCGGATCCTGCCGCCGCCAGCAGCAGCATCGTCGCACTGGCGAGGGTCAAAACGGTGTTGGTCTTCTTTCGCGTGATCATGAGTGCTCTCCTTGTGAAGGACTGATAGGAAATTTGACTGATAGGAAATTTGATTCCGCGTGACGGTGCGTCGGTGGCCGCTGCGTCGCTCTGCGAGCTATGCAGGGCAAGCCGGGGGCGAGGGTTTACACGTTACTAAAACTTCACGCTCCACTCGACAGTTTCGCACTTCTCCGGCGTTATTGAGATCTTAACGCCGCCGTGGGACGCTTCGCCGATCTTCATATCCTTGCTGCCAAGCTTCGCAGATGAGGGCTTGAACTTCCCGTCGGCCGGAAGCGCGATCCGCATTTCGTACAGGTCCCCTGCCACGACTTTGCTCTTTCCGCTGAGCGTCTTTGACCCCGCGTCCCACTTCTCCTCGATCACGTCGATCAGCCCCTGAGTGATATGGCGCGAGGTACTGACAAGCACCGGGCGGTCCGCCTGCTCTCGCACGGCCAGAATCCGGCACGTGCCGCCCGGCAGCGTCTGCTTCAATGTCCCGGAGAAAGGCTCGACAAACTTGTTCGCCCAGTAATCAAAGCCCACGTATTTCTTTGCCTTGTCCAGGCCGAGCCTGCCCATGTCGTACTCGATCGCGGCCTCGTTCCTCTCGCTCCAGTTGAACAGGCCGATCACGTACATGCGATCGTTCTGCGCGAGCCAGATCCGCGGCCTGGACGTCTCGAGATAGTCGACCGGGCGCGCGATGCAATCGTGCCCGGGCAGGCATCGTTTCAGGAGGTCGAGTCGCTCAGGATCGAGCTTGTCATACTGCTCGCTCGAGGTGTGCATGCCACCCGATACCGCCAGCCAGGAACACATCCACCTGGCCCTTTCGATCGGGTTGCTCTTGCGCACGTACACCGGGTCCGGATCGTTGTACCAAACGCGCCCGTTCAGGAAATACAAGTTGCTCCCATGCCACGGGCCCCTCGTCACGTCTCTCCAGCGCCCCCGTCCCGCACCTCCGTTGTCCGGCCCGATCCGCATGGCATCGATCATGTCGAACGCCGGGCCCATCGAACGCATGTTCTGGGAGACATTGCAGCCCAGGACCAGGGCCTCGGGCGCCTCTTCCTGCAAAATCTTCAGACACTTGCGGTATGCCTGCACCTGCGTCATGTCCGGGTTGTGAAGCTTGACCTTTCCGAAGGCCTCGTAATCCTTGTCCTTGTAAGAAGTATTTACGTAGATGTTGTAGGTCGAAAGACCGGTGTGCATGCCGTCTATCTTGAAGTAGCGGTAGCCCCAGTCATAGATGCGCTTGATACGCTGCCGGATGAAGGCCTCGCCCTTGGGGCTGGTCGAGTCAAGGCATGTGCCCGACCAGCGCTTGTCGTGAAACGGCGTTCCGTCGGGGTTCTGCGCATAAATGGCCTTGTCGAAATATGGATTGTTCAGATTTCCGGCGAACGGCATGAACCATATCCCCGCGACCATCCCCTGCGACGTGATGTTCGTTGCCGTGTGTGCCATGCCCTTGGAGTAGTTGGGCAACGAGTCGACGAAGCACTTCCAGGGGCCGGTCTTCTTGAGGTGTTTGGGCTTGAAATCCTTGGGAACAGGCGTCTGCCACTTGTCGTCGATCTGCATGACGTTCAACCCGAAGGGCTTGAGGTGCTTTGCGGCGAACTTCGTGTTGGCCGCAAGGGCTTTTTCGTTCGAGGCGCCGGCGTGGTACCATGTGCAGTAGACGTTGGGACGCGGCCTCAGCTTGATCTTGTACTTCTTGACAACAGCGTCGGCATAGGCCTCAAGCCCCAGGCGACCATCGGCAAAACAGCCGATCAGCAATGTCTCGGTACCGCGAGTCTTGCCCGGGTCTACTTTCAGGCTGCCGAAGTCGATCCTCGCGTTTATTTCGGGCTTGCCGTCGGCGACCTTCGGGAAGAATATTCCGATGCCGCGCTCGTGTGTGAGGTATGCACATACCACGCTGTGTCGTGTTTCGGGATCTGCGATGACACTGAACGCATAGCTGCCCCTGGCCCCTGAGACCTCAGTCAATCCGCCGGTGCCAAGTGCGCGGGCCTTATTCAGGGGCGTTCCGCAGTCTGCCTGGAGCGTCAGAAGATCGAAATGGTTGTAGACCGCTGCCTTATCCGTCTTGTTCGCGATCGTCGTATGAACACGCAGAAACGGGCAGTCTTTCTGCAACTGAAGCGTCGTGGTCCAGCCGTTGTCATGAGAAAGTACCAGCTTTTCCGATTCGGCCTCTACCGAGGCGATCTTACAGGCGAAGTTGAGCTTCGGAACGGACACCTTTTCCGCGGACTTCGAGGTTATCGAAATATCCTGATCCTTGATTTCGACCCTCAGCAGTTCGTTTTCTATCGACTGTGCTTGAATGTTCGTGACAAACACCATTACCAGGCAAATCGCGGCCGCTATTCTGATCATTCCAATCTCCCGTTTCTGCACTAGAGGTGAGTTGATTATAACCTGCCTGTCCACAAATGAATAATGAAAATCCCTGTTCTTCAGCCGCTCCGCGCCGTCGAGTTTGCGGAGCACGTACGGATAGGAAATTTACCGTCGACTTCACCTGCCGTCGACCCGACACGGACCTGTTTCAAGCCCGGTTCGACGAAGCCCTTGTGACCCACAGGCCGCTGAGGTCCGACGACGTCTGGATCCTGCTGCGCGACGGCAAAGTCGCCCACGTCGCGCCCGTCTTCATCCAATAGCCGCCGAGTCGCACGGGGCCCGTCAAAGGAGATCTCTGCAACGCCGCGCGCAATCGGGCTGGCCGCTTGACTTGCGTTTGCGTGGCTGGCACGGGACCGGCGGTCCCCAAGACGCGACTACAAGCCCGTCCATGCGCGAGCGTACCGCCCAATCCTGATCGATGTGACATGTTCCACAGGTTTCCACTTTCGCACGTCCCCCGGGCGTCTCCATCACCCCGAGAAAGCCATAACCGATTTTTTCATAAACGGTTACATTACATTCCAGTCGCACGGCTCCACAGGGCACACCACCGGGTGGAACATACGAATTTCGGTACCTGCTACCGAAATTATCCCTCCCCGCCGCGGCGCCCGTCACCGCATTTCCGCCTGCAATTGGACCATAAATGATTACTGGAAAAGACGTTGAAACTCACCCCGCCCCCCGCACCGCCCCAGCGCAGCCGCGATGCCACCCCCGTAGAGTGGAACATTGCAAATCAGCAGTGTAACAGTATGATACATAACCCCATGGGCAGTCTCTCTTTCGGGCCGGATCATGCCGTCTGGCACGCCTCCCGCGAACGCCCGCCCACCGG
>Ga0180432_10002564_pt1 | contig 27121 bp, 48 predicted proteins | sample SS_ome_10_FD_132414 | JGI IMG/M metagenome (GOLD analysis project Ga0180432, IMG submission 132414) | Hypersaline lake sediment archaeal communities from the Salton Sea, California, USA - SS_1_MS_2 metaG | ecosystem: Environmental > Aquatic > Non-marine Saline and Alkaline > Hypersaline >... | reverse complement strand
CCCCAATGAGTTTGTCCAAAAATGGCTTGGAGAGGGCGGCTGGCGCGATTATCCGCATTCCAAGCTCCAGGCCATGTTCATACCGCAGACAGAATTCTTGGCCGGGGTGAGGCTCGATCAGGTGTTCAAATTTGGACAGGTTCCGGGCTGCTATGCAGAACTGCCTTTCGTGGAGTCTGTGACCGGTTTTGGGCACAAGAACCCCGGGATGAAAAGGGCAGACATTGCCTTAAGTGACGAAAGTCTTGCTGCTGTGAGGCAATGGGATCCAGAATACAGTTCCTGGGATTGGAGTTGAACGTGAATATACTGGTTATTGGTTCTGAAGGAAATATTGGTAAGCCTTTGGTGGCTCATTTGCATAAGGTAGGGCACACGGTAATAGAGGCCGATATCAAGCAAGGATATCGTCCGCAATACCATGTGGTTGATATCAATCATCCAGCCGACCTGATTCCGTTGTTCAAAGCGCAGCCAGACGTGACTATTCTGCTGTCTGCCATGGTGAGCCGGGTGACGTGTGAGCAGGCCAGCAGCCTGGCGGTGTGCACAAACCTGCACGGACTCAACAATGTCGTTCAGATGTGCAAGGAGTTCGATTCTAAGCTGGTTTACTTCTCGACATCAGAGGTCTACGGCCCGAAGGAGTATATGAGTGAAGAAGATACCGACCTGCGCCCGAACAATCGGTACGGCCTGACGAAGCTGCTGGGCGAGAAGTTGGTTGAATATGAGGTAGAGTACTGTGGGCTGAAGGCGGTCACCATCCGGCCCTTTATGATGTACGACGAGAACGAGGATATAGGCGATCACCGGTCGGCAATGATCCGGTTCGTCCAGGGGCTACATGCCGGAGAGCGCATCGAGGTCCACAAGAATTGCAAGCGCGGCTGGCTCCATGTCTCAGATGCAGTGGTGGCCGTCGAACGGGCCATGGACGTGGATTACTATTGCGCGATCAACATCGGCAGTGATGAAATCCGGTCCATCGAGGAACTGGCGTACATGATTTGCGAGACACTGGACGCTCCCAAGAGCTTGATAGAGCTGGTGGATCAGCCCAAACAGATGACCCCGATCAAGGTGCCAGATGTTTCCAGGCAGAAGAATTTGCTGGGGGTGACTCCGATGGTGAGTCTCAGAGAGGGCGTCAAACTGGTCTGCGATGTGATTGCGAAGCGATGCGTGTAGCGAGCGTTGTCGGCGCGAGGCCGCAGTTTATCAAATCAGCTCCGGTGAGCCAGGCGTTGCGGGATGCGGGCCATGAAGAGTATCTGATCCACACTGGTCAGCATTACGACTACGGCATGAGTGACATTTTCTTCGACCAGATGAAGCTGCCGAGGCCCAATGTGAATCTGGGCGTCGGAAGTGGCTCGCCAGGTATGCAGCTCGGTTTGATGGTTATGGGCTTGGAGGATATTCTGGAGAAGCACGATCCGGATTGTGTGCTGGTGTATGGCGACACCACCTCGACCCTGGCGGCAGCCCTGGTGGCTCGGAAGATGGACCTCCTTCTGGCGCATGTGGAAGCCGGGCTGCGGTCCTTCAGCCGGGCGATGCCGGAGGAGCATAACCGGGTACTAACCGACCATTGCTCGGACATTCTGTTGTGCCCCACCGAGACCGCGCTCAAGAACCTGGAGGCGGAGAATATCACAGAGGGAGTCTATCTGACCGGCGACGTGATGGTTGATGCCATCAGGATATTTGAAGAGAGGCTGGGCCAGGGCAGGCTCGACGAGTTTGGGCTGTGCCAGGATGAGTACGTGCTGGCCACTATTCATCGCCCCAGTAACGCCGATGACCTGGCCACCCTGGAGGGGATTTTGTCGGCGCTTGATAGGTTGAGCTTGCGGGTCGTGCTTCCCGTGCACCCGCGCACGCGCAAGGGAATCGACAGCATTGGCGGCGACTTCACCAACGTGCAGCTTATTGAGCCGGTGGGATACCTGGACATGCTGCTTCTGGAGAGGGGTGCCCGAGTGATCGCCACGGATTCGGGTGGTATTCAGAAGGAGGCATATGTGCTGGGCGTTCCATGCGTGACCATAAGGAACGAAACCGAGTGGACTGAGACCTTGGTGGACGGCTGGAACGTGCTTGTCGGGAACGATCCCAGGCGCATTGTTCAGGCGATCGAGGAGAAGGCTGGTCTTGTGCCGGGCCGTACAAGAGGGGACGTGTTTGGCGACGGTATGGCGGCCCAGAAAATTGCCAGAGTCTTGTCAAACTGGCCGTAAAAAAACCCGGTTCCTGCTCAGGAGAAACCGGGTTCTGTGTTATCCGTTTTTTCTGACGCTAAGACCCTGAAAGGTATCGCCCTGAGCGCGAGAGCCTGAAACCTACCACTTCCCGTCTTTGACCGCAACAGCTCCTTGCATCCCGTAGGTGATCACCTTCTGTTCCGTTATCTCAGAGTTGTCCTGCTGGCCCTCGAATCCCAGCTCTTCGTCCTTTTCACCGACGGTGAGCACGTTACCCAGGGCGTCCGAGGCTGCCACGTCCTCCATGTGGCCGTCGTTGAGGCCGAAGTACGCTCCCTGGTATTCCTGGGCCGTCTCGGGCATCTCAGGCGGGTAAACGCCGGTAATCTCCTGGTACATCTCCGCGTTGATAAGATGGACGTACAGCCGTCCTCGTCGCTTCTCGTCCCAGGTGTCGATGCCGTACGGATCGGAGTGGATTTTCTGCGTGATCGAGCTTCCGGCAGCCAGTCCGATTTGTGAGCCTGGGCGCGAGGCCCGGCGGCGTACACTGGCAGCTCCCAGTCGGCGTGTACTGGAGGGCGCCGCGCTGCGCAGCATGTTGCAGGAAACAGAGGAGGAGGCGTAGTACGTTGCTTCTGGCCCTGCCGGTCCCGTTGGTCCAGTGGCTCCCAGGGCTCCTACCGGCCCAGTAGGACCGGTGGAACCCGTGGAACCAACTGCCCCTCCTCCACCACAGATAATGCCGCCAGAGGTCTGAACCTCGCGCTCCTGGAACTTCTTTTTCTTGCTCTTCTTGGGTGGAACTACCAAGAGCTGGATGCCGCCGAAAGTCTCCTTGCCAGTAACCTGGCCCTCGACCGTGTATCCCTGACCGAGTGCCATGCCCACGAACTGTTTGATGGTGCCTTCGCCGGTGTTGAAGCCGTCCAGCCATGGCTGCGGGTTCGGCGCTACCATGTAGTCCTGCACGGCTCCCTTGTTCTTTCTGGGCTTCTTGGTGGCCATGAGTTTGGGGCGCCATTTCTGGCCGCTTACGGCGTTGATTTTCCCGGCGGCCACCTTCACTGCGCCGACAGATCCAGTGAAGTTCAGCCAGAGAGCTTCACGTTGGTGCAGGGGCAGAAAAACTCCGCCGTGCTTTACCCAGTCTTCGGGAACTCTATCCTTGAAATCGTCTACCAGGCGCACGGGGAAAGAGCCGAGGCTGGGAGGCAGCGCGTGCACCTTGCCGTCTTCTGGGAGGCGGATGGTGCGCTGGAAGGTGACCTTGAAGCGGAAGTCCTTATCAACGAAAGTTACGGTTGAGCCATGTAATGCGATCTGCATATTCTTCTCCTTTTGGTTTACCATTCGCCATCCCGGATGGGTGCGTTGTGCAGGGGTTTTCTTGTGCCTTTAGGGAACATTCCTCCGTGTTGTAAATGAATACGGAGGTGTTCTTTGTTGGTAAGTATCTGTAGATTTTCGAGCCGGTTATTCCACACGTTGAAGTCGATGTGGTGGACGGTTAGTCCACGCGGACACCCCATTATTATTCGGTGAAAGTTGTTGTCTTTATCATTGGCTCGAATTCTGAAATGCCCATAGCCGTTCGTTAGGCTCATGAATAAAGCAGGTCGCCCCCCTCCGTGTTTTTCACATCTGCCGGGGGAGAATAGGATGTTTTTGCAGTCGGATTCGCAGCACCAGTAGAAGTAGAGCTTTGGCCATCGATTTGCCCAGCATTCCATGGCCACGTCAGCGGGACCGAATCGGGAGAGGATTTTGGCTACTTCGTCGGGGGTAAGCAGGATGGAGCTTTTTATGGTTGGACTGCTGATGTAGGACATCAAGGATTGGATGCCGTTCCATTTGAAGCGACCGCGAACAGTAGATACTTCGTGGCCTGTGTATTTTGCGAGATCCTCGTAGGTGAAAGAGAGTTTTTTTGATCCTCTGTTTCGATAGTTTTTGTGGTCGCGAGGAGACTTCATTCTGGTAGGGTTGTCATTAAAGTTTGGGTTTGGCTAGCCAAACTTAACTTTTTTTTGATTTTGTGTAGGTATGTGTGGGTGGGGAAAAGGGAGGCTGGTAACAAAAAAAGCATTGACTTTGTTTATTTCCAACATAAACATGATGACTCCGCTTGTTGTTGAGTGGAGTAACCCGCGCTACGGCGCAAGGAGAAGGAGAAGGAGAAGATGGCGGGTAATGGAATTACTTCTATTCAAATGAAGCTGACGGGGCTCGCTCCTGTGCTGATGCACAACGGGAGACTAGCGAACCCTTTTGACGAGTATGCGCAGCTTATGAAGGAGCTGACGGCTCCCAAGAAAAAGACTGACGAGCAGCATCGGCAAATAAGTAAAGTGGAGTGGGAAGGCGGCCTGTACGTCTATGATGGCAAAATCGGTTTTCCTGCCGATGTGATCTGGGCAACAGGCTATGAGGGGTCCAAGAATTCGAAGCTAGGAGAGAAGTACAAGGCGGGTGTTGTAGAGGAGGGAGAGTTTTTCCCTTTGGAATACGAGGGAGCCAAAGACCCCAAGAAGCTGTTCGAGGATAAGCAATTTGTTTACATCAAGATGGTCAGGGTTGGGCGTAGTCGTGTGCCAAGAACCAGGGCTATTTTTCGCCAGTGGTCAGTGAAGGTTGGGGTTATGGTGATGAACGAAGTGATGAACCCCAAGGATGTGATCAAGGCTTTTGAAGACGCTGGTCGTTTAAAGGGTGTCGGAGATTGGCGTCCTCGTTTTGGCAGATTTAGTGTCGAGGCTGTTTGACCTGGCTGGGCAAGTTAGGGCCGCGCAAGGCTAGGCTCGGATCGGTATGGACGGGTAGCACAAGGAAAGGGTTGGCAGGGCGGGATTAGATTTAGTTAAGGAAAGGAGGCAAAGGTGGACGGTAATTTTAATGCTGAGATACATCCTGTGGATGTTTCAAAACTCTTCAAGGGACAAACCATTGAGGCTGAAGAGATTGAGCGGTTTTATAACGTCAAGAGAGATGCGGATGTTCCTTCTTATAAGCGGTATGCGTTGTGTCTTTTGCAGCTCAAGGCTTTTATCGAAAATAGGACGACTTTTCGTTGTAAGTGTGAGCACGGCAAGCTCCGTATTTTGACAGACGAAGAATTGTCAGAATATGCATGGAGCAAGTCTGTCAAGGCGGTTCGTCGGATACAGAGGTATGCGGCTGATGCTACGCTGGTGGATACCACTGATTTTGATGATGATCGGCGTAGGCTCGCTGAGTCTCGTATGCAGGCCCAGGCACTGATCGCAACTGCGGCGTCGAAGGCAGAATCAGATGCGCGGCGTGAGTTGAAGCTGAGTCTTCCGGCGGTTTTGCCAGAGTTGCCGGAGGACGTAGATTGAGTTTTTACTGTTTTCGAACTTCGGTTCGGCTGGTCACGGCGTGGAGCGGTAGCGTAGGGCCGGGTAGTTTTCGGTCGGGCTGGGCACCATTCGGAGCGGTTTGGTAAGACAAGGAAAGGGTGGCAGGGTGGGATTCGATTCTAAAAGTTTTTATGCCTTGGCATGGCTTGGTGAGGTGAAATGAGTCAAGGCATCATTGCGTAAGGAAAGGGCGGCAGGGTGGGATTCGATTCAGCGAGAAAGGTGTTTTTAGGATGTGGAATGGCACCGTGCGCTAAGGTTAGGCGCGAAGCGGTATGGCCGGATCCGGTGCAACATGGTGGCGTTCGATAAGACAAGGAAAGGGAGGTAGGGTGGGATTCGTATTAGGAGGTTTTTATAAAAGAAGAGTTGGCTCCGGTTAGACCGGGTATTGCATCGTCGTGTTCGGCTCTAAAAGTTTTATGTTTAGGCTGGGTATAGCTGGGCCAGGTAGTGCTCGGATGGGCACCGCACGTTACGGCTAGGCTCCCCACGGTAAGGAAAGGGTTGGTAAGGTTATTTGCGAGCCAGAAGAAGAGGTTTTTTTTGCTGAGCATCCTTGACTAACGCTTCTGGTATCATAGAATGGGGTAGGTGTTATCCTGCGGATAGGCCGCAGGTGGAGAAGGAGAAGGTAATGGCACGTAAAAAAGAAAGTTGCAAAGAAGAAGAAGCAGGGCCGCAAAACCAAGAAGGCTCCGGCTCAGAAGGCCAAGACCAGGGCTCGCTGGGATCCGGAGCAGGACGCAGCTCTGCTCAAGCTGGCCGAGCAAGGGCTCAAGCCAAGGGCGATTGCGGGGAAGATGGCTGAGACGTTTGGCTTCCGGCGAAGCGGCCCGGCCTGTGAGTCCCGGCTGGCGCGGCTACGCACAACCGGCCACAGCATGGTCAACGGCAAGTCGCACGCTCCCAGGGAGCTGTCTCTGGACCTGGGCGATGAAGGTTCGTTGAGGGTTACCTTGAAGGGCAAAATGGCTCAGAGCGGCAGCGTGCACAGCAAGTGCAAGGCGTTGATTGCCGCCGTGGCGACCACCAGTCGTTCATAGCTGTTTCACGTGAAACGGAAACTCAAGAGAACGTCGCATAGGACGTATCTGGTTGTTTTCCAGGTCGAGACGGATGGCGATATCGTCGTAAGGGAGTGGACCAAGGAGCGCATCCTGGAGGAGTTTCCTGGAGATCAGATCCTGGATGCTCTCGTCATTGAGGGGCGTGTAGTAAAACCATTCGATACGAAGTGGTGAATAGAAGGAGAAAATGAATGCTGTTCAAGATAATCAATCCGCATGACCCGTACACGTTGAAGGCTGACGACCCCAGGGTGGCGATGGCGGCTGTTTTGATCATAGGCGAAGGAAAATACGGTCTCGATGACGAGAAAGGAGAATCGTATCCTACACTTTGTATGTGTTTGACGGACAAAGAACTCACTGAGTTAATTACCAGGACGTTTGGAGAAGGAGGACTGGCAACCTTTGTTGAAGACAACAGGGAGTCCATCGCGGATTGCCTGGATTCTGTGATGAGCGTGGGCTTTTCTGAGCGCTGTCTCTATGAAGAAGCGCTGGCTTTCATGGATTCTGACGAGAAACGTGAGGCGTATCGGGCTAAGGTGCACGATAGGATACGAAGCAGTATGACTGATCTCGGTACCTATGCCTGGAAAAGCGCAAAGGCGCTTCGTGAGAGGGTAGTTGAGGGTCACTATTCAGATGCCGGAACCGCGCCAGCCTCCTTGGAGGATTCTTCCAGTGATTCTTGTCGAGGATAGATAACATGGCTGACTTGAAGGGATATGCCAGGGCCGTCCAGAAAGAATTGGGTTGGTCCTATCAGCGATCGAGGAACTTCGTCGTGGCCTTCATAGACGAGGCGAAAGAGCTGGCCGAAGAGGATGGCATCAAGCTCAAAGAGGCACTGTTCGTAATGGCTCACGCACGCGAAGAGTCTTATAGAGAAGACGCGGGAGAAGGATGAGTAAAGCTGATTTTGATATCAAGGTGGGAGACGAGATTTCGTGGAAACCCCGTCTTTCTCTTACTCGTTTGGTGGTCAACAGGATCAGGTTCATTCCTCTTCCAGTCGTTCATCGTGATGCCAGGTTCATAACGGATATGATAGGGCGTGAGTTTGTGATTGGTGGCAGCAGATACAGAGGGGTGTTGAGCGAGGATGAGCGTGAGGTTTCTGTGGCTGCCGCTAATGGTATTTTCGTTTTGGAAATCAAGGAGGTAGGGAAAAGCGTTTGATTATTTTTATGGTGGTTTGAAGGAATGCGAGTAAGGAACATAAAGGGTGAAAGGTTTGGGCGTTTTATTGTTTTGGAGCGTGCGCCTAACCGTCGTTTGAGCAGCGGCCAAAGCGTGGTGTTTTGGAAATGTCGTTGTGATTGTGGTCAAATTAAAGAAGTGCGTGGCACAAATTTGTGTAATGGAAATTCTAAAAGTTGTGGGTGTTTTCATAGAGAAGAAGCGGCGCGTCGTGTACGGGAGCGTTTTATAAATTCTCCAAAGCACTCGCGGGTTCTTTGGTATTACAAACGAAACGCTAAGACGAGAGGGGTTAAGTGGAATCTGTCGAAGGAGGAGTTTTTTAAGCTGATTCAAGAAGATTGTTATTTTTGCGGGACATCTCCTCCTTTGCGTCCTGGCCCCCATAACCTTCGTTACAATGGACTAGATCGTATTGATAACAGTGGAGGATATGAGTTGGAAAACGTCGTTGCCTGTTGCACTACTTGTAACAGTGCTAAATCAACAATGCCTGTTTTGGAGTTTGCAGAATGGGTTGAGCGAATTCATCAAAGGCTTAATCAATGGATAGAAACATGATTTCGTACTTCTATGCTGATCCTCACTTTGGCCACGCCAAAATTATCGAGCACGCGGAGCGTCCTTTTGCCGATGTGGACGAGATGGATCGAGGTGCTCATCAATCTCTACAACGAGAGGGTTGGTCCGGCAGATGTCTGCCTGTGGGCCGGGGATGCTTTTCTGATGCCGTTCGATGAAGCTGAGAAAGTCATGGGCCAGCTCAATGGCCGCAAGATGCTGTTGTTGGGCAATCACGATCGCTCTGCCAAGCGCATGGCGGAGCTGGGTTTCGGGGTGGTGACCGGCGAGGTGATTCTCTCCATGGGTGGTCGTGCCGTTCGGGTCAGCCACTATCCCTATTGGACGGGCGCGGAAGACCGGCACGGTCGAAATAAGAAGCTGTCGCCCGAAGAGGTGGAGAAGTATAAAGCTCTTCATCCCAAGCGTGTCAAAGGCGAGGTGCTTCTTCATGGTCACACGCACGGTAATTACACCCTCTGGCGAACTTCACATTCGCCAACAATTTCACGTGATTTGTTGTTAAATGAAAATAAATTAAGTTGAGTCTTGACGGCACCATCACGTTGATGGTATATTACCACCATGAAACGGCTTCCTGTAACCATACATCTTGATCCAGATCTCAAGGCGTGGATTGACGCTGAAGCTAAACGACGCCGCTGCTCCTTGTCGCAAGTTCTCCGCGAACTCATCCTTGAAAAGATGGACCAGTGACCGTTCTTGGCCAGCGCATCCGGCTTGACCCCAACAACGTTCAACGAACGTTCTTCGATCGGTGTGCTGGAGCGACTCGATTCACCTTCAACTGGGGTCTCGCACGCTGGCAAGAGATGTACAGGGTTGGCGAAAAACCCAACTGGCGCAAGCTTAATGCTGAACTGAATGCCCGTAAGGCGAGTGATTTGGCTTGGATGAGAGAGATTCCTTGGGCTGTTCCCAGCAACGCTCTTCAAGACTTGGGGTCTGCCTTTCAGCACTTCTTTCGTAGACTCAAGAACGGTAAGAAACCCGGTTACCCCAAGTTTAAAAAGAAAAATCGTTGTCGCGAAGGATTTGCTATTGAGGGCCGTGCCCTTCAGTTTGATGGTTGTCGGGTTAAAATTCCTAAGCTTGGCTGGGTCCGTACCCGACAATCTCTTCGATTCCCAAACAAAGTACTGTCTGCCCGTTTCACCAAACACGCAGGCCATTGGTATCTCTCGATCCAAGTAAGAGTAGATGAGTCTTGGTCCTATCCTCATCATTGCGAAACACAAGCTGTGGTAGGTGTGGACCTCGGAGTCGTCGATCTTGCTATTCTTTCTACCGGAGAGAGAATCAAAGCGCCTCGTATTCTGCGGCAAATGGAGAAACGGATCAGGAAACTGAATAAGGAACTTTCCCGGCGTAATAAAGGAGGAAAAAACTGGCATAAAACAAAGATGAAGTTGGCAAGACTCCACGAACGGATCGCCAATGTTCGTGCAGACGTAACGCACAACTTGACGGCTTCTCTCGTCAAACGATTTCGATTCATCGGAATTGAGGACCTGAACATCAAGGGAATGGCGGCTAACCGATATCTTGCTAAATCTGTAATGGACGCGGCAATGGCAGAAGTGGGTAAACAACTCAGCTACAAAGCACCTCTTGCTGAAAGCACAGTTGTTCGAGTTTCCCGCTGGTTTCCTTCCTCGAAAACCTGTCACATCTGTGGTCTCGTTCGCGATTCTTTGCCACTTGGATGCCACCACTGGATTTGCGAGTGCGGCACCAAACACGACCGTGATGAAAATGCCGCAAAAAACTTGGAACAAATGGCCGCAGCCTATGCGGTTACAGCCTGCTGTCAAGGAAGCCCTGGCTCTACTACTAACAGTGGAGTGAAACTTCCTTTTGGGCAGGAATCGAGCAGCTATGTTAACTAGTAAATTCATGGTTTTAGTCTCGAACGGGATGAGAACATGATTAATATTGGTGTAGATGCCTGGGACTTCCGGCCCGTGAGACGGAGAGAGGTTGAGGAGGAAGTGCGAAAAATATGAAGGAGAAGAAAGATGATTGATAAGATAGTAAAGTCTTTGCGTGAAAACTTGGAGGAATGGCAGTCAGAATGGGAATATCATCCAGTAGTAGCGTGGGCAAGGATGCCTCCATGGCTTATGAAGCTCAGACATCTTGCCACAGGTATTGCTATACACGACCCTCATATAGAGCATAAGTGTATAAAAATAACGATTATTGATGGAGAGCAGGAATGTGAAGTTCCGTATCACAGGGGGGAGCTTGAAAAAATTACGGAAGTATTCAAAGAGATTCAAGACATTCTGAGAGAACAAAAAAGTGCCCATGCGCGTGAGCACGATAACGAATGTCGTCTCAAACTGGCAGAACTGGTCAAGAAGCTATGAACGGCGTTGTCCTCAGAGGAGAGCTTGAGCGAAAAGACCCGAAGCTGACCTATGTGTACGTTATCGGGGCCGACCGGGGTTTTGCCAAGTTCGGGTACGCCGTTTTTCAGCTAACCCCTGAAGGGGAGAAGGTCGTCGAGGTCGAGGTCATCAAGACCCAAAAGGATGCCAAGAAACAGCATACCTTGGCGGCCTCCGACAACGACCGGCGCACCAGGGAAATCTATGTCGCCCTGAGTAAGGTAGTCAAGGGGGGCCTGATAGTGGCGGCGGCGTCCGAAGCCAGTAGTTTGCCGCGCAACGCCAGCACGGCCTACAAGCTGGGCCGCGCCGACGGTGCCTGGACCTCGATACTCACCCAGTACAATATCCCATTGGCCGAGGCGTCACCCCAGGCGATCAAGAAGAAGGTATGCGGCGATAAGTCAGCCCCGAAAGTTGCGGTCCAGGCCGCGCTGGAGGACCGGTATCCAGGCCAATTTGATGAGTTCAGGACGAAGTATCCCAAGGGCATGTGGGAGCATGGATTTGACGCGGCGGCGTCTATTGTCGCGTGCCTGGACAGCGATATTTTCATAATGGCCCGGCAGCTTATTCGAGGTGAGTGATGTACGAATTTCTGGAGCTGTTCTTCAAGCTCTATATAGCCCACGCTCTGGCGGATTTTTCTCTTCAGACGGATGCTATGGCCAAGGGCAAAAATCGGCACAATAAGCCGGATTATATTCCAGAAGGTCAGAAGTTCGTTCCCTGCTGGCATTACTGGCTCACGGCCCACGCACTGATTCATGGCGGCGGCGTCTGGTGGGCCACGGGTATTATGTGGCTCGGCCTGGTGGAGCTGGTGCTGCACTGGCTGATCGACTTTCTGAAGTGCGACGGAGTGACGAATCCGAATCAGGACCAATTTCTGCATTTCGTTTGTAGATTGGCGTATTGCCCGTTTGTGTTGTGGAGCCTGTAATGCCGATGCTGTTTCCCGGCGCGGAGAAGCCCCAGGAGCCGCCGCCCGTAAAGGGAGAGGTGAAGGGGTGGAAGTGTGCCGAGCCGGGCTGCGACGGCGTCCTGGAGCTGCGCTGGTCCCATAACCTGGGCCGCTGGTTCTACGGATGCTCAGAATGGATCAATGGGTGCAAGGGGATTCTCCCGGCCAACGAGGATGGATCTCCACGCGGACGCCCGCGCACGCGGGAGCTACAGGGCTGGCGCAATGACGCGCACAACGCTTTCGATCCTATCTGGCAGGACGGGCACTGTAAGCGGCCGACCGCATATGCGTGGCTGCAAGAAGTGATGGAAATGTCGTCTGACGAAGCGCATATGTTCGAGATGAATATCGAGCAGTGTCAGCGCGTGATCGAGAAGGTAAAAACTCATGGACCTGAAACGGATTTTTGGCGCCGGTGGCGTAAGGCGCGATCTAAGAAGAAAAAGAAAAGGAGAAGAGGATGAAGGTTCAAAAGAAGAAAAAGTCGGCGCGGCCAAGTTTTCAAGAGATTCTGGATGAATTGAATGCGATGCAGGAGCGCAAGGGAAAGGATTATGGAAGCGGTGATGATCCGCTGGCCAATCTAATAGGCTCAAAACAATGGGGGATTGCTCCGTGGATCAATACGATGTTACGGGCAAACGATAAGATGGCCCGCATTAAGTCGTTTATTCGGCGTGGCAAGTTGGAGAAGGAAAAGGTGGAGGACAGTCTGGTGGACCTGGCTGTTTACACCATTCATGCTTTACGTCTTTACCGGGAAGAAGAGGCAGGTAGAGACAAGTGACCGATCCCTGGGAACGCCGCATTACCAAGATGACTCCAGAAGAGTACGCGCGCTATCTGGTGGAGCGCGGCTCTAATGATGCCATTGCGGCGGCTACCCGTATTCATATGGAGAATCGGGGCGATTTCTTGGAAAAATCGGATGCGTGCCAAGCGTGGTTGCGTAACGGGGTGACAACTTTGACTGCGCGCCAGATAGATTATGTCCTGGAGGTTTTGGTGCTTCCAGACCCGAATAGTCCCGTGGATCCCCTCGAAACCGAGATGGATCGAAAGCAGCGGGGTATCTACATCAATGGGTGCAGAGCAGAACTGGAGGCGGCGAAAGAGGGGCGAGTGTAAAACTGTCTTGACAAACGTTTTTGGCTATGTAATAAAGAAACAACAGCGTAAAGGCAGTCGACTGCCTTAAATACCCATAGGAGAAGGAGAAGAAGAAAATGAATATACATTTGGTCGTAATCGACCCTCAGTACGACTTTTGCGACCCTTCAGGATCGCTGTTCGTGCCGGGGGCCGACCAAGACATGGAGCGCGTCGGTGCGATGGTAGATCGGCTCCGGGGGAAACTGGCGGATTTACACGTCACCTTGGACAGTCACCGGATCGTCGATGTGTCCCATCCGATATGGTGGAAGGATGGATCTGGAAAGCATCCTGATCCTTTCACGATGATCACCCCGGCGGATGTCGAGGCCGGGACATGGACCACTACGCAGCCCGGAATGCGCCAGCGCAGCCTTCAGTATTTGAAGGACCTGGAAGCCAGAAAGCGGTATCCGCATGTGATCTGGCCGGAGCACTGCCGGATTGGCACGCTGGGCGCCACCGTGGTGCCAGCTCTTCAGAAGGCTCTGGATGCCTGGGAGCGCGAGCGGTTCGGTGTCGTGGATTTCGTGACCAAAGGGTCAAATCCCTGGACCGAGCATTTCAGCGGTGTCCTGGCGGAAGTTCCGGATCCGGAAGACCCAACCACCCAAATCAACACGGGACTCATCCAGATTCTGGAAGAGGCCGATATCGTGTTAGTGGCCGGTGAGGCACGCTCTCACTGCCTGGCCAATACCGTGCGGGATATCGTCGCCAATTTTGGCGATGCGTCCGCAGTTGAGAAGCTGCATCTGCTCACCGATGGTTGTAGCGATGTTCCATCCTTCGAAAACTTGGGAGAAGACTTCGTGAAGGAGCTGACTGCCAAGGGCATGAAGGTCACCACCACCACGGACTTTTTGGCGTAGGAAAGGGGGCTGATCGTGCCTATTTTTAATGACGACACTATGACGCAGCACCAGGTCGCGGGTTCGAACTACGGCTTCAGCGCCAAGAGGATCGATGATCTGGGGGCTACCGAGTACACCTTGGTGGGCCTTACAGTGGATGTGAGCTGGAGCGTCGATAGCTTTCAGAAGGAGATTGAGAAGTGTGTGCAGGAGGTAGTCAAGTCCTGCCAGCATTCTCCGAGGGCTGATAATCTGATGCTCAGGACAGTCGCTTTTGCCGACCAGGTGGAAGAGACTCACGGGTTCAGGCCGCTGGCGGAATGTGACATCGACAAGTACCGTGGGCAGTTCGCGGCCCGTGGGAATACCCGGTGCCACGATGCCGCGATCGGACAGCTCGATGCGATGTCCGGCTATGGAAAGGACCTGGTTGAAAACGACTTCGGTGTGAACGGCATTTTGTTCGTGATCACTGATGGCATGGACAACCGATCGACCATGACCCCCAAGGAAATCAAGAAGCGCGTGGACAAGATGCGTCTGGGCGAAGAGCTGGAGTCCTTGGTCACCATCCTGATCGGCGTCAACATCACCGAGCCGATGGTCCAGGATTATTTGAATGAGCTGAAGACTGACGGCGATTTTTCGCAGTACATCGAGCTGGACAATGCCAGTGCCAACACGCTGGCTAAGTTGGCGGAGTTTGTGTCGAAGTCCATCTCCGCTCAGTCCCAGGCTTTGGGAACAGGTGGTCCGAGCCAGTCAATAGCTTTTTAGGGCGGTTGCCATGGTCAACGCTGACTGGTTCTTTGCAATCGGCAAGGCGCATGATGTCTGTGAGGATTATGCGTATGCCGAAGGGAGTCCTGGCGCAGCCATCGCTGTTTTGTCAGATGGCTGTTCAGGGTCCTCCGACACCGATTTTGGTGCGCGTCTTTTGGTGCGGGCTGCTGCTGAACGTCTGTGGAATGATGGGATGGAGTTCGACAAATTCAGGACCATCTACCAGGCGGCAGCGATGGCCAAGCAAATCGGTCTTCAGGAAAGCTCGCTGGACGCTACTCTTCTTTGCGCCAAGACCGTCCAGATGGCTACCGGCTCTTATTGCAAGATATGGGCTCAAGGGGATGGTGTGCTTGTGGTGGGCAGAGATGATGGTGCTTTCGAGGTGGTGGAGATTTCGTACAGAAGCGGGATGCCGTCTTATCTGAGCTACCTACTGAACAAGGATCGAGAGACCCATTTTGAAGTGGAGACAGATGGTAACCGTCCCGTTCTTTCATGTGGTTTGTATGTGAATCAGGAGAAGAGTAAGGGTAATGTTCAGGACGGATCTCCTTGGCCAGCGTTGGCGATGGATTATGTGGTACACGAAAGGTTTGTGATGCTCGCGTCGGATGGCATCCAGAGCTTTCAGAGGAGGGATCCGGAGACTGGCGTGCTTGAGGGAGTGCCTTGCATCGAGGTGGTAAAGCAGTTGCTCGATTTCAAGAGCATGAAGGGCGACTTTCTGAAGCGGCGCTGCAAGAGCTTTTTGAACAAGTTTTGTGTGAAGAACGGGTGGCAGCACACGGATGATTTTTCGGTGGTGGCCATCGACATGAGCGATCAATGAATATTTTTCTAATACGGCATGGAGAGTCCCTGGCGCAGTCCGAGGGAAAACAGGTCCATCTGGAAATAGCCGATCATGCTATTCCGTTATCTGAGCGTGGCCGGAAGCAGGCGCAGGCAGCGGCCTTCTTTCTGGAGAAATTCTTTAATTCTACCATGAACAACCTTCCGGTTACCGGTGACGTACGGTTATGGCTCAGCCCTTATAAAAGAACCCGTGAAACCGCTGATGAACTTCAGTCGATTCTGATCCCGTGGATACGAGATCGGCGCGAACATATTCTTCTCTGCGAACAACAGTTCGGATTGTTTGATGGCATCTTTGATAAGGACCTTGCCAACAAATATCCAAAGGAATACGAGCATTACGACAAGTGTGAGCGGTTTGAGGGGCGTTTCTGGGCGCGGATGCCTTTGGGAGAAAGCCGATTCGATGTGGCCCAGCGTGTTCACCAGGCGTTTGGGACTTTCCAAAGAGATGCTGAAAAGCATGGCATCGAGGATATTATCGTTGTTTGTCACGGGGTGACGCTCCGGGCCTTTGTGATGATGTGGTGTCACAAAACGCCAGAGTGGTTTGAGGGGCAGGCCAATCCGCCCAACTGTGCCATCCGTTTGATTCGTGGATCGCATGACAAGGGCTACATCTACGAGGGATCGGAGTAGTGAAGGTCTACGTCAACGGAACCGGCATCAACCTTTCGAAGCGCGATTTCGTCGCGCAGGGAGGGCAGGGTTCTGTGTACGTAAAGGGCGATCGGGCCTTCAAGATTTATCACAAGCCCCAGGATATGATTCCCCAGCAGAAGATGGGGTACTTGTCGGCTATCTCGCATCCGTCCGTGATTACGCCGGAGGAGGAAGTCCTGTCGGCCAAAAAGAAGCGGATCGGGTACACGATGCAGTTTGTGCGCGATACCTATGCCATGTGCCAGCTCTTTCCTCGCGTGTTTAAGGAACGCCATGGCCTGCGGCCCGACACCGTGCTCGACCTGGTTCTTCAGCTCCGGGAGGCGCTGATCTCGGTTCACCAGTGCAAAGTTCATGTTATCGACTTCAACGAGCTGAACATCCTGGTGGCCAACGATTTCGGCGCACCATTTCTCATCGATGTGGACAGTTTCCAGACGCCGGGGTATCCGGCGACCGTGATCATGCCCAGTGTGCGCGACTGGCATACTGCTGTGAGAGATTACGGGGAGGGCTCAGACTGGTTTTCCTTCGCCATAGTGACCTTCCAGCTCTTCATCGGCATTCACCCCTACAAGGGCAAGCATCCCAAAGTGAAGGGCCTGGAGGAGCGCATGAAGGCCAATCTGTCGGTGTTTGATAAGGATGTCCGGATGCCCAAAGCCTGCTACACCCTCGACACGATTCCGGCGGCCTACAAGGACTGGTATCAGAAGGTGCTGGTGGACGGTCAGCGGCATGAGCCGCCGGAGGATGCCAATGTGGTGGCTGTTTCGGTGCCGATCATCATGGTCAAGCACAGTGATAAACTCGATATCCAGTACGTGAGAGAGATTGCGATGGATCATGACGATATACGCCGGTTGAAACTGGGCTATGTCCAGCACAACGTGGGGGTCACCTTTTCGGAGGCGGCCTTCCACCTGGATACCGTGTATTTGCGTTCGAAGGACAAGATTCTGGAGGTGATCGAGCTGCCGGGAAAGAAGGTCGGCACCAGGTTGGTGGCTACAGTTATGGAGCACTCCAGCAGGCTTTATCCGGGCGTGGCGATCCAGAACATGTTGGGTTCAACGTATGCCTCAGTGTTCCCCCGGCCCGGAGCTTGTTACCAGGTGCGTATTCAGGAGCTGGACGGCGTGAAGGTCTCCGATGCCAAGTTCGAGGGCGGTGTCCTGATGGTGGTGGGGGCTCAAAACGGTAAGTACGATCGCCATATCTTCCGGTTCGACGAGTCCTACACGACGTATGACCACCGGACGGCGAAGGACATCGTGCCGTCGGGCATCAACTTCACAGTGACGGACAATGGGGTGTGCGTGGTTTTGACCGAGGACGAGAAATTGGAGGCTTTTTCGGTCAAGAAGGGGGCCAAGACAGTGAAGATTGTCGAAGACCCGGTGCTTGGTGGTGACATGGAATTGCTGAGTCATCAGGGAGGCGTGGGCTTTATTCGGAACAACAAGCTCTACTCGATGAAGATGAAATAACGGTTTGACGAATTCTTTTTATCGCATTATAACGGGTTGAGGTGGTTGTATGTACTCGCGTGACACGAAAGTAAAGGATGCTTTAGATGCGGCCTGGAGAGCTGTGGCAGCAGTAAGGGATGAAAATTTTTTTATTGGTCGTCATATGCTTGAATTGGTTGGATATGCCCTGCTGCGTCTTCGTGTCTGTGACGAATGTAATTTTACATGGGAAAGCAACAAGAATAAAGAGGATGAAAAACCCGAAGAGATAGTATGTCCGAACTGTAAGGCGGAACTTGAAGAAGAGAAGGCGACGAATCTGGGCCGGGCGGTCAATAAGATGGATCGGCGCATCAAGTTTCTGGAACGCCAGGTAGAGGGCCTGGAACAGCGGGTGAAAAATGGAAAGTGATGTAGAAGAATATGTCGTTATGTTGCAGAAGCATCCTGTGTTTCAGGAGGGGCCGTATGATGTGCGTTATGTGGCTCATGAATGGAGAGATTCAGGGTTCTCTGTTGACGAGGCAGACAGTTGGGTTCAAATGGGCTGCGAACTTGCCCGTTACGCCGTTGAACTTCGTGACCTGGGGGTTACTCCTGAGCAGGCTGCCAAAGAGGCAACGTTCAAGGGCACGATCGGATACTGGTTCACTAAGCACATTATTACCGCAAAGAATATTGCGGAGTACTTGAAGGAGCCGGAGAAGCCCTCTCTTCCGAAACCCCGTGTTGCGGTGGTGGACGAGAACGGTAATCCCCTTTAGGAGAAGGTATGGCGCGGTTTTCTGTAGAGATGAGGGGTAGCGGCGACGAATACTACGTTGTGGCCGTTACGCCTGATGGCGGCTTTACCAGGGGGCCGATGCCGGAAGAAGAGGCCATGCTGGTGGCCGTGGATTTGAAGGACAGCCTGAAGGCGCTGCATCCTTCTTGGTACGAGCGGCTTTTCAGAAAGCTGAAGGGCGATGTGAAGGCGCGGTTGGAGAAGGTGCGGAGGTGCTCGCGCCATCCCCAGTGGGAACCTGAGCGCGTCAAGGACAAGTGGGTTTGTGGTTTTTGCCGGAAGGAGTTGGATTGATGGCTAAGGACAAAACCGAAAAGGGTGTTTATGTAACTGGAAGTCGCACGGTCGAAGGAAGCGATATAGGTGCACAAAAATGGGCGCAGCATGTTCAGAGTGTGATTGAAGGTGAAGGAATGACCCTAAGAGAACCGAAATTGGAAGAGGTGAAGCGCACCTACGCCGAAGATGCGGCGATAGACCAGAAGGATTTGGAACCCATGGTTGCGCTCTCTGTCATCCAATTCCTTCTTCGTGAGTTAGTGGAAAAGGATAAGTATGCGCTGAAGCAAGAGCGTTCAGGTATGAAGGTGTTGAAATCTCATGCGGCGCTCAGGGAGAGGGTCGCTCGTTTGTATGTTGAGTTGGAAAAACTCAAAGGACACGAAATCGAGAGAAACCCTGAGCCCACGGACACTTCGGATTGGACGTATGCAGAAGGGTATTCTTGCGGGTACTATCTGGTTGTCGATCCTTCAAGGATTGATTTTATACAACAGTTCTCTGATCGAACGCCGGTTAAGGGCGATATTCTGTTTGTGACTTCCATGTGTGGTTCGCAAAACATTAACCACTTTACGATATGCGAGCAGTACGATCTCATGACCGGTGAGAGGATAAAACCGGGGGGGGAGTGAATCGAGGCACACGATAATAAAGATTCCAAGAAAGGGCGAGTACAAGATTGCTGAAGACGATTTTGTGGCTGACGTGCCTTGGGATTCGGAGATTTTGAGGCAGATACCTACAGTAGCGGTCATGATGGTGTGAGTGGAGAAATTATATGAGGTGTATGAATGAAAAGTGTAACAAGAACCCCTTTGATAGCCCGAACATGATGGTGTTCAGTATTGATGGGGACATGTGCTGTAATCAGCAGTGCTACGATGAAGCGCGGAAACAGATGGACTATTTTTGTAGTACGATTCTGCCTGATGACGAGAAGTTTGCGGAATGGCTGGAGGGCAGCTGAATGGCTGACGATCCCAGAAAACCGATGACTGTTGAAGAGGTCGATGACCTTTTGAGGGCGACTCTTCACGGGCCGTTACCGCATAAGACAATGATGAGGGTGATGGCGACGTTGGCGGAGTGGAAAGAGCAGATAACTCAGCTTGAAGCGCCACAGCCCTGTGATCACTACGCAGACAAGTTCAAGGATGTTGAGTGGTGTGTTCGCTGCGGTGCTGTCAGAGAGGACTTTGATGACGATGGTGTTTGGCGTACTCCCCGTGAGCGCACGATATATGAACTGTTGCGGGAATCTATAGAAAGGTCGGCGCGGAGAGCGCAACACATAATGGACTTAGCCGGTCAAATCAAAAACGAGGTTGGTACTCGATAATGAAGTGTCCGCAGTGCATAGAAGAGGGCAAGACCTCCAAGGTGCAAAACATGGGGTCGTCGATGACCTTGATAGGCTGCCGCGCTTTCTATGACGAGGATGGCAGACACCATCACCATGACCGCAACACAACGGCGACCACCTACAAATGTAGTAATGGCCATGTCTGGACCGAGAAAACCAAGAAGTCGTGCTGGTGTGGCTGGCCGAACAGGATATAGAAGGAGGACGAGCAGATGAACATTTACGTGGCATCAAGCTGGAGAAACGAGCGGCAGCCGGAGGTGGTCAAGGCGCTCCGGGCCACGGTGCTCGACCAATGGATCCTGACTGGGTGCGTTTGATTAGGGATCAGTGTCAAAAGGCAAAAACACCCTTCCTGATGAAGCAATGGGGTAACTGGAAGCCTCATAGTGGTAAACAAGAAGTGGCCCCGGACACGGTTATTGATATGCCTGTGCCAGCGACCAGGGGCGCGAGGGCGGCCATCAAAAACGAGGGGCGTACTTTTGAGTTTTGGGGCGCTGGTTCAACCTGGATGCGGAAGGTTAGTAAGAAAGAGGCTGGACGCGAGCTGGACGGGCGTATCTGGGACCAGTACCCTCAATTGTAGAAGGTGGTGTTTTGAACGAGATGGACAAATATCACAAAGATGCCGTAAAAGCAGGTAAGCAGTGGGCACATGATTTGGCGAAAGCAGAGCTTCAGGGGCGCGATGAAAAAGTGATCCGAGCTGCCCGCAAGCGGCTCATTGAAGAAGTGGAGGACTGGTCCAAGACGGGTAAGTCGGTGAAGCAACTCATTTTCCGGCTCAAAACCGTGCACGTCGAACCGCCTTCCAGAGAAATAACATGATCCACATCCACACCTGCTATTATTGCGAGCGCACCGAAGAGGTTGAAGGCGCCGATCCGCGCCTGGTGTTGCCGGAGTATTGGCACTGGAAAGTGCAGCGCGAAAAGGGTGAAGACGCTGTGGCGGTTTGCTCCAAGTGCTGGTCGGATAATTTGCTGGAGATTGTCCTGGGTAGACGGCGCACGGGGCGTCGCATGACCGGAGGCATCAAAGGAGGGTGTTGCAGTTGAGTGATACAGTCAAACTCAAGTGGTATTGTGGATGCTACGATGGTAACCCCAGGTGGCATGACTGCGATCGTTTCGAGCCGGACGAGTGTGACGCAGAAGGAGAGCTTGAAGCGGATAGGCATGACTGGGAAGAGGGGGATGTTACGATGATGTGCACGGAGTGCAGTGCGCTGCTGTCCCAGAGAGATGACCATTTTACGTTGGTGGAGCAGAAGGAGAAGGCGAATGACAGAGGGTGAAGCCTTGTTTTATGCAATGCTCTTAAAGTTGGCGCTTGTGGCTGTTTTTGGGGTGGCCATGGAGATGATAATACGAGCTAAGGAGAAGGAGAATGGCAAGAGTGGTGAATTGTGATCATTTGTTTACATTTCGTTTTCACGCAAGGTTTTGGAAAGGGTATGCCCCGGAGGGAGACCCTATTGACCTTGGCGATCAGGGCTTTACGTCGATGGAGGTCGGCGCCAAGCATTGCGGTATTCGGCAGACACCTCTTGGGCTTGAGGTGTGGACGGCGCATCGGGTTGAACAGCCGATGTTATTTGAGCGTCTTCGGGAGGCTAGGACTGTTGAGGTGGTGTTGTTTTCGGGGGGTGAAAAGAAGTCCCGCGTGATCACTATGAACATTGACAAGCCAGTGTGTCTGCCTTTCCGGCTGGACGCGATGGACAGTAGCGTGGCCATGGACGGCGTGCTGTTCCAAGAAACCGAATTTGTCTCTATGGAGGATGAGGTCCGGGAGTGGCCGCCGGAGAAACCCAGGCCGAAAGAGGTGCTTCCGGGCGTGGCGGAAGAGGACCGTAAGAAATTGATAACTCATGGGTGGTTTTACCAAGGGAAACTGTGGTATCAAGATGGTGATAAGGCGGGATACACCACTGAAGATGCTCTACTGAAAGTGGCCGAAGAGACGGTGGAGGATGGCGATGGATAAAAAAGAAATGAGAAAGCAAATCGAAGAAGCCCACGAGATGCTTGAAGAAGTTATCGCAGATCGCATCGTGGGTTTACTCAATGAAATGCTGGAGATGGATTATAAAGCCACAACCGAGTTGGTATTCGGGCCGTACATTCTGTGTAATGAAAAGTTGGCCAACCATAAGTCCGTGCAATGCCGCGAACTGCCAGTGAAGTATCACCAGGGCGAGCGCAAGTGGGGTGTGCGCGTGATGGGATTACTCAATGGTGTGGCAGGGATTTATCCTGATGGCTATGGCCGCGTACATGGAGTGTTTGAGACGGTGTGCCGGAAGCACGGCGTTATTGAGGGCCAGAGCCCGATGGTGGACAACGAGTGCCCGGAGTGCAAGCTGCCCCTAGAGCTGGGCAAGCTGCTAAAGTTCGAGCGCGTGCCGTCGGAGGATCACCAGGCCACGCCGGAGCCGCCGAAAGACATGGTGCACTGATGATGTTTGTGTGTTGGCTATCGTCGCTGTGTTCTTTAGTGCGGCGGTATTTGATGGAGCGGTAGGCCAAGGAGGTAGCGGAGGTTTACGCTCCTGTACCGATGACAGGTGTGAGGAATTTTCTCGATAGGGTGGAATCGAAGCTCCCAGGAGAGTTGCCGTTCGACGCTATGGATACCCTGGAAGAAGATAGTTTTCATTAGGAGGTGGGCGTGAAGAAGATAAGCAGACGTGTATTTATGTTTTTGGGAGTTGTTACACTGGCTGTTCCTGCGTGGCTAACATGGCTTTGGGGGCAAATAACCAAACCTGTGCGGACGCTGTTACCTTCCAAGACTTCTAAGTCTATAGAGTGGGTTCCGGTTGACCATATTGTGAATCGAACATGGAATGATGGTACTGTGACTAGGATGAAAGAGCGCTGGCTGGTAGGGGTGAATCAGGGACGCGGATTTCCACTTTTTGAAGAAGCGCAGTTCAAAGGTGCTGAAAAGCATGATGGTTTAGAAGGATTGCTTTATGCTTGGGAATGCCCTAAGTGTAGGTGGGGATTCAAGGAATCTTGGCGTCGTTATGGGAGAGAGGCTCCCGTAGTGTGCCGAGCATGCGGTATTGAGTGCGAGTGGCGATTTATTGATCCCTGTCATCATGATAACACTCTGTCATCGGTTGAGCGTCGAGAAGCCATTGAGAAAGAGGTTGAGGACGCGATTAAAAACGGGTGTTTCGTTCCTGGGCACAGCAAGCCTTTTACTGAGCAGGAAAAGGAGTTCTTGGTAGAGACTTTGTTGCTGTGTAAGCGTTATGATGAGCAGAAACGTAGAGGTTCGCTGTTGACGGCCTTGAGTGAGACTGAACAAGAGGCCATGAGAGTTGAAATTCGGAAGAGCTTTGAGTCTTGAGCCATCACTGTCACGCCGACGGCTGTAAGGCAGTCGACTGCCACCCTGAGTTGCCTTTCTGCAAGCGGCATTTCAATATGCTCCCAGAAGGCACCAGAAAGCGTCTGTGGAGCGCGCGCCGTAAAGACGGGCTCTGTGGTGCGTGTCACCCGGCAGAAGCGGAAGAGGTGCCTTTACGGGCGTCAGATGACTGGTTTGAGTTGTTCAACCGATCAGTTGCCGTCCTGCTAGTGCTGGAATACGATGAATGCGGTGGTCATTCGCAGCATCTCGATTCGGAGGGTTTTTGCTGGGGATGTGGTGTTTTTGACGCGGAAAAGACCTACAAAGAAGCCGAAAAATTGATAGAAAAACACGCTTTGAAATCAGGTAGAAATGTCTGAAAACTTACGCAATTTTGATGCTGAGCATAGTTACGCGGCGGCTTGGGCTAGTTGGTTATTGACCTCCTGTCCAATGTGTAGGTCTGCGCTGGAATGTTTGATGGATGAACTTCAAGCAAGAATCTCCACAAATCCTTACGATCCGCGCTGGCAGAGGTTCACAGATTCATTACCAGGTTTTCATGAATTTTGGTCACGGGAACAGTTTGAGATTGAACGGTATTCAGGCGGTCGCCCATGAATTTGAAAGAGGCGCGGGAAATCAATGGAAACGTCGCCCGGTGGTACCTCGATATCAAGGTTTTTGGAGAGGAGGCTACGCTGCCACCATATCCCAAGGACCAGATGCTAGATGCGTTCAGGTTAGTTCGGCGCGCCAATGAAATGCGCCCCGTAAGAGATGACGGTTCGGTTACCGTTCACAGTGTTTGTGATGATCGGATAGCCGACATGGTGGTGGACCGGCGCGGCTGGTAGTTCCATATTGGAACATTTTTTCAGTTGAATTCGAAGATCTCGTATGGCAAATACATATATTGTGGTGTATGGCCATATGGAGTCTTGGGTATGTGGTTAGCGGTTTTATTCTCGTTAATGTTTGTAATCATTACTGTAATTACAAAAAAGCCTCATATCGATGACAATGCGCTAGTGGATTGTACTGAGAGATGGCGTCGCATGCGCGATACATTTGAGACACATCGAGTAGTGTAGCAATAGAAGGAGGTAACGTGTTTCTCAGTTCTATCGAGACAAAACAAGGGTTGATGCGGGGCAGAATTGAGGAAATTAAGCGTGTGCTGGAAAAAACAACAATTCCCACACCTTCCACTGCTGGTGTCACTAACGGATTGAGAATTCCATACAGATTACGTGATAGGTTGGTCGAGGTGCAAAGCCGTCACCAACTGGGCTCTGTCAAAGAAACCATTTTCAAAGCTCTGATGTTGGGGCTTGTGACATTGGAACGATTACCTCCAATGATTCATAGGCGGCCGCCGAAATCTCCAGATGAGTTTTATGAGTCGAACGGTTTTCGGCCTTTATCGTCAGATGAAGTGTCGCGATTACGCGATGAGGGCTTCAATGCTCCGCGCGATCCATACGTAGACCCGATATGGGATTGATGAAACGCGCTACTAGCATTTCCCAAAAACCAGTTGCGGAGACCGAGCGCGGTACTCCCGTGTACACGCTGGACTATGAAATTCCTCCAGAAATCGTGCCCAAGGAATTCGAGAAAAAGCGCGGGCTAGGTGAGCCTGACCCGTATGGACCTTTTGCGGCGTGGCTCAATACATTGTATCCACGTTCAACTGCTGTGATCGTGCGGTACCGCCGGTACACTAAAATCTTCAAAATCGGTAAGGGTGGCGACGTTTTTCCCCTGACAGCCAGGTCGGTGAAGAAAGAGGACCGGGCGCGTCTTGTCAAAGATGGACTTTTAAACAAGACTTGAGTCAGGAGGTACGGGATGCACGTTGAAATTACCATCGTAGCTAAAGATTACGAAGCGGGGAAAAAGGTCACGCGCACCGAAGAAGTCGAAATATCGCCCAGAACGCTCAAGTTGTTCGAGATGTTCACAAATGGGGAATCAGAGGGGACTTTGCGCTGGGTGGCAGACACCATTTTCGGAACGGCGCTCAGGGAGGCCCAGGGAGGCGGCAAGAGCGCCGATGTCAGTTCGGCTATGGCACAGACAGGTGGCGGCCGTGTAGGCGGTAGAAGCGCACCTGGCGCGAATAAACAGGTAGATTCGATATCCGAGGCGCTGGGGCTTGATATCATTCGGGCGGCCAATGCCAAGAACCGTGCGCCGCAAGCTCCTCCTCAACAACAGCAACCGCAACAGCCTGCGCAGGCTGGCCCGGGACCTGTAGGTTTTGGTGACGAACGTCCGCAACTTTCGCAACCAGGCCCGGGGCCAGTCGGATTTGCGAATGAAAAGCCGATTAATCCCGGTCCGGGCCCGGGACACATCGGATTTGGTCCCGATCGCAACATATGATACTCTGCCAATATGTTTGCAGAGCAACTTCAGGCAGCTCTTGTAGAGCGCCGGGCCAACGAGATTGACGCGGTTTGGATCAAGGGGATTCGAAAGAGCTGGAAGAAGGCAATTCAGCCTGTAATCAGGTTGAGTTCCAGGGTGCCGCATAGCGCAACGAAAATTGATATTGAGAAGATTCAGCGCACAGCGGATGAATCGGTTGCGGCGCTCAAAAAGGTTGCGGATTACCTTCAGGCGTTACGGCAAGACCTTTTGTTTAATAAAGGGTTGTGGACGATTCGACGGCCTGAAAAAGGAAAGGCACAGAAGGACCCGGCGGCAAAGGCGGTGCATGAGCTGGACGCGGCGGAGAAAGCTATCAAGGACAATATCAGTCGCGTGGAGCACTGGAAGGATATGATGACGCCGGGGAGTTTTGCTTATTCTATGGATGACGGTCGTATGTATCATCGGGCATCCACCGAATTAAAAGATTTCAACATAATGCTTAATAGTGTGTGTCCTACGGGCAAGGATACTTCATATGAGGGATGGGTGGCGGCTGATTCTGCGATATCCAGACGATTGCTGAGTGTGATAAGTTCGAAAACTAAATCCATGGGAGGAACAATTGCTCTCGATCCCGTCGAGCCAGAGGTAGTGCATTTAGGTAAAGTAACGGTGGTTTTTCAGGATACACCTCCTCATGGGTCGCCAGCGCGATTATCTCCAAAGGCTCACACCAAGGGAGAATGGCGCAGCCCACAGCAACGTAAAGAGTATTTGCGGTTTTTCAAAGTGGTGCCTCAGTTATTACGCAAGCACAAATTGAGTCATCTGTGGTACGGAAAGCTTTTTGTGTTTCCGCGTGCTTCGGCCGGTCCAAGTCCTTACGGCAAAGAATGGGGCGTGGGCGGTTCGTATTCTCGCGCTAAAGATTGCATCAATGTATATAACAACCCTTCGTCTTTTTTGATTGAATTGATAATTCATGAGTTGGCGCACCGATACTACTTGAAATTTATGTCTGCCCAGGAGCGCGCCAATTTCGATAAGTGGTTCAGCGTGGTTCCGGCTACCAGTAAATACGGAGCCATTAATTCTTCCGAGGATTTCGCAGAAGTTTTTGCGGATTATGTTATGGGAAAGAAACTCAACCGTGCTCAGGTGCAGCGACTCAAGGTGTTTTTTGGTCGCAAGCGCAAAATGGAACATCGCGAGGAAAAACATGTTGATTTCGCAGCAGCTCCAAGAGGCGATTGTCAGTAACATTGTAGAAGATGTTTCTAAAACACTGAACAATCTCGCTAAACGCAATAACGGCCTGTGGAAAAGCGAGAAGCAGGCGCGTTTTATTCTTCAGCAACTG
>Ga0180432_10002563_pt1 | contig 27137 bp, 22 predicted proteins | sample SS_ome_10_FD_132414 | JGI IMG/M metagenome (GOLD analysis project Ga0180432, IMG submission 132414) | Hypersaline lake sediment archaeal communities from the Salton Sea, California, USA - SS_1_MS_2 metaG | ecosystem: Environmental > Aquatic > Non-marine Saline and Alkaline > Hypersaline >... | reverse complement strand
GCAGCAGGCTGAAGAGTTAACAATAGCTAACGAACAGCTACAACAAAAAATCTCAGAGAACCAGCAAACTGAAGAACAACTCAAGCAGCAGTCTGAAGAATTAACAACGATTAGGGAACAGCTGCAGGAGCAAATTGCCCAGCGCAGGCAGGTTGAGGAACAGTTGCAGGAACAAATCACGCAGCGCAGGCAGATTGAGGAGCAACTGAAGCAACAGGCTGAAGAGTTAACAATAGCTAACGAACAGCTACAACAAAAAATCTCAGAGAACCAGCAAACTGAAGAACAACTCAAGCAGCAGTCTGAAGAGTTAACAACGATTAGGGAACAGCTGCAGGAGCAAATTGCCCAGCGCAGGCAGGCTGAGGAACAGTTGCAGGAACAAATCACGCAGCGCAGGCAGGCCGAGGAGCAACTGAAGCAGCAGGCTGAAGAGTTAACAATAGCTAACGAACAGCTACAACAAAAAATCGCAGAGAACCAGCAAACTGAAGAACAACTCAAGCAGCAGTCTGAAGAGTTAACAACGATTAGGGAACAGCTGCAGGAGCAAATTGCCCAGCGCAGGCAGGTTGAGGAACAGTTCAAGCAGCAGGTTGAAGAGTTAACAACAGTTAACGAACAGCTACAACAAAAAATCTCAGAGAACCAGCAAACTGAAGAGCAGCTCAAGCAGCAAACTGCTGAATTAAAAGCAACCATTGAACAACCTCAGCAGAATATCATCGACGATAGAAAATTAGAGGAGTTAACGAGTGAGGAAATCGAACAAGTGAGAGAAGCCAAAGAGCTGTTCCGGCCATTCGACGAACAAGAACTTAAAAAGATAGCTGATTTGGCAAAACGGCTGTCATAGGAATCAGCCCACTAAGGCAAAGCAAACGGCAAATTTTCCGCCTATGAGCAGCCTTTCATCCCAAAGAATCCACTGAGAAAACACAAAATTTTCTACCACCTCAAACGGATTTTGCATCCACATAATGCCTTGGTAATAAAAGACTTATCGATATATCTAACAAAAAAGCGAATAGTTGTGGCAGCAAACGTTCCAGTTTTTGAAATATTCTTTTAAAAAAAAGCTTGACAAGGGAACTATTCTACTGTAAAAAAGTATATAGAATTAGGTGCTGATTTTTAAGAGAAGGAGTCGAAATGGAACAGGTTATTGAGAGGGCAATTCGAGAACTTAGCTTTAGAATGCGGCTGCTTAAGGCCAAGCAGGAAGACGAATCCGCACCAGAAGTATTAACCGAGCGAGAAGCGATGATACTTGGGCTGCTACAAGAACGAGGTCGGTTGAGTGTTTCTCAAATTGCTGCTGCCGACCCTAATGTAAGCGACAGCACAATATCTACCGATGTGACAAGACTATGGCGTGACAAGCAAATGGTTACCAAAACAATAAGTCCCGAAAATCAGCGGACAACCATAGTTGAGTTAACAGACAAGGGCAAAAAAGCATTTGAACTAATTCAGAAACAAAGGGCAGAAAGATTTAAGACACTTTTCAAAGCAATTAACGTAACTGATAACGAAAAACGGGTTTTAATAACAGTATTGAAGCGTGCGTTAACGCATTTAGATAAACATCTTGGACTCAACAAGGGTACTGAAAAATAATGGGCCCAATTTATATTGGCTCTGAGCCAAACATATATGTAATCTGAAATGGTGCAGTTTATGTCTGACGGGCGGGTCGAAAACAGACCCCTTGGCCTATCGACCCAGAAAGGCCGCCAGAGAAAGGAGGCATATTATGTTTACTACGCTGATAAAGCCAAAAAATGTTGTGGTATCTTTGGTTTTAATTTCCGCTCTTGCTTTGGCTCCATCATTCGCCAAGGCAAGGAGGGCCGGCTCGAACAGGCCAAGTAAAAGCAATACCAAAGCGGTTTCCAGCACCCCCGCCCAATCAAGCAGGAGCTCCAGGGCCGGCACAGGTAGAGACATCAGCAGCCAAAGCAGAGCATCTGCCTGGCGAGCTGTCAGTACTCCAAAGAACAAAACTGTTACGAGAAGCAGGCAATCGTTCAGAGTAACCCGGCCGACAAACAATGCTACTTTCAGCCGTAAAATGACGAGAACGCAGCCCAAATCCAGCAAGATAGTAAAAAGCCGGTTCTCTTTAGCTGCCCGCAGCGTAAATAGACTAAATTTCAACAGAAACAATGCACCCGGGAAAATCATCGCTTTGCTATCAAGCCGGACAAAAACAACATCAAGTGGAAAAAGCGGTTCGGTTAAATTAAGCTTCAACACGAGGACAACTCCATCTCGTTCCAGCAGGGTCAAACGCACAGTTGAGGTCGTTCGTCCGAGCAAAGGTGAAGCAAAAACGGTTGTTAGCACAAATCAAGGAAAAACGGTAATTACGCCGGCTCGTACTATAAACTACAGCCCTTCTGTATCGAGCCGAAAGAGCAAAAGTTCACCAGAAGAGGCTACTGAGCGTTCAGGAGAAACTAAAAAGAGCCCATCGGCAGCTCGTGAGAGACTTGCGAAACACATTTCTAAAGATAAGCTACGGGTTTCAAGGACAGCAGATGATAGAGATTCCAGCGAAATGCGCAAAACGCGACGGTCAAGCCCCCGTACATCAAAACCCATTTCGTCAAGTTTATGGATACAAAAGGGAGCTACCGACAGAAGCGATTCGGCAAGTGAAAGCCATAGCGGAAGAGTTAGAGACGGCGGGCGTAAAGCAGTAAGGCATAACCGCCGGCATCGCCGCAGGTTTGGGCACTACCCCGGCCGAATATTCCACAGGATAGTATGGCCGAGAAGCCGCTGCCTTATCCGCTACAGATGGGGTCCGCATTTTACGTTCCGATATGTTTATCCATATCATCACCGCAGATACGTTTTTGTCAGCCTTGGGGGCTATTGGCCTTTGGGATACAGACATATTCGGTATTACTGGTACGGCTGCCACCCATATTACTGGTATGGATACTATCCATGGGCCTACAGAGTAGGCGGCGATACTTACAACTACTACAGCTATAACTATAGTAATGAGACCGTTCCACAAACAAGCGCCCCGGTAACGAATGTTATCAGGCCGGTTGACCCCGTTAGAAATTCCACAAAAAGGAAAATTTCTAACGGGGTTGACGAGAATACGTTTGCTGATGTTCGTGAGAAACTTGCCCGTCAGGCGGCTGAGGAACCAGCCGAGGAGACCGAAACCGACCAGTTGTTCGAAGATGCGGTCAAAGCATTCGAAGGTGGTGATTATGAGTTAGCGGCAGGGAATTTTGCCGAAGCTATGGAACTGGCACTCGATGATATAGTTTTGCCCTTTGCGTATGTGCAGGCCCTTTTTGCACAAGAGCAGTACTCCAAGGCGGCTGAAGCTCTACGAGAAACCCTCGGTGAGCTTAGCAGTGACGAGATGGACGTGTTTTTCCCTCGCGGGTTGTACGCCGAAGATGACACCCTGTTTGAGCAAATCGAGCTGCTTGCGGAAACAGCCGAGACTTACAGCTTTGACAGCGACCTTCAACTGCTTTTGGGCTATCAATTACTCGGTGTTGGCGAATTCGATGAGGCAATAGAGCCATTGGAGCAGGCCAGCTTAGAGCCTTACAACGCGGAGGCGGCGATAATATTGCTTGAGCTGCTGGAAAGAGTCAAAAACGAAAACAGCGAAGATAATGGCTGATAAGAATTTTGTGGAGGTCTCGAGTGATGAGGACGAAGCGCTTGACAAGAGCGGCTGCCGCCATACTTTTTGCAGTTGTTTTGGTATCGACGGGGGCCTCCAAACGCAATAGTTCGTGTTTGGGGAACCTTATGGCTCAGGCGGGCAAGTGGCAGGAATATGCTATCTGCGATGCAAAAGAGGCAGGTGCAGAAGGTGACCAGGAGCTTGCGGACATCTATGGTGATATTGTGGTTTGGCAGGAATTTGTTTCGGGGGACTGGAACATCTACGGTGCGGATATAACCAACCCAAACAGCCCAGAGGTTTTCGCTGTTGCCACAACCTCTGATAATGAGGAGGCACCGGCTGTTTACGAGAATATTGTCGTCTGGCAGGAATATGTTGAAACGGACTGGGACATTCGGGCTGCGGACATCAACGACCAGGACAATCCGCAAAAATTCTGGGTTTCCAATTACATAAATGTTAATGAGCAGGCCCCCGCCATCAGCGGCAATACGATTGTATGGCAGGATGGCAACGATTCGGATTTCGATATTCGCGGCTGTGACATCACCGACCCCTGCAACTTCGTAGAATTCATTATTGCTTTTTATTACTACCACCAACGTGCTCCTGCTATCTACAGAAACACAGTGGTATGGCAGGACGATACTGCCAGCAATGAGGACATTTTCGCCACCGATATCTGGCTAAGAAACAAACCAGCAGAATTCGGGATTTGTGACGATGCGAACGACCAGCAATTCGCGGCTGTTTATGCAAATACCGTAGTTTGGCAGGATATGTACTTTGGGGACTGGGACATTTACGCAGCCAATATCAGCGACTTTTATAATCCGGTTGAATTTGCAGTCTGCAACAACGAGTATTCTCAGGAAAATCCCGATGTCAGCGAAAACTTAATCGTCTGGCAGGACGACCGAAACGACGACTGGGACATATACGGTTACAATCTGACTACCCGGCAGGAATTTCAAATTACCGATAATTCCTACGACCAGATTGAACCTGCCGTAAGCGGCAATGTGGTAGTCTGGCAGGACGCTCGTGACGGAGGCTGGAGGATATACTTTACGATACTTGACGGTCCTGAAGCTGCAGAATGTATATCAAAGATAGCCGGTGATGTTAATGGTAACTGCCAAGTTGACTGGCTTGATTTTGCCGAGTTGGCCGATAACTGGCTTGAATGCAATCTTGACCGGCCCCAAGCATGTTGGTGGTAAGGGATTTTCTCGTTGTCAATGGGATGATAATTTGAGGTGTTTAACCTGCGTATGCACTTCTTGCCTCTGCGATGAACGTGAGCATATAATCGGCCTGGCTCTGAATTTTGGGGTCTAAGCTGGTTACTCTGGAATTCCACTTTCGATATTCATTATTCAGATGGCGCCGAGTCTGTTTTTTGCTCATATCGGAAGTTATACCAAGTACAACTTCCAAATCTTCAATTTGGTGCATATTGGGCGGCAGGATTTTTTCCATCATCTGGCGGAACCTGTTGGTATCGATTTCGAGCCAGTGAGCCAGGTTTTTCAAAAGATTCAACTCTTCAACGGTTGCTGTTCCGTTAGCGGCCGCTACTTTAATGCAAAGGCCCAAAATGTCATAGCGGTCAGCAACAGGTGCTATCTCGACAACTTCTTTACAAATGTTGTAACAGTTGATTTGGTTGCCGATGCGGAAAAAAGCAACGGTTTTTTTCAACGCCTTTTCGAGCCGGCGCCGCTCTTTTTTAGTGGCTTTAGAAAGAGCCACATTATTTCTTGCCCAGTTTTTTATGAGTTCAACCTCACAGTCGTACAGCTTATTGTCGGCGGCACTGACGGCAAAGGCCAGAGCCACTGCGAAAGTTTTCGTTCGTTTGATATTTTCCTGCAGGTCGATATGAGCAAAGATGGAATTCTCATAAGCGAAAGTACAAGTGCCAGAGGCGAGTTCCTGTCCGCCGGCGGCCGATAGTATCGAGGTGTTAAACTCCAGTATTCTTTTGCCTTTGTGAGGCAATTTCAGCCAGTTGCAGGGCAGTTTAGCGACAGTGAGCCAGTCAGCCAAAGTATTTTCTGCGTGAGGAAGTTTGCCAAGGTTTGCGTTGTAACAAAAGTTCTGTGAGTCCGGCTGTCGCCATTTTTTGACGCTGGAGCGCACCGGTTCAGGCGTTGAGAAGCCATCAGTTATATCTGTTACGAGTATCCTGACAGTGGTATATTGCCCATTGTCCGGGGCGTGAATTGAGCCGCAAATTTCCACAGAGAGCACATCAACAACAGAGGCGTTCTTTTGTTGCCTGGTCAGTCGGACGCGACAATTTAAACGATTCAAGTCGGCTTGAGCAGAAATGTCCGGAACCTCAATACCGATTTTTCGGCATAACAATGGAAATTTGAAGGCGTTAAGCCAGGAAAGCAAGGTTTTAACCAAAAGTTTTTCCATATCTATGCCTGTGGAAAATACTATTCAACTTTAAAGAGCTCCAAGTGGTCGGCTTTCTTCTGTTTCGCATCGCACTGAGACATTTGGTCATTTTGTCCTAACTGGAGGTCAACTTCAAGGGCCTGTCCGGACTCGACATCCTCGAAGCTGCATTGCATTCTTTGGTTTAAATCGTAGCTGTAAGTAACCTTAACAGGACACTTGGCCGGCCTGTTCGGCGGGAGCTTAAGTTTATTGGTAGCAATCTTATTTACATACTCCGGTGCCTTATCTTCGCCCTGTGTTATGGTTACTTCGAGTTCTGTCTGTCCTTTGGAGACGGTGTAGAACATCTGTGAGGCCTGGCAGGGCAATGGAGTATTCTTTTTCAGAATGATACGATTTTCAACTATTCGTCGTCCGGTTTCCTTATCAATCGGAGCACAAATCGTACCATAACTGTGATTACAAACATCGGTGAGGTTAATATCGCTGAGTCCGCCGGAGATGCCTGCCGGTACTTGCTCAGGTTTTTCTCTGAGCATTGTCAGGCCGGCATGTAAAGCGGCACCAAGCGCAACACACTCATCAACATTAACCGTTGTTTCAGGTGTAGAGCCAAACATTTTTTTAAGTCGCTGCCTGACTAACGGAATTCGACTGCTGCCGCCCACGAGGAGGACCTTATCGATTCCGGAAGGTTTGATATCCGCTTCCTCAAGAGCGACTTCGAGCAGGATATCTATACGGGACATCAGTGAAGAGATGGCCTGTTCAAACATCTCACGAGAGATTTCCATTCTCATACTTCCCGCCGGCCCATAGAGCATTTTTTTTGCAATCCGACGTCTTGACAACGTCTTTTTAATGTCTTCAGCTTCATCTTCATACTTAGCTCTGTCCTCATCCGAATTAATCAACTCTGTGTTGAACTTCTCTTTGTAGTTTTGCTCCAATAATGCCAAAATTTCCCTGTCGAAATCGATGCCGCCAAGTGCATGGTCGCCCTGTGAACAAATGATGTCCATCTGGCGGTCCTCGACATTCATTATTGTTACGTCGAAGGTTCCACCGCCGAGGTCATAAACGAGGACCTTTCCAGAAACTTTACGAGTGGTGGCATAATAAAGGGCTGCGGCGACAGGTTCATTTACAATTGCAATTACATTAAGGCCGGCCAAAGTTCCGGCATCCATCGCTGCTTTTCTTCGAACTTCGTCAAAGTGAGCAGGGACGGAAATAACGGCATCGTTGATTTCACCATGTTCTACAGAACACTCCTGCCTGAGCTTTTTCAGTATTAAGGCCGATAACTCTTGGGGCGTCCAATCCTTGTTATCAATGGTCCTGTGATAGTCTGCATCGCCCATATGGCGTTTTATCCATCGGACAGCCCTTTGGGCATTGAGATGACGTGAATTGATTGCTTCGATACCAACCCTAATCAATTCGGCGTCTTCCTCATCAAAGAAGATTGCAGAAGGAGTGAGTCTTTCACCATCGGCGTTCGGGATTATCTCTGGCTTGCCGATAGCATTGAGAATGGCCAGTGACGAGAATGTTGTTCCCAGGTCTATACCCACGATGTTGGTCATTTTATATCTCCTTGCGTTCCCATTTTGCGACTTATTGGGCCTGTGGCAGAGCCAAAATGGGGTCCCTTCATTTAAGGAACTTAGCCAAACAGCTTTACCTGAGCCGTGCGTACAACTTTGAAATTCATTTCATCAATAACGAATTGATAACCCCGCCTAAGCACTTTTGCGATTTTTCCTTTGAGATTGGGGTCGTCGGCGAGTTCTCTGTCTTTGACGGCTTCGGCCTTTTTTTGCTGCCGGCGGTAATCACTGTTGATTTCGGGCTCAAATTGTTCGACACCGCTGGACTCAAGAGCAAAAATCAATTCGTCTCTTACCTCCCTAAGGTCGCTCGTTTCAATATTCTGCTTTGTCATACGCTCGATACGGTTTTCGAGATTATCAATACAATGAATAATTCTAAGACAAAAAGTTCTGATTATATTCCAGTCATATCCATCCTGTAACTTGCTAACCCTATGCTGCTGCTGTGAGGCATATTCCCGAATGGCAGAGACCTGCTGGGCGAGCTCTTTGAGAGTATTATTAAGCGGTTCGGAATGCTCAGATGCGGTTTGCTGAATAGTCCGGGCCATCTGCCTGAATTCGGCGATATGCTTCTCCATACTTTCAGTCTGCACTTGAAGTGAACCTTCGGTTTTCAAAGCACTTTGAACTTCGTGAGAAACTGAGGAGTCAGTTTCCTCGAGGTCTTTGGGCATATAGTCAAGCGTCTTAGTATTCAAGTTGGCATTTTCGGCGGCCTCTTCTGAGGAATCCTGCGATTCGACCGATTTGTCATCGGAGAACAGCCGGGCCATTATACCGGCATTTTTAGATGGTTTATTTGAACAGGTTTTGTTTGACATGGAAAGGTCTGTCTGTGATTGAGGCTGTTCATTCAAGCCGGTATTATCTTTTTCGACACTTTGCCAGCCGGAATCTACAAGAACTTTCAAATGTTTTTTAAGCTGAGCTTGTGGTCTGGATGGTTTTTGCTGCTGCTGTGAAATTTCTTCGCTCTCATTATTGCGGGTTTCTGCAGGCGGAATATCAGATGCCTGCTTACGCTGTTTGAAAAAATCGGTGCAAAGTTTCTTCATATAAGTAAAACCTCTAATAAGCAACCGGGCCGCTCGCAGTAGCAAATACGAGGTTAGAATCACTGTTCCAACGAGCATAGAGACGATGGAGACAGTGTAGAACAAATCGCTTATTTCTTTTTCGGCTTTATATTTTTGTAATTTCCTCTTCCAGTCTTTGCCATAAAGAAAATCAGCGAAGGGATAAGCATCAGTTTCACCTGCGGCGAGTTTGTCCAGGTCGGCTTTAAGTCTTTCCTGCTGCTCTACCAACAGTGAGGCTTTAGGTTTTGTTTGGCCATATTCATCAATGCCCCAGGGCAGAGCAGTTCTCTGTTGTGGGTCTGATTGCAGCCAGTGGTTATATTTTCTCATATAATCGTCATATTCGGCGGCATATTTTGACTGATAGCAGGCGGCCTGCTCGTGCTGTTTTCTTCTGGTGACAGTAACCAGACTAAATACAGCGGTACCGCCGAGCAACAGGATTAAGCCAAGAATGATAGATTTTTTAACCATAATAATAAAGCTTAACCATTAACCTTTTGACACAGGTATCAGTTTTCCTCTTCTTTTTTGACGGTAAAAATCTCTCAGAAGCGCACAAACTCTCCAAAAGAAGCCACACAATAAAATATAAATAATAATTGAGGGCCAGCCAAATCAACTGTCAGTTAAGGGGGTTAATTCGAAAAATTTTCGACGTCCGATAGAATGCCATTTAATTGATTATTGATAATTTTCTACTGATTATTGAATAATCGGTAATCAATAATCAGTAATCAATAATCAATTCAAACAGCCCGTTGTCTAAACTTTTCGAATTGCTGCTGCGCAAACTTTGTATTCGGGAATCTTAGCTATCGGGTCCAGAGCATCATTGGTGAGCATATTGGCAGGTGCTTCGGAGAAATGGAACGGCATAAACAACCAGCCTTTTTGGATATTAACCGTTACCTTTGCCGGCGTAGTAACTTTGCCGCGACGGGTGAGAACCTCAACGCTTTCTCCATCGGTAATTTCAAGTCTTTTTGCATCGTCCGGGTTTATCTCCACATAGCCGGTAGGCGAAACCTGGTTGACGACCTTCGATTTTCTCGTTAGTGTGCCGGTATGGAACTGATATAACTGCCTGCCGGTCGAGAGCACAAACGGGTACCGCCCGTCAGGAAGCTCAGCGGGTGGTTTGAACTCTACGGCGTGGAATTTACCTTTTCCCCTGGTGAATTTTCCTTTGTGCAGGTACTTTGTCCCGGGATGGTCCTTATCGGGGCAGGGCCATTGCAGCCCCACCGATTCAATCCTGTCAAAGGATACTCCGCCATAAATAAGTGAGACAGATGCGATTTCATCCATTATTTTGTCAGCACCATCATATTCCATTAAATAGCCCATCTGAGTTGCCACGGCACAGATGATTTCCCAGTCATTACGGGCACCGTCAGGGGGTGGAATGGCTTTTCTGACCCGCTGGATGCGCCTTTCGGTATTCGTAAATGTGCCGTCCTTTTCAGCGAAACAAACCGAAGGTAAAACCACATCGGCATATTCGCCTGATTCGGTAAGGAACATATCCTGAGAGACAAGGAAATCAACTTTTGCAAGAGCGTCTCTAGTTCTGTTAAGGTTCGGGTCCGAAAGAGCGGGATTTTCTCCCATCATATATAATGCTTTGATTTTGCCCTGTTCGATTTCGTGCATCATTTCAACAACAGTAAGGCCATTGGCTGGTGAAAGCTTTCTGCCCCAGGCGGCTTCGAATTTTGCCCTTATGGCAGGGTCCTCCACCGATTGATACCCCGGGTAAACATTCGGCAAGGCACCAAGGTCACAGGCGCCCTGGACATTATTCTGGCCGCGAAGAGGATTGACACCGGTTGATTCGAGGCCGACGTTGCCGGTCAGCATAGCCAGATTTGCAAGACTGAGCACATTGTCTGTACCGGTGGTGTGCTGAGTTATACCCATACTGTAAATAATACTTGCAGTCGAAGCGCGGGCGTAGGTTCTGGCGGCCTGGCGAATTTTGTCGGCGGGTATTGTGGTGATTTCCGCAGCCATTTCAGGCGTAAAATTCTTTACCGCTTCGGCTAAGTCAGCAAAACCCTCGGTTCGGTCATTTATGAAGTCACTGTCGAGCAGCTTTTCATCTATTATCACACTCATCATCGCATTGATAAGCGCAACATCTGTGCCCGGCTTTTGTGCAATATGTAGGGTGGCAAATCGGACGAGGTCAATTGCCCGCGGGTCGGCTACTATCAGTTCTGCGCCGTTATTAACAACAGCCTCTTTTATGTAAAGACCAATTACCGGATGCGCCTCGGTCGTATTTGAGCCAATCACAAATATGCACCTCGCATTTTTCAACTCATCGATAGAATTTGTCATAGCTCCGCTGCCGAACGCCCTGGCAAGTCCGGCAACCGTTGATGCGTGGCACAGCCGGGCACAATGGTCAACATTGTTTGTACCGACAGCGGCACGGATGAATTTCTGGAAGACGTAGTTGTCCTCATTTGTACACTTGGCCGATGACAATCCGGCGATTGCATCCGGGCCAAATTCCGTCTTTATCTCGGTTAAACGTTGAGCAATTAACTTTATGGCCTGTTGCCATGTGGCTTTTTCTAATTTGCCGTTTTGCTTTATAAGAGGCGTTGTGAGTCTGTTTTCATCAGCAACGAAATCCATTGCAAATTTGCCCTTGACGCAAAGATTGCCGTTATTTGGAATACAACCGACAGGGCTGGTAACACGAACAATTTCATTTGTCCCCGGGTTTACATTAAGGTCAATCTGGCAACCCACGCCGCAATATGGACAGGTGGTTCTTGTGCGGAGGAGGTCTTTGCATTGTCCTTTTGCCTTTGCAGCACGCTCGTACAAAGCACCTGTTGGGCAGGAAGAGAGACACTGCCCGCACAACTCACAGGTCGAATCGTTCAGGGGAATATCAAATGCAGTGGTAACCTCAATGTCGGCAGCCCGTTCCTTGAATGTCAGGGCATTATCCATCTGCACCTCTTCACAGATTCTTACACACCTGCCGCACCGTATGCACTTATTGGGGTTATATTCTATAGCTTCATTGCCGGTTGTGTAGTTGTCTCTTGGCTCGGGAATAGGCTGGTTAAAGACCTCTTCGCTTATTTGAAAGTCATAGGCATACTGCTGAAGTTTGCATTCTCCATTTTCATCACAGGTTGTGCAGACGCCTCGGTGCTCATAAAACAGAAGCTCAAGGATTGTTTTCCTTATCGCACGGATTTCTTCGGTGTCTGTCCGGATGACCATATCCGGCACAATTTCAAAGGTGCAGGCGGTAACCGGCCCTTTCTGTCCCTCGACTTCCACGAGGCAAAGTCTGCAGGAGCCGGCAGGTTTTAGCCGCGGGTCATAACATAGGTTCGGAATATCGATACCGTTTTCCAGAGCCAGTTCGAGAATTGTCTGGCCGGACCGGCCGGTAAGTTTTCTGCCATTTATTGTAACTGTTATTTCGGCCATATTTTCAACCGTTATCGTTCTTCAAGGTCACATCTTAGACACCTGCCCGCCTCGGCAGCGGCCTGTTCGCGGCCGATGCCCAGAACCACTTCGGCAAATCCTCGTTTGCGCTTTGAGAGAGGAATAGTCTGTTCTTCGAGTCGTTCCAACACATCAGCAAGAGCATCTTCATCCGGTTTTGTAAATGAAAAACCCGTATCCGGCGGCAGGTTTCCGGCGCCGCCGAGCATTTTGTCAATATTTACAGCGGCTTTCTGACCGGCTGCGATTGCCTGAATGACTGTGGCCGCCCCTGTCACACAGTCTCCACCGGAAAATATTTTATCAATACCAGTAGCAAATGTTACAGGGTCAACCTTTACCGTTCCACGGTCGGTCAATACAGGGCCACCAGCAAATTTTAAGGACTCAGTGGAGGGAACCTGGCCGATAGCCGGTATAACAATGTCGCACTCAATAAAGCTTTCGCTGCCTTCGATAGGTACCGGACGACGTCTGCCGTCGGCGTCTGCTTTGCCAAGCTCTGCCCGCATAAATTCAACACCTGCCACGCTGCCATTTGCCTCTGCTATTCGCTTCGGCACACTTAAGGTTACAAGCTCAATGCCCTCGTTTATTGCCTCTTCGATTTCCTCTTCATAGGCCGGCATTTCCTCTCGGGTTCTTCGGTAGAGTATTGTAACCTTCTTTGCTCCAAGGCGAACGGCCGAGCGAGCTGCATCCACTGCGACATTGCCGCCGCCAAGTACTACGATTCTCTTGCTCTGACAATCCAGTCCTCTGCCCAGCGCTCTGTTACGCAGAAACTCAAGCGCATCAAAGACGCCTTCAAGCCCAATCCCTTCGATATTAATGGCTTTTCCCGTTTGGGCGCCTGTGGCGACGAACACCGCCTTAAATCCTTCTTTGAACAGTTCGCCTGCATCTTCGATTTTTGAATTGGTTCGAAGCTCGATTCCGTGGGAGAGAATAAAATCTATTTCCTTTTGAAGTATTTTTTTGGGCAGTCTGTATTCCGGTATTCCCAGAGTGAGCATTCCGCCGGGGACTGGCTGGGCCTCAAATATCACCGATGACCTCTGCATCAGCGCCAAAAAGTATGCACAGCTAAGGCCTGCCGGGCCGCTTCCAATTATCGCAACCAGCGGCTTCTGGCGGGCCGGTCGGGCCATTGGTCTGTCATAGTCTTCCATATTGTCTGCGATATACCGTTTAAGCACCCGTATCGCCAGCGGGCTGTCGATTTCACTTCGCCGACACCTTTGCTCACAGGGATGGTCACAAACGCGTCCACAAACGGAAACAAATGGATTGCGTCTCCGGATAATATTGGCAGCTTCGTTTAGTTTTCCTTCAGCGGCCAAAGCCAGATATTCCGGCACATTCACACCTGCGGGACAGGCATGCTGACAGGGTGCCCTTACAATCTCTTCACACACCGCCGCCCGGCAGGTTTTCAGCACAATGTGTTCTTCATATTCATCACGGAAGTATCGAAGAGTCGAGAGTACCGGATTGGGGGCGGTCTGTCCGAGTCCGCAGAGCGAGCCTTTTTTGATATGTTCGGCTAGGTGCTCAAGCACATCGAGGTCCTCGAGTTTGGCCTCGCCGCGACAGATTCCCTGGAGAATCTGAAGCATCTTTTTGGTGCCGACCCTGCAGGGCGTACATTTACCACAGGATTCTGCCTGTACGAATTCGAGAAAATACCTTGCAACGTCCACCATGCAGGTATTTTCATCCATCACGATAAGGCCTCCCGAGCCCATTATTGCGCCAATCTGCTGGACGCTGTCGTAATCAATCTCAACGTCGAGGTGCTTTGCCGGTATGCACCCGCCGGATGGGCCTCCGATTTGGGCAGCTTTGAACTTTCGACCCTTTGGAATGCCACCGCCTATATCGAAAACTATATGACGAAGTGTAGTACCCATCGGCACTTCCACCAGACCTGTATTATTTACTCTGCCGGCAAGAGCAAAAATCTTCGTTCCTTTACTGCCTTCGGTTCCAATTTTGCAGTACCATTTTGCACCGTTTAGAATTATCAGAGGAACATTGGCGAAGGTTTCCACGTTGTTGATATTGGTAGGCTTGCCCATGTAGCCTTTTTGAGCCGGAAACGGCGGCCTGGGCATTGGCATGCCGCGCCTTCCTTCAAGCGAAGCAATAAGGGCGGTCTCTTCGCCACAGACAAACGCTCCGGCACCCATACGAACCGTTACATCAAAGCTAAAGTCTGAGCCTGCAATTTTTTCTCCCAGCAGCCCAAACTGCCTTGCTTGTGAAAGTGCGATATTTATATGCTCGACTGCAATAGGGTACTCGGCACGAACATATATAAAGCCGCGCCTTGCACCAATTGCATAAGCAGCGATAATCATTCCCTCAATAACCCTATGTGGGTCGCCTTCCAGCAGGGCACGGTCCATGAACGCACCCGGGTCCCCCTCATCGGCATTGCAAACAAGATATTTTTCATCACCGGGACTTTTCCGACAGAACCCCCATTTTACTCCCGCTGGAAAACCCGCTCCACCGCGACCCCTAAGGCCGGATTCAGTCACCTCATCTATTACCTGTTGCCCACTTTTCTGCGTGAGGGCCTTTATCGCTGCCACATATCCGCCCCGTTCGATGGCGTCTTCGATACGCTTTGGGTCAATCCGTCCACAGTTTTCCAGCACCAGCCTTTTTTGCCTCTTGTAAAAATCAAGGTCATTGATGCTGGGTGTGACTTTGCCGTCTTGCGTTACCGCAAGCCGCTCAACAGGTTTTCCCTTTTCTATGGTTGTTGATATTATTTCGTCTACATCCCCCGGCGTAACACCACCGTAGAGGTATTCATAGGGCTCGACGAGAATAACCGGCGCTCGGGCGCACATGCCGATACAGCCGGTCTCGACCACTTCGACCCCTTTGTCCTCACCGGATGCAGCCAGTTTCTTCTTGAAGGCATCGGCCACATCTACCGCCCCTAAGGCACGGCAGCCGGTCGTGCAGATAAGCACCCTCGCCTTGTAGCGCTTGCGCTTGTTCAGCAGTTGCTGCTGTAGTTGCTTGAACTGCTGTAATGATTTTATCTTTTTCTCCGGCATTTTTATCAGGGATAATTTGCAAGTATGTTCTTAACCTTGTTCACAGTCATATGGCCGTAATAATCATTGTTCACCATCATCGTCGGGGCAAGAAAGCACGTACCGAGACAGGCGACAGTTTCAAAGGTAAATTGTAGGTCATCGGTTGTCTGGCCTGGTTCAATACCCAAAGCCCTACTTACCGCTTTGACGATTCCCTTGCCGCCTTTGACGTGACACGCAGTGCCCCTGCAACATCTCACGGTATGACGCCCATGCGGTTCGAGGTAGAACTGCTCATAGAAAGTCGCCACACCATATATTCGGCTTGCAGGTATCGAGGTGCGTTTACTCATCTCCATCAATACCAAAGGAGGCAGATAACCGTAGGCATTTTGGATTTGCTGGAGGAAAAGGATTAGCTCATTTGAGTCGGTCGCCGGATTTGACGCCAGTATTTTACTCAATGGCTCAAGGTTCAAAGAAGTTTCTTTCGTAAGGTTCATACTTTATCGCCCGAAAACGCAACTTAAAAAGTTCAACAACAACGTTGACTGTTATAAGCCGGCCATTTCCAGGACGGCGGCAATATGTCGCTCCCAACCCAGCGACATAATATGAATTCCCTGGCACAGGTCTTTGAGTTCCTTAATCAGTCGTGCGGAGATTTCCAGACTTTTTTCGACCCTCTTTTCCTTTCCAGAGGCAGTCAATTCATCGATAATCTCGTCAGGGACGTGTATTCCCGCAACATTTGCGTTCATAAACTTAGCCATACCGGGTGACTTTAAGAAGACGATTCCGGCCATAATCGGCACATTCAGATGCTTTACTTTTTTCATAAAAGCAGCGAACTTGTCCACTTCGTAAACCGCTTGTGTCTGGATAAACTGTGCACCGGCTGCAATCTTTTTCTCCATCTTTACAATCTGCGGCTCAATAGGGTCTGCACCGGGATTAACAACAGCGCCGAGACAAAATTGCGGCGGCCGCCCTTCCAAATCATTGCCGGCCATATCTTTGCCGTTCATCAGCGCCGTGACAGCCGAGAGCAACTGCACGGAATCCAAATCGAAGACCGGCATCGCTTGCGGATGGTCGCCCAATGTTGTATGGTCGCCGGTAAGACACAATAGATTCTCAATGCCTAATACAGCGGCACTCAAGACATCCGACTGTAAACCGAGACGATTGCGGTCCCTGCAGGTAAGCTGCATAATCGGCTCAAGAGATTTTTCCTTCAAAAGGCGACAGGTCGCCATTGAGCCGACCCGCAACACAGAACTTTGTAAATCAGTAACATTGAAGGCATCAACCCTGCTCTGCAAAGGCACCAATTCTTCTATGACTTTTTCAATTTCTATGCCCTTAGGCGGCCCAACTTCACAGGTTACTACACACTTGCCCTGTTCGAAACGCTCAATAAGTTTCATACCTTAAAATGCCTCCTTTTCATTTACTTTTCTAAATCATAAAACGAGGTTTTTCGCACGTCCTCGGAAGGCAGCATTTTACTATGGTCTCTTGGAGAATAAGCCTTCTTTAGATTTTCCAATCGTCCAAGTTTTTCCAGTCGCTCATAAATCAACTGCCAGCCGCAATCTTTTTCAGGGTCAACTTCACACTTTCCATCTTTGGCTCCACCACAGGGTCCGTTAAGCAGACTTTTTGCGCACATAGTAATCGGGCAGATACCACCGGTATAGTCCAGTACACACTGTCCACAGGCATTGCATCGCTCATCGGAAGGCCAGAGCCCCTGCATTCCTCCCAGACTCACCGTATCATCAGCAGGATGGACAACCTTGCTGACAACTTTGGAGACAGCCTGGACACCAATTCCACAAGTTAACACCACAATAGAATCCGCCTGCTGAATTTGCTCCATTTCTCTGGAAAGCCGGGTTGTTACCAGGACTTTATTGCAGAGAAAATCGACCAAACAGGTTCCGGCTACGCTCTTGCCCGCTTTTTCCATTTCGTCTTTCATTTGCGCAAGTCCGTCTTTGCCGCCGGTTCCACAGGCTTCGGCACAGCCGTCACAAGCCAACAGGAATATTTTTTTTTCGTTTCCAAGCGATTCTAAAACTTCTTCTATTGGTTTAGTCTTCGTAAACAGCATCTTCAATTTCCTCAAGTACCGTGTTAATGATTTCCGCACTTCTTTGTTTAACCAGTTGGGTCGGCTCTAATCCGCAATCCACTTCGGCCGGTTCAACTCCAATGATTATAACTTCAGATGGCGCACGGTTAAGTTTTTCAGCAGCCGCCAGGGCTTCAATAAGTCCAATCTGATGTAAGCTTATCTGGGAATCCTTTTTGCGGCTGAAAATTTCCGTCAAGTTATTTTTCTTTCGGCCTTTTAATACGGCTTTATAAATAGTGCCCGGTTCTTTGCCGACCTTTAAGGCATCAACAACTACCAGCTTATACAAACCGTCCTGCGACAAGAGAATGTCAAGGCCGGACGTTCCACCATCAATAACCTCCACATTTTCGGGCAGATTTTTTTTCTGCATCTCTGTGGCGATATAGGAACCGATACCCTCATCTTTGAGAAGGATATTTCCCAGGCCGAGAATCAAAACACGTCTGCTTCTGCGTTTTTTCCGGTGCCCTATCGCCAAAACGGTATCCGTTTTTATTTCCATATCAAACAACCCTAAAAACTCCTAACTCATTTGCGCCGGCATCAAGCAGATGCACCGAGCAGGCCAGACAGGGGTCAAACGCCCGGACAATCCGGACCAGTTCAAATGGATTGTCTTTGTCCCTGACTTTAGTACCAATTATCGCCTGCTCTATTGCACCGGGCTGGTCTTTATCATCTTTGGGTGAAGCATTCCAGGCCGTAGGTGTAATAACCTGATACCGCTCAATTTTCTTATCCTTGATGCTTATCCAGTGTCCTACTGAACCTCGTGGGGCTTCCGACAAACCGGCGCCATCGGCGGTTTCAGGAATTTCATTCTCAACGATACACGATTCGTTGGGTTTGAGGTCTTGGAGCCAATCGACCATAGCATCGGCAACAAATTTTGCTTCGAGCGCCCTTGCGGCGTGTCTGCCCAGCACTGAAAACAGCACGTCAACACCTGCATCAAATTGGCCAAGCAGTGAGTCAACCAGTTCTTTTACCTTAATGTCACGCTGAACATAATTGCTTACCATTCGAGCCAAAGGCCCAAGCTCACAGACCTGAGCTTTATACCGCGGAGACTTCAGGAATGAATAGGCTTGCTCTTTGTCAAGCTGGGGTTTCGTTTGTCCCTCGGCAGGGTTTTTGCCCGAATCGGAATCAGCGTACCAAGAATACTTCACATCCTCAGTGATGTTTTCCTCAACAAGTGACTCAGGTTTCAAATCGGGGGAAACAACTGCCGGCTTGAAGAGTTTACCCGTCGGCAGGTCGAAACCTCCGTACGCTATCATTCTTCGACAACCCTTGCCGATAGTAAAATAGTCCCCATAGACTTTTGCGACGGTGATAATGTCCGGTATGTAAATGTTGTCAATAAAATCTCTGATTTCATTGAGTCGCCAGAGGAAATTGGTAATTTTATCTTCGGTTGGTTTTTCGGTAACTCCGCCGGGGACAATACCAATGCTATGAGGCATCTTGCCACCGAAGATGGACAGCATCTCCTGACATTTGCGTCTGATATCCAGGGCCTTTATATAGTGATTGACGAGTTCGGCGTTTGCCTGGCCAGAGACTCGATAATCACCTTCATAGCGAGGTATAAAGGGTGAAAGGTCGCCCACGGCACTTACAGCATCAACATAATCGAGTGCGGCAAGATGATAAAAATGCAGGATATGCGACTGGAGAAAATTGGCGCCGAGTATTAGATAGCGAAGAAGTTTGCCGTTGTCCGGGATTCTATCGGTTAAGCCAAAGGCGTCATCGAGACATAAAGCCGAGGCGGTAGCGTGGGCAGTGGGACAAACACCACAAATTCGCTGTGTTATTCGATTGGCATCGCGAGGGTCTCTGCCCTGCAGGATTATTTCAAAGCCCCTAAAAAGTGTCCCCGCGCTTTTTGCTTCTTTTACCACGCCATCATCTATTACCGCTTCAATAGCAAGGTGTCCTTCTATTCTCGTTATTGGGTCTATTTTTATTTTAGTACTCATTTGAGTTCCTCAAAAGTGATTTTCTCATACATTGGTGAGGTGCCATCCGGAAATTCCGGCTCAACACACCCCAAGCAGGGAGAGCCGGCCTTTACGCACCAATTCAGGCCGTTATTCCACTGTCTCAAGGGACAATCAGCATAGGTGTAATGGCCTTTACAACCTAATTTATAAAGGCAGCCCGGGTCGCCTAACTTTTCGGCAAATTTACCTTTGTCAAAGTCTGCTCGTCTGGGGCAATTTTCGTGAATCAAGCTACCATAGAAAAGCTTCGGACGAGCAAGGTCATCCAACTCCAGAGCATCTACTCCCGAAAACAAAACTGCAGATATCGTTCCTACGAACCAGTCCGGATGTGTCGGACATCCCGGAATGTTCACAACCGCAGTTTCAATTCCCTTTTCGTTAAATATTGCTTTCACTCCTTTACACAGAGTCGGATTAGGTCTGGCCGAAGGGATTCCACCGAAAGTGGCACAAGTGCCAAGGGCAATGACCAGCAAGGCATCTTTGCCCATCTCTTCAACGCTCTGTTGTATCGTCAAATGCCTGCCGTCTTTCTCACCGATACTACCATAGTTGCCATTTTCGGCGGTAGGAACAGCACCTTCCACAATTAATATGTAGCCGCCCTTTCTGTTCTTTTCGGTGTCCTTGAGAACCTCAATAACGGGCTCACCCTGTCCGGCCATTATCGTTGCGTGAAATATCAGATTTAATTGCTGGCCGGGCACCAGCTCATCGAGCAAGAGGTTCCGGAACTTTGGACTTACCGCATTCAAAACAGATACCGAACAACCCGTGCAACCTGCTCCCTGCAGCCAAACAACCGGATATTTTTTAGTCGCCACTTCTTTTCCTTTCTATCTTCTTTTGATTACTGTCATTTGTCGCTGTCGATACAAGCCGCCCTTTTAGCCGACTCGACGGTATTGTAAAGCAGCATAGTTATTGTCATTGGGCCGACACCGCCGGGAACAGGAGTAATTAAACCGGCCTTTTCCTTCACCGCTTCAAAATCGACGTCTCCGACAAGTCTGTAACCTTTCTTTTTTGTCGAATCTTCAACACGATTGACACCCACGTCAATCACTACAACGCCATCTTTGACCATATCGGCCGTAATCGTATTAGGTCTGCCTGCCGCAGCAATAATGACATCAGCACGTCGTGTGTGCTCGGCAAGATTTTTTGTCCTCGTATGACAAACCGTAACCGTAGCGTTACCCATATTACTTTTCTGAATCAACATATTCGCAACGGGTTTGCCGACGATATTGCTTCGCCCGACGATGACTACATTTGCGCCCTCGATTTCAACACCACTGCGGAGCAGGAGTTGAATTACCCCGTGTGGCGTGCAGGGCAGAAAAGCCTTTTCCCCCACCACCATTCTGCCGACGTTCATCGGATGAAAACCATCAACGTCCTTGTCCGGGTCAATCGCCAGAAGGACCTCAGCTTCGTTGAGATGTTTGGGCAGAGGTAACTGAACTAAAATACCGTTAATTTTCGGGTCATTATTCATCCTTTCAACAACGGCCATCAGCTCCTTCTGCGAAGTATCTGCGGGCAAACGGTTGTTATCTGAAAAAAGCCCTATTTCTTCACAGGCCCGCTCCTTGGCTGTAACATATGATTGCGAGGCAGGGTCCTCACCCACAAGGATTACACCAAGTCCTGGTACTATATCGTCTTCGGCGAGCCTTGCCACCTCCTCTTTGAGCTCTGCCCGCATATCCGCAGCTACCTGTTTACCATCAATAATCTTTGCTGCCATCGGTTACTCCTTAAAATTCAAATAAAAAACTTTACTCAAGATTTGTATGCCTTCTACTTATCTGCTTTTTTGAAATTCCTTCGCGCTCGATTATAGCGTAAACAATCGAGTCAAAATACAAAATCATTGCCTGCTCAAACAGCGTATTATTGCAGGGACCAATGCCGTACTTATAACACTTCATAATATCCTTATCGGTAACCGGCAGTACTACAGCATCGTCGGCGGTACCGGCCAATGCAGACTCGGCAATCGCTGTTATCGCTATGACCTTAGCTTTCGATTCGCGCGCAATACGTGCCAAATCCACCGTGGTTGTCGTGGTGCCTGAACAGGAGATAGCAACAAGCAAATCGCCCTTTGTTATTCTGGGGCATGTCACTTCGCCCGGCACATGTACGTCAAATCCCATTTGCATAAGACGCATTGCAAACCAGCCCGTCAGCAGGCTGGACCTTCCTCTGCCGGTAACAAATACCCTCTTGGCCCTCATCAGCGCACGAACCAGCCGTTCTGTAACACGGGCATCTATTTGCTCAAACAGTAACCTGATACCTTCGAATTGTGCGGCTGCAATTTCAAAAATGTTACTATCCGTTTTTGTTCTCGACATTGGATTTTTTCCTCAACTGCTCCCATCGCATCAATTCTGAAACCTTCCCGAGGGTGCTGCCCTCATCGATTTCAGCCATTTCCCTTTCTTCACGCTCAACGACCGCCTGTGCGCGGTTTGCAACTTCCACAATTTTTTCCTGCGCAATTACCACAACTCCATCGTCATCACCTATAATCCAGTCACCGGTACGAATATGCTGACCACCGATTTGGACGGGTACATCAATCATACCCTGGCCCTTTGGCTCACCTGCAACAGGGGTTATAAGCTTTGCAAATGCGGGAAACTTCATCTGTCGTATGTTAGCAACGTCGCGAATTGCACCGTTAATTACTACCCCGGCCAATTTGCGCTGCAGAGAGCTCATCGTGGCTTTTTCACCCCAGACTGCCGGAGGCATTCCGCCGGCATCTACCACAAGTACGTCTCCTTCTGCGGCGATATCTATCGCTTCAACGGGCTTGCTCCAATCGCCCGGGTACGTCCAGACGGTCAAGGCCCGGCCAACCATTTTTACTCCCTGCACTATTGGCTTAATGCCAGCTAGCGCGCCTGTATTGTGCAGCGCTTCAGTTGCGTCAGCAGCAGAAGTCTTCGCCAAAACATCAGCGATGCTTTTCTTGTCGCCGCGTTTGAAAAATGTGGTCTCAACCCGAACACCCGTAGATATAACCTTCTTCAAGGTCTGTGTCGCTTTTCTGGCATCAGGAGATTTTGTAATAGCCCCACCGACAATCACTATTGCAGCGCCGGCCTCGATTGCATCAGCCGCAGTTTCTGAGTTGATTCCTCCTGCCACAGTAACCGGAATGCTGACCGCAGATGCAACCGCTTTCAGGTCATCAAAAGGCAGAGCACCTCGCATTTGCATATCTATCGGCGTATGGACACAAACCGACGCCGCACCCATCAGCTCAACTTCCTTTGCCCGCTGAATCATCCGCTCTCTGCTCTGAAGGCTGAGCAGGTCAACGGTGATTTTGGCATCATAACGCCGAGCCGCCTCAATGCATTCTTTTATAGTGGCATCAGATGCACAGGCGAGTACATGAATAATGTTAGCGCCGGCTTTGGCGGCACACTCGGTCTCCAGTCGGCCGGCATCTATTATTTTCATATCAGCGACTATCGTTATCGAGGGAAACTCACCCCGTAAAGCCCTTACAGCATTTAATCCCTCGCTTTTAATAAGAGGCGTCCCAGCTTCCAGGAAGTCTATGCCGCCTTCGACGGCCTCCTTAGCCACCTTCAAGGCCCGGCTGAGGTTTTCATGGTCCAATGCTAACTGTAATACAGGTTGCATCGCTCGGCACCTAAATTCTAACGCTTTGATACCGAAGGCGGTTTTAGAACAGCCCTTCTACTTTTCCGGTGTTCACATCCACATCAATACGGCGAAAAGCAGGGTCCGAAGCGGTTCCAGGCATCAGCTTAATCGCCCCGGCAACGGGCACAATAAAGCCCGCTCCTTTATACACCATAACATCTCGTATTGGAAGTTCCCAATCTCTCGGCCGGCCTTTAACGTCCGGGTCGTGCGACAAACTCAGATGCGTCTTGACCATACAGGTTCCCAACTCATTGGCCTGCGGGTCGGCCTCCAGAGCCTTTGCTTTTTCCAAAGCTCCATCCGTATAAGTTACGCCATTAGCGCCATAAACTTCTTTGGCGATTAATTCAATTCGTTTTCTCAGTGGCGTTTCGAGTTCATAGAGGAACTTGAAATTACTCTGCTCTTCGCAGGCGGCTATGACGGCTTCGGCCAGTTCTATCGAACCCTCGCCGCCTTTCATCCAGTGCTGCGAAACAGCAGCAAGTGCGCCGTTTTGTTCGGCTATTTTCCGCACCAGTTCAATCTCAGCTTCGGTGTCGGCATAGAAGCTGTTGACACAAACTACCGGTCGGACCCCGCTTTTCTTGACGGTTTCGATATGAGCGATAAGGTTCTCACAACCCTTTTCGAGAAGTTCGAGATTTTCTTTCAGATATGCCTCGTCCAGCGGCAGTCCCGGTTTTACTTCAGGGCCGCCGCCATGCATCTTCAGTGCCCGGATAGTTGCCACAATGACAACGGTGTTTGGAGTTAAGCCCGACATCCGGCATTTTAAGTTCCAGAATTTTTCAAAGCCGATATCAACTCCGAAACCACTTTCGGTTACGTGATAATCACTTAATTTCGTGCCGACCTCATCGGCAATGATTGAGCTTTGCCCGATGGCGATATTGGCGAAGGGTCCGGCATGCACAAATACAGGCTGTCCTTCGATGGTTTGCAGCAGGTTAGGATTGAGGGCGTCAACCATCCACGCCGTCATTGCACCATCAACCTCGAGGTCTGCGGTAGTAACCTCGTTGCCCTTTTTGTCATAGGCGACGACAATTCTGCCCATACGCTGCCGCAGGTCTTTTAAGTCTTTGGCAACTGCCAGAATGGCCATCACTTCACTTGAAACGGTGATGGCAAATCCGGATTCCATCTCATACCCATCCATTTTTCCGCCTTTGCCAATGGTAATATTCCGCAGCGCCTGGGCACAAAAATCCATAACCCATCTCATCTGCACCCTCTCAGGGTCGATATCTAAGCGTTTTAAGTTGCTTTTCGCCAGTCTGGCGTCGTCATAGTTCCTTTCATGCTGCATACGTGAGGTAAGAGCCACCATTGCCAGGTTGTGGGCGTTTGTGATAGAGTCTATGTCGCCGGTAAGCCGGATCGAAAACGGTGTCAGCGGAATGCACTGTGCAAGACCTCCGCCGGCCGCCGAGCCTTTGATATTGAATGTAGGCCCACCGCTGGGCTGGCGAATAGCGCCGACTACCCGCTTGCCAATCTTGCCAAGACCTTCGATAAGACCGATAGCAGTTGTGGTTTTGCCCTCTCCCAGTGGCGTTGGCGTAATAGCAGTAACGTTGATGTACTTTGCCTGGGGCGCATCCTTGAGTCGGTCAAGAACTTTCATATAATCGACCTTGCCCAATTGCAGACCCATAGGCAGCAGCTCATCATCCTTAAGTCCCATTTCGTCCGCCAACTGACGAACAGGCATCATCGTTTTTTCGGCAGCTTCTGCAATCTGCCAATCCTTCATTTTTGTCGCATCAAGATTCATACGTTATTATCCTCACTTCCAATTTTTCCTACATCTGGGGCCCAAAAAACGCGAAATAAGGCGTTGGGAAAACCCACTTCCATATTTTCAGCGAGTTCCGGCACCCCGCCTTTTATTTCTCGCAGCATTATTCTCAATTTCTGCTCACCCTTTGTTTGCCGCAGTATAGACCTTCAGATAAGAATCCGAATATAGCTGCTTGTTCATCAGCATTTCAGCAGTAGCGCTCACATTCATCAGTTCCGTATCAAGCACATCAGCAATCGCCGAATCCATACCATGTGAGATTGCCATAGCAAGAAATACTCGATTTATCAGGCTTCTTTCCGCTGTTCCCTGAGAGAGATTCGACAGTCCCATTGTCATATGCGGCGCAGGTTCGGCAAGATATTTTATCTGGTCCACTGCGGCTAAAATATTGCCGGGCTGAACCTGAGCATTTGGAACCTTGACCGGCAGGATAATCGGGTCAATGAACAGCCTCTGTACGTCAAATCCCTTTTCCATTGCTTTCGAGACGATTTCCGCAGCGATAGCCACGCGAGTATCAATATCCTGAGGCACACCGTTTTTATCCATCGTAAGGGCGATGAGATTCCCTTTCGGCCCAGCCTGCTGGGCCATTTCGATATATTTGTCCAAAATTTCCTCATCGCTTTTCCTGTTCAAAGGCGATGAATTGAGCAGAACACCATTGTCGGTATTAATGGGCTTCAGTCCTGCTGCAATAACGTCGGGTTTTTGAGAATCCAGGCATATCGCCGTTGTGCAGGTCTCCTGGATTGTCTCGACGAGCCACTGTATCGTCCCTTCCTGGTCGGCCGCTGCGGTGCCGACATTTACGTCCAGATATGTGGCTCCTGCTTCGGTTTGTCTCCTGGCCAGGTCCTGAATGACTTTTTTATTTTTTTCTGCGATGGCCTGCTTAACATCGGTGAACATCCCGTTAATTCGTTCTGCAATCAGTATCACAATAAAGACCTTTCCTAATCTAAAATGGAAACCCTTAATTTAAAGTAAAATCCAACCACTATCGGCTATAGAGTTGATTGATAAAATTTTTAAAAGTTTTGACCGCTCGTGGATGACGCATTCGAATTATATCAACGCCGGCCTGCAAAAGGCAGATGGCCGTAGCCGCCTCCCACATCGGGCCTCGGTCGGCTACATCTCCCCAGCCCGGCGCATCAGCAAGCTTGGCCTCTTTTGCCCGCCAGGATTCATAACCAACGTCACAAATGACCGGCATCGCCATCATTTTATCACCGCCAAGAGCCGCAAGACGCTGACGTTCCTGAATCGAATAAGCATACTCTATTCCATATCCCAATGCTCCGGTTGCCTGAAACGTTACTATTCGCTCCAGCGGAAAGCCCATATCCGAAACAAGAATATTAACCTGCTTTGCGATATTAATGTCTAAAGGCGCTGCGGTAATGAGATTGTGTCTGTCTGCAAGGGCAATGGCCGTCAGTGCCTTGTAATTGTTCTCTTCAACAATCCCTATCAGGCAGTTTTCGCCCTTGGCGGCTTCGCTTACTTTAGGCATAACCTGATTGTCTTTCTCATTGTTTTCACATCCCCACAGCACAAGCGGTACCCCCACGGCATTTAGCACATCTTCGGTAACTTTGACTGCGTGAGCAGCATCCTTATCGCCTTTATCAGGGTGAATACCATCGAATTTGAGGCAGATTAACTCTGCGCCGAGTTCATCGACACACTTTTTGGCCCAGTCGGCCGGGCTGTCGAGCACATCTTTATAGCTTTCAGCAAGGACATCAGGCCAATCCTGGGGCTTACTGTCGAGAACGTCCATAGCAATGACCGGTTTTTCGCCCATCTGGTCCACAGAACCGCCATAGACCACATTTTTCGCACCGCCTACGGTTACGGTCGAGGTGCGAGTCCCTCCATCGTCTTTGGTTGCTCCAAGGGTAAGGCGATTTACCGAGCCGGTAAAACTTTCTGCAACTTCAGGAACTGGCATTCGAAATCCTCCAAAGTCTTCAATATTATTAAAATTTCTTAAACTTAAAACATTTCCTTGTGTCTTATGTTAATTGAACGGCTGGATAGGTTAACCATTCGCTTAAAGACCAGATATGATTGGTCAGACCTGCAACCATCGCAGGTGTCCTTGAATGCCACCTTTCATTCTGGTCT
>Ga0180432_10002562_pt1 | contig 27141 bp, 21 predicted proteins | sample SS_ome_10_FD_132414 | JGI IMG/M metagenome (GOLD analysis project Ga0180432, IMG submission 132414) | Hypersaline lake sediment archaeal communities from the Salton Sea, California, USA - SS_1_MS_2 metaG | ecosystem: Environmental > Aquatic > Non-marine Saline and Alkaline > Hypersaline >... | reverse complement strand
CCCGGCGGCCCAGTCCTCTCGTCAGGACTTATGACATCGCGCTTATATACCACATCAACACCCTGAAGGCAATGGATATAATCGTACCGGTAAAACAGGTCATAGCAAACACCGAGCGAATCACCCTCTCCCCAGAGGGAACCATCGATGAGAAGGGCATGACCTTTGATATCAACGAGTACGATAAATATTCGCTGGAAGAGGCACTCCTCATTCGTGAGCAATCCGGGGGAACGGTAACGGCTGTTACGGTCGGTCCCGAAAGAACCGACAGGGTACTCAGGGATTGCATCGCGAAAGGTGCAGACAAGGCAATCAGGATATGGGAAGATTCGATTGCTACAGCAGATAATCTGACTGTCGCGAGGATTCTCGCCGCCGTAATAGGGCCAATGCAATTCGACCTCATTCTTACCGGCGTTCAGGCAGTTGACGATGGCGGTGCTATCATCGGTCCTGCACTCGCCCGGCTTCTCGGCATCAATCATGCGACGATGGTCACCGGCGTGCAGCTCAACAGCGGCACAGCCCGGGTCCGCCGTGAGCTTGAAGATGGCGTCGAAGAGATTCTCGACGTGGATCTCCCTACCCTCTTTGCAGTGCAAACCGGCATCAATACGCCCCGATATGCATCCGTCCGCGGAATCATGAAAGCGAAACAGGCCGATATTACAATCATGTCAGTGAGCGATATCGGCATGCATGGTGCGGATTGGAACAGCCTGTCATTAACAACAATCGAAGAGCGGTATATACCCCAGGCGGTATGTGCCGCTCGGATTCTCACGGGCACTCCCAAGGAGGCAACTGACGAACTGATTCGTATTATGAAGGAGCAGGAAGCGGTATAGATGATCTTCGTAATCGCCGAACAGCGGAACAGGAAGCTCGGGAACATCACCTACGAGATGCTCGCATGGGGGAAAACTCTCGCGAAGGCATCGGGGACCGAGCTCAATGCGGTTGTGCTTGGAAAGGATATTGCGGGATGCTGCGACGAGATCGCCTGTTATGTCGATAGAATTCTGGCAGTAGACGACAGTGCGCTGGGAAATTTCTGTTCCGAGCCGTATCTAAAAGCGCTTTTCGGCCTCATCGCCGAGAACAGACCGCTCATAACATTGATCGGACATAGCAGTTTCGGCATGGAGATTGCCGCATCACTGGCCGTTGACCTGAAGCTCCCCATAATCACCGATTGCACAGACCTTGCATTCACCGAAAAGGGCGTGATTGCAACACGTCAGCTTTACGGCGGAAAGGTATTCTGCCGCGTTTCATTTAAGGGGGATCGGGGCATTATCACCATGCGTCCGGGAGCAGGAACACCGTACTGCGAGAAGAATTGCAGCAGGGGTCATATCGTTCAGATACCCTTTACCTATGACGAACGGGTTCACAAGCGTTTCATCGAGTATGTTCCGGCCCCGACCGGCGATATCGACATCGCCCAGGCTGACAGGATAATCGCTCTCGGCAGAGGAGTCAGAAAGATTGAGGATATATCGACCATTGAAGAGATCGCCAGACTGACCGGTGCCGTTCTCGCCTGTTCGCGGCCGATCGTGGACAGGGGCTGGCTTCCCCGGGATCGGCAGGTCGGCTCGTCGGGGAAAACCGTGCTTGCGAAATGGTATCTCGCCATAGGGATCAGCGGTGCATATCAGCACATCGCCGGCATGAAATCGTGTAAAACGATTATCGCCGTCAATGAGGATCCCCATGCGCCAATCCTCTCAACCGCTCATTACGCAATCATCGGTGACCTCTATGACATAATTCCGATACTGCGGGACAAGCTCTCAGCAATGGGAAAAGAGGAGCAGGGAACGCTGCCGGCAGATGGGCGGTGAAGGCAAGCTATCGCCGGTGAGAAGTCGTTCAGACATCGCACGATACAGGGACGCCTTCCCTGTGTACATATATCAATTTAAAAGGAGCAAGTTATGGGAGAAGAAAAAAAATTCAAGGGGATAATCCCTCCGGTTATCACGGTCTTCAATGCAAAAGGCGATATTGACGGTGAAAAAACAAAGACGTTCATCACCTCTCTCATCGATCAGGGTGTTCACGGCATATTTGTCGGGGGGAGTACCGGAGAGGCATCATTGATGAGCATGGAGCAGCGGAAGGAGATAATCGACATCGGTGTGGAAGCTACCCGGGGGAAAGTGCCGCTCATGGCGGGCACCGGGTATAACAGCACCAGGATAACCGTCGAGTTGAGCCGGTATGCCGAAAGTGCGGGCGCCGATGCAGTTGTCGCTGCCCTCCCCCACTATCCGAAACCGACTCAGGAAGGTCTGTACGAGCATTACAAGGCGATTGGTGAAGCGGTGAACATTCCCGTTTTCATATATAACTGGCCGCAGCAATACGGGCTCAGTATCGATCTTGACGTCATAGCACAACTCGCCACCGAGGGGCATATCGGCGGGATAAAGGACTCAAATGACAATCTGGACTGGGCGGCGGCGACCCTCCTGATGACCGGTGGCAGCATTGCCGTCTTCACCGGTCAGGATCCGAAAGTCTTCTCCGCTCTCTGCCTGGGCATGGATGGTGCAATTATCGCCACGGGGAACATGCTCCCGAAACTCTTCGTAGAGATATACGATCTCGTCAATGCGGGGAAGATAAAGGAGGCGGCGGAGAAGCAGCTCAATCTCTTCATGCTCCTCCCTGCTTTTGTTGAGCGCCAGGACATGGCAGTCGTAAAGGAAGGACTCAGGATGATGGGCCATGATGTCGGTGAGGCACTGATGCCGCAAGTTCCCGTATCTGAAGACATTAAGGAGAAACTGAAGCTCTCCCTGACTATGCTCGGCATGATATAGTAATTCTCTTGCTCATATTTTCTGCATGCATCAATGCACTGAAGAAATGTGGGAAATGAAAACACCCATTCACGGGAAGGAAAAGGAGGTTGCCGATGAGTTCCTCTGATGCACTGCCCGAAAAGGTTGCGGTCGTTATCATCGGCGGCGGTGTCTGGGGCACCAGCACGGCCTACCATCTCGGATTGAGAGGATACACCGATGTCCTCCTGCTGGAGAAAAACGAGATCGCATCCGGATCAACCACGAAGTCGAGCGGGTTCCTCTCCCATCTGTCAATATCACGCGAAGGCCTTGACCTCGCCGGATACTCATGGAGCATTTACGAGCAGTTCCATGCAACCGGTGATATCGAGCTGCACCTCCTCCCGACCCTGATACCGGTTCGGGAAGGAGATCCTGCAGTGATCAAGGAGATCGCAAAAGGCATTCCGCATCTGCAGCGTGAAGCGGGATGTGCCGTTGTCAGCACCTATCTTGACAATCCCGAAAAGGTCCTGGCTTATATTCCCGATCTGAAAGCACATGCTATCGCCCATCTCGGCAATCTCGAAGGGGCCCTCTATTGCCCCGACGACGCATGGGTGGAACCCTCTCTCCTCGCAATGAGCTATGTCAAGCACGCACGAAAAGCCGGAATCGACATCCGTACCGGTATCGAGGTTACCGGCATCGTTGTCGAGAACAACCGGGTCAGCGCCGTGGAGACAACTGCCGGCACTGTTCGCTGCGAATGTGTGGTCAATGCTGCCGGCGTCTGGGCTCCCCGGATCGGACACATGGTGGGGCTGAAAATCCCGGTCATTCCCATCGTTCGCGGGGCACTGAAGATACGCACGCTGGAAACCAAACAATATACCTTGCCGCATTATCTTGATGAAATCGAAAACATGACGGAACGGGCAGGCCTCTCAATCCGAGATGACATCGACGGTTATGTTGCCGAACACCGGGAGATCATCTTAAAGGGTGATGCGTTGGATCCGGACAACATCGACGAGAATTACACCTACGACGATGTTGAGCGGCTTGCCAACAAGCTTGACGAGTTCATGCCCGATTTCGGCGAATTTGAAATCATGGACGGATACAATGCCGTGAGCGATATCGTCCCCGACGGAGGGCATATTGTCGATCGGGTGGAGCACCCCGAAGGCATGATTATCTGTGCCGGGGGATGCGGCGAGGGGATTAGCACCTCGGCCGGTATTGGATTACTGGCATCGCAGCTCGTTATCGACGGGAGGATCCTTTTCGTAAAAAATCCCTCCCTCTGGTCGTACAGCAGATCGCGTTTTCCCGGTATATAATATATCCCTTTTAAAAGGTTCCGGAGGAGGATGAACAATGAATACCGAAGCTGTCTCCACATTTATTCGAAATGCCGAGCTCAATTCGTTCCCGGATGAAGTCATTGCACACGCAAAACTGGCAATCCTGGATACGCTGGGAGTTTCACTGGCGGCCCGTCAGATAAGAGCCCGGTCCGCCGGGATCGTCGAAAAGCTGGTTGTCGAAATGGGAGGCCAGGATGAAGCGACACTGCTCTGGTCCGGCTTCAAAGCCCCCGCTCCCCTGGCCGCACTGGCAAACAGCGTTCTGGCCAGCGCCTGTGACATGGATGATGGCGTTATGGGTTCCGAAGGACACCTGGGACATATTGCCGGCATGGTGGTTCCCGCCGCACTGTGCGTCGCCGAATCCCGCCGGGCATCGGGAAAAGCCTTCCTCGAGGCTGTCGTCGCCGGCTATGAAATCGCTGTCAGAACCGGCTCAATACTGGTCGGAATGCTCGGCATTCAGACCTGCGGAACCGTCGGAAGCTACGGAGTCGCTGCATCAGCAGCGAAACTGCTCGATCTCGGCATCGAGGAGACCGGAAATTGTCTCTCCATCGTTGAAGGACACACCATGGCGGGGATACGGAACATCGATATCGGTGCCCTGCTGGGACTCGGAGGATTCGAGCGCTGGGGCATGATAAAGGAGAGCATGGGATGGGGCTCCATTATCGGCGTCATCGCGGCCCTGCTCGCACGACACGGCTTCACGGGTCATTATTCTCTCTACGACCGCTCCGATATCGATCATGCTCTTCTCGGCGATCTCGGAAAGAAATACCGCATTGGACAGAACTACTTCAAATGCCACAGTTCCTGCCGCAACACCCATGCCACCATTGACGGAGTCCTCGATCTTGTCACCGCACACGGATTACGCGCCGATGACATCGATAAAGTCATCGTGGAAAGCAACAGCATACTGACCCTCTTCAATGTGCACCAACCAGCGGGCATTGAACAAGCACAGTACAGCATCCCCTTTCTTGTCGGTGCAGCAATCCTGGAGGGAGCGGTAACGCCGGAGCAGGTAAACGAAGAGAGGCTTTCCGACCGTGCCATTCTGAAAATCGCAGACAGAGTAGAGATACGGGTCAATCCCGAGATTGAGGCACAACCGATCAAGTTCGGCAGCGTGGGTACCATCGTAAAAATCACTACCAGAGATAATTTGACCTACGAGACCCGTGTGGACATACCCCGCGGAGATTTCCACAAGCCACTTTCAGCCGACGCATTAAAGGGAAAGTTCAGAAGCCTCTCGCACGGCGTGCTCGGCACTGAACAATCAGAAAAGGTCATCGACTGCATCGAGCAGCTTGAGAAGATCAACAGCATTGAGGAACTGATACTTCTCGTTGTTCCGTAGATAGGAAATATAAATACACCGTCGAGGAGGAAGAACATGAAAAGTAATAACGGAAGTGTCAATGTACCAGGACTCAGATGGCGGCTTCCTTTTGCGCTACTCGTCTCGGCCCTTATCTCATTTCTGGACAGAATGAACATATCCTTCGCCTTGCCGCAGATGGCCAAAGACTACGGCTGGACTACCGAGCAGATCGGAAGTTACGGCGGGCTGGCTCTGGGCATATTCTGGATAGGCTATGGCCTTGCACAGATATTTTTCTCTCCGATCGGAGAGAAATACGGTCCGCGGAAGAGCATTATAGTGGTTGTCATACTCTTTTCCATCTTCACAGTCCTCCAGGCTCCCTTCGGGCTCATTTTTGTCGGACTGATAATTGTCCGCATCTGTCTGGGATTGAGCGAGGGTATCCACGTTCCAATGATGAACATGCTCACCAAGAGATGGTTCCCGCTGAACGAGCGATCGAGGGCAAATGCCCTCTGGACAGTCGGCATGCTCCTTGCAATGGTCGTGGCTCCTTTTGTTGTCGTTCCCATTACCGATATCTGGGGATGGAGAGCCATGTTCATTATTCTGGGAATTGCGGGAATGATCATTACGCTTCCGCTGATGCACACCTTCGTCTACGATACACCGGGAGAAGATCCGCGGATGAGCAGAGAGGAGATACAATTCATCGAGAGCGGCTCGGAACTCGATGAACCGGATGAGGAAGATCTCTGGAAGGGGATAAAACTTTTTCTGCGGAGAAAAGCGTACTGGTTCTGCATACTCTCCGGCATATCTAGCAACATGGCCATTTACGGTGTTCTGAGCTGGCTCCCGACCTACTTCGTGAAAGAGAAGGGATTAAATTTCATGGATCTCACCTGGGCCGCTTCGATTCCCTACGGCTTCGCCATCCTCGGCGTTCTGCTCTGGTCATACCTCGGCGACAAGACAAACCGGAGGGCACTCCTCTCCTCAATAAGCTTTCTGCTTGCCGGCATCATGCTCTGGTTTGCCGCCTCCGCTGATTCAATCACCATGGTGCTGATTCTCTTCTCGCTTACCGTCTTCATCGAGGTGTCCTATATCGCCAATGAATACGCCATAGTTCAGCGCATTCTTCCCCGAAGCCACGTTGCCACCGGTATCGGATTCTATAACGGTGCGGGCACCCTGATCGGAGGAGGACTCGGCCCTGTTGTGGTAGGCGGCGTTGTTGCCGCAACCGGAAGTTATACAACAGGTCTCCTGTCAATTACGGCCGTATGCGGTTTCGGCGCATTGGTGGTGTTCATTCTTTCACGCTTTCTAAAGTATTGAGAGCACCACAGAATCATCCCTTCGATCTTCAGGAGATCGGAATGACGTCCATAGAGACAGCGAGATTATAAAACATGAACTAAAGGAGGTAAGCATGTCCCACTGGATGAAGTTCGCCGACGAACTGGGACCCGAGAGAATAGAATATCTCTACGATCCCGAGACCGGAATGAAGGGAGTCATCGTGGTCGACACACTCTCACTTGCCGGTGCCGGCGGCGGTACGCGAATGCTTCCCGATATCACCACCGAAGAGATGTTCGGCCTTGCCCGGGCAATGACGTACAAGTTCACCATGATAGACCTTCCGGTGGGAGGATCGAAGGCAGGCATCTGGGCCGATCCTGCAATGCCCCGCAAAAAGAAAGACATGGTGCTCAAAGCTTTCGGGAGGTTAGCAAAACCGCTTATTGAATCGGGTGTTACCATTGCCTCTGATATGGGAACGGACACGGAGGATGTCCAGAAAATATACGAGGGTGCTGGCGTTGAGAATAAGAGCTCGGGTCTGAGCCTCGTGGAGAAGGACGGAGAGCCGCTTGAGAATCACGCAACAGGATACGGGGTTGTCGTTGCCGCACGGGCAGCCTGTGAATATGCCGGCATAAAAATCAAAAGTGCAACCGTTGCCATTGAGGGGTTCGGCAAGGCCGGCGGCGGCGTTGCAAAATACATGGTCGATGAAGGGGCAACGGTAGTGGCTCTCTCCAATATTCATGGCACTTTTTACAATAAAAACGGACTTGATATTGAACACCTTCTCGCGGAACGAAAAGAGCTCGGGGACAGAGCATTGACCGAATATCAAGATTCAGAGAGTCTGGACCGAGAGGCACTTTATACGCTACCCGTTGACATTCTCGTGCCTGGTGCACGCCCATATGTCATTACGAAGGACAATGCAGAGAACATACAGGCCAGGGTTATATCCAGCATTGCCAATAATCCGGTTACCGACGAGGCGGATCGCATTCTCTTTAGCAGGGGAATTCATCTCATGCCTGATTTCCTTTCGAATGTAGGTGGCGTTGTTGTTGCAATCATCGATCTTCTCGGCGGAACCGAAGATGACCTGTTCAAATCTCTCGACGCACTCGTATACCACCTGACGATGGAAATACTGGATGATGCAAAGCATGAAGGCATCCCTTCCAGAATACTTGCTATGAAACGCATCAAAAAGAAACTCATCGGTATACGCAAAGGTGAAGTGAAATCCCTCCCCTTCGATGAGCTTTTACAACTGGCACGGGAGAGACTGAAATTGTAGTCAGCGTTCCCGGGGAGCGTATCGGGGAATCCGTAATGAATGGGAACTCCTTCGAGCTCCCAATATGTTTTTCGCCCCCGAACTGTTACGGAAAATGCTTTACCGTTCACATGCGATCTACGGTGTGAGACACATTATCAAAGCACTTTATCCGCAATTTCTCGAAAACGAAAAGAGAGGTTAATATGAAAGCTTGGATTAATGGATCATTTGTCGGCTGGGACAAAGCGAACGTAAGTCTTCTCTCCCACAGCTTCGGGAGAGGCTCGGCCGTATTTGAGGTATTTGATATTGTGGCAGCCGAGCGGGGACCTGCCTTTTTCTGCATTGAGCAGCACATCGACCGGCTCTTCACGTCGGCGGAACTGGTGTACATGGAACTCCCCCTGACGAAGGAGGAGTTTATCGATGCCTGTGTAAAGACGGCCCGGGAGAACAATATTACTCGCGGGGGCACAAAGCTCTTCTGCTACTATCCGGGAATCGAGTTCACGGCCTATCCGCAGAACCCGCAGGTTGATGTCGCCATATTCTGTATCGATTTCGAAGCCTTCGGTATCTCACAGGAGCAGCTTTCCGCACCGGTAAAGGTCGGCATCACCAGCTATAAAAAATATCATCCTGAAACCGTACCGGTTCACGCGAAGGTCTGCGGGAATTACGTCAATCCCTATCTCGCCCTCATGGAGATGAAGAAGAAGGGGTACGACGACGTGCTGACCGTTGACGTCAAGGGGAACGTCGCCGAGGGTGCCACATCGAGCGCCTTCTTCGTGAAGGACGGGAAACTCAAGACGGCGAAATTGGACAATGTCCTCCTCGGCATAACCAGGATGGCTCTCATCGAGGTGGCGAAGGATATGGGAATTCCGGTAGAAGAGATCGACATCAGGCAGGAGGAGTTGCAGGATATGGATGAGGCTTTCTACTCGGTGAGCCTGATTCACCTTCAGCCGATTATCTACATTGACGGGAAGGCTGTCGGCACTTCCTGTCCCGGTCCGCTGACGAAGAAATTGACCGCTGCGATGGAAGAGGTATACAGCGGCAGGAACAAGAAATTCGAGAAATGGCTGCGCTATATTGCCTGATTTCACCGAATTCGATTTATTCTTGACGATTGAATGATGCGTTGATATGCTACTCTCTCAACTACTACCGCGAGCATCACTTCCGGTACCGTGACACTTATTGATTACAATATCATAGAGGCACTCCTCCGGAGGGGGCCCGCTGCTCATGCATGAAATGCCATCACAACCGGCCGGACCGGCCAGAGAGACAAGGAGGTGCACCCGTGGAGGAGGAGAAAAGACTCACCTTTTTCGAGGCAGCTTCAATTGTTACCGGATTCGGCGTCGGCGGGGGAATTATGGCGGTCCCCTATCTCGCCTCGCTCAACGGCATTGTGCCCTTTATCATTCTCATCCTGGTGGCTTACGGCATCAGCATTCTCATTCATCTGATGATTGCGGAGATGACCATGTGGGACTCAACTTCGAATCAGCTCGTTGAGTTCTTCGGCAAGTATCTCTTCCGCGGCCGCGGCGGCTTCATCTTCACCTGGATATTCTTTATCTGTATCCTCTGCGCTTTCATCTTCAATCTCGCGGCCTATATCGCCGGCGGCGGCGAGATACTGAGAGATCTGATACAGATTCCCCTCTGGGCGGGCCATGTCATCACCTACGCAATAGCCGCCGGCGTGGTCTTCTTCGGGCTGAAGGCCATCGGCATAAGTGAAAAGTATTCGGTGCTCGCTATCGTTATCATTATCGGCATTTTGATCATCGCATCCCTCCGTCTTCCCTACCGGGCGGTATTTTTCACGGGGGGTGATAGCAATAAGATACTGGCGCTTTTCGGCATGATCATGTTCAGCTTCAGCGCCCTCTTCTCGGTACCGCAGGTTTCCGAGGGGCTTGCATGGAACAAGAAACTGATCCCCCGGGCAATCATCGTCGGCATGGCAACCAATTTTGCTCTCATCCTGGTTATCACCCTCACTGCAATGGGAGTATCCGAAGAGGTAACCCGGGTTGCTATCACCGGCTGGGGGAGGGCGCTCGGTGGCTGGGCATTTGTCTTCGGATCACTCTTCATCCTCCTCGCCATGCTCACCTCCTACTGGTCAATCTCCTTCGCCCTCGCCGTCATCCTGAAGGAGCGTCTCGGCTGGGGCGATCGCCTTTCCTGGCTCATCGCCACCCTCCCGACCCTGCTGGTGGTTATCACCGGATTGACCGACTTCCTCGGCTTTATGCGCATCGCCGGAGGTGCCATCGCTCTCCTGGTGGCTATTCTGGTGGTGCCGGTGCTCAGGGGGGCACGCAGGCACGGTGATATCCGTGAGCCGGAATGGACGATGGGCGTATACGGGAATATCTTTTTCCAGATACTGGTCATTATCGGATTCATCATAATGGCGGTGGGCTCAATGGTGGAGATATAAGGGAAGCTGAACTGCATGTATCAGTCCGCCGGTTAGAGCAAACCGGGCCGGCAGGTTTAATACAAAATTTTTCGTGCACCGTTCCGGGTATCACCCTTCTCTGATAGGCATGGCCTGTGAGGAGAGATCACGAAGGGTACGACATCAGTACTTTCCATCGACAGTGAAACGGTACTGAGGAGTTTTCCGCCTCATCACCTCTTCTGCTGCTCCCTCATTGACCTCACGCGCAGCCCGGCCAATGAACTCGAGCGATTCCTTCTCATCGATGGTGATTATCTTTCCGTTTTCGTAGATAACCCTCCCATCGACCATGGACAGCACCACTTCGTCCCCCCGTGCGGAGAGAACGAGATTGGGCACGAGATTCCGCACCGGATCCCTGAGCACCGGAGCCAGGCTCGGCCTCTGCAGATCGATGAGGATGATATCCGCCCGCTTGCCGGCCTCGAGCGAGCCTATTATATCATCGAGACCGAGCGCCCGCGCGCCATCAATGGTCACCAACCGGAGCGCCTGCCACGCGGGGAAGAAGGCGGGATCACGCCGCTTCATCTTCATCGCCAGTGCGGCTATCTTCATCTCGCTGAAGAGGTTGACGCCGTTGTTGGAGCTCGTCTCATCGGTGCCGAGACAGACCCTTCCTCCAGCCTCGAGAAAGACATCGGCGGGGGGCAGTATACCGTCACAGATGAGGAGGCTCGAGGGGCAGAAGGCCATTGCTGCGCCCGATTCGGCTACCTCCCTGACCTCATCATCGGTGCAGTAGATGAGATGCGCCACAATGAGCCGGTCGGAGAGAAAGCCCAGATCCTGCAGGAATTGAACCGGCCGCTTCCCGTACCGGAGCTCTACCTGCCGCATCTCCCGCTCATCCTGGGCGAGATGCATATGCACCCGCAGATTGTGCTTTTCCGCAAGCGCATAAATCTCACCGAAGAGCTCGACGCTGCAGTAATCGGCAGCCTGCGGGCCGAGCATCACCGATATCCTCCCCTTCGCCTTTCCGTTCCAACTCTCGATGAGCTCGATGTTCTCCTGCAATCGCTGCCTGCCGATATCCTCGTCGAAGGGGAGGAGCTCCCCATCCCGAATGGTGCTCTCAACGGGAGGCACCTGGCTGATAAGGCTGCACACGCAGGCGCGGATGCCGACACGCTCATAGAAGGGGAGCACCAGCGGCATCGCCGGTCCGATGTCGCAGAAGGTGGTGGTACCTGCCCGAATGGCCTCGATTGCAGAGATCTGTGCCCCCGCTTCGACCGCTTCAATGGTCATATTGCTGAAAAAGGGATCCATGCCGATATGCCAGGAGGGAGCATCCTGTCCAACTCCCCTGAGGAGCGCGATGACCGTATGCAGATGTCCGTCGATGAAGCCGGGTAGCACCGCCATACCCTTTGCATCGATCACCCGCTTCGCGCGGCAGGTTTTCCTGAGCTCATCGGTTCTGCCCACGGCAGCGATGCTGTTTCCCGCTATGGCCACTGCGCCCTTCCCGATATATCCGACCCCGTCACCACACATAGTGAGAAGATCCCCATCTTCGATGAGAATATCAACTGTCTCCATCTCGTTTCACCACTCTCCTGAGCTACACGGCGCTGTATACCGGCTCGCCGCCGATAATGGTCTTCACAACCCGTATGCTCACAATCTCATCCGGCTTCACCCGAACCGGATTCCGGTCGAGCACGACAAAATCGGCCCGCTTCCCTTCCGCGATGCTCCCCTTCACCGACTCCTCGAACTGCGCGTAGGCCGCGTCGATGGTGAACATCCTGACAGCCTGCTCGGGAGTGACGCACTCCTGCGGTTCGAATCCCTCTCTGGTCACGCAGCACTGCAGGGCGTGGAGGACGTCGATTGACTCGACGGGAGCGTCGGAGGCGCCGGCGACCCTCACCCCGGCTTCGAGGAGCGAGCGGAAGGGATAGACCCACTTGAGCCGCTCCTTCCCGAGACGGCGATGGAGCCAGTCCTTCTCGGAGTGAATAAACATCGGCTGCACTGATGCGACGATTCCAAGGCGCGCCATATCGGAAATCACTTCCGGATCGAGAACCGACGCGTGCTCCAGGCGGTGCCGGTGATCGGCCCGGGGATACTCCCGCAGGAGCCGTTCGTAGAGATCGACACAGGTCCGGTTCGCCGCATCCCCAATGGCGTGAATGGCAATCTGGAAATTCGCCCGATGGGCATCCACCATAACGCGATAGAGCTCGTCTGCGCTCACCTTGAGATATCCCCGCGTTTCGGGGTAGTCAGCAAAGGGCTCCCGCATGAACGCCGTTGCCGACCCGAAGGTGCCGTCGGAGTGCAGCTTGATAGCGCCGACCCGCCTCACACCGAATGCAGGCTGATGCAGGGGTGACTTCAAAAGCTCCGTCGCCGTATCGATATCGGTTGTGGTAATCAGCGAGTAGAGATTTATCTTTACATATTCGAGGAGCATCTGCATGAGGGGGACATCGTAGGCGCCGACGGCGCCGGCCGGTCCCTCTTCGTCGGTCTGGAGGATTATCCCCGCAGAGGTTATGCCGAGTCGAGAGAGGCGGTTGAAAGATAGTTGGGCGCCCTCGATAATGGTCTTTTCATCGGGAAGGGGCATCTTACTGAGAACGAGGGGGACCGCATTCTCGCGGAAAGGGCCGGCGGGTGAGCCGTCAGGCTCGCGGTCGATGGTTCCCCCGTCGGGATCGGGTGTCTCGCGGGAGATTCCCGACGCCTCGATTGCCATGGTATTCGCAATCACCATATGGCCGTCGTGCCGCACGACAAGCGCCGGGCGCCCGGGACAGGCCCTATCGAGATCGTGCCGCGTCGGGACCTGCGGCCTGTCAAATGACTGCTCGTCGAAGTTGAGCCCCAGCACCCAGAGCTCCGGTTCCTTCTCCCGTTCGGCGGCGCCGAGCTTCTCCTGCAATTCCTTCATGGAGCCGATGCCGTGCAAATTTATGTTCATATCGAAATATACCATCAGGAGGGGATGGAGATGGGTGTCGATAAAGCCGGGGAGCATGGCATTCCCCTTGAGATCAATCGACTGATAGCCGGAGCCGAGAATCGATTCGCAGTATGATTTTGAACCCACGCCCAGAATCTTCCCATTGGAAACGGCGACCGCCTCCGCGGAGGGATTCCTGCCGTCAACTGTGTAGATGTCACCGCCGTAATAGAGCTGTTCACCATCATTCATTATTGCGATCCTCCCTGCCATTGAGATGGAATGACGCTGCACATAGCTCTACAGCGATGCAGAGGTATCGTCAAGGAATAAAATACCCGAATGAGGATTCAGCGTACCGCTGTCACACGCTGCAGCAGGAGCACCAGTGGGTGGCGGCCGTTTTCGAAAACCTACGAGCCATGCCGGGCTTTTTCCCGAAAGAGCCTGACCATCTTTCGCTGCCAGAAGTTGTTCATCGATGGGTGTATCCTGTACAGCCACCAGGGGATGAGATCGTAATAGGGGAAGGCGATGAGTCCCTTATTCCGTTTTACTCCCTTGATGATCTTTTGCGCAGCTTTTTCTGGGGTTATCTGTTTCATGATATATGAATTAAACACATCCCGATCCGCGTTGAAAATCGTGTATGATTTTTTCATCTCCGTCTCGACGCTCCCCGGGCAGGCAACGCTTATCTTTACCCCGAAATCGGCCGCCTCCGGCCTGAGCGAGAGGCTGAAGCCGACAACGGCATGCTTGACCGCAGCATAGCCGGTCGCAAGCGCGAAGGGGAATAGGCCGAATACCGACGATACGTTAACGATATGGCCGAAACCCTGTTCACGCATGACCTCATAGGAGCTCATCGTTCCGTTTATCACGCTCCAGATGTCGCTCTCGATAAAATTCTTCCAGTGATCGAGGCCCATATCGCGGAACTCGCCGAACATTATGATTCCCGCATTGTTGAACATGTAATCGAGCGGCCCCTCCTTCGCCACGCTTCTGATGAGCTTTTTTACCGAGTCGCTTTTCCGCATGTCGCAGATCTCGGCGCGGGCCCAGCCGCCATTCCCCTTGATGGCATCCGCTGTTTTCCCGGCGCCAGCACGGTTTATGTCGGCAATCACAACGCGGGCCCCGCATCGAGCCAGCCCATAGCAGAGCTCCCGGCCAATCCCCGCTGCGCCTCCCGTGACAACGGCCATCTTATCCTTGAATATTTCCATCGGCATCCACCCTCGCTCCAAATATTTGTCCCGGCTTTTTTATTCCCCTCCGGAGGTCTTATACTTCTGCTCCAGCTCCTGATAGAAGGGAACGCCGAGGAAGTTGTTGAGCTCGATGAAGGACTGTATCCAGTCGCCGAAATCCCGCTGCCTGCCGGTCTCCTTGAGCAGCTTCACTTCCTCGATGCAGCCGGTGATTGCCGCGGCGAGGCAGAGCCCCGGATAGATGACAACGGCGAAGCCGAACTGCCTGATCTCCTCAACGGAGAAATTGGGCGTCCGCGGCCCGAGGTTGAGGAGATGCGGCTTCTGCGGAAGGAGCCTCGGGATCTTCTCCACCTGCTCCCGCTCGACCGGCGCCTCGATGAAGAGAATGTCGGCGCCCGCCTCGGCGAACATCTGCCCACGCTCGATGGCGTGATCGAATCCGTGCGTCGCGATGGAATCGGTTCTCGTGATGATCAGAAAATCGGGATCGCGGCGAGCATCAACCGCCGCCTTTATCTTCCCCACCATTTCGTTGGCATCGATGACCTTCTTCCCCGCCATGTGGCCGCACCGCTTCGGCCAGACCTGATCCTCGATGTGAATGGCGGCTATCCCCCCCTTCTCGTACTCCCGCACCGTACGGACCACATTGATTGGATTCCCGTAGCCGGTATCCGCATCGGCGATGAGCGGTATGTCGATGGCGTCGGCCATTCGGGAAGCGTTTTCCACCATCTCGGTCATGGTGAGCAGCCCGAGATCCGGAAAACCAAATCGTGAAGCTGATGTTCCATAGCCGGTCATGTAGACGGCCGGGAATCCCTGCGCCTCGGCTATTTTTGCCGTCAGGGCATCGTAGGCGCCCGGTGCCTGCACCAGCTCTCCTCTCTCAATCATGCCTTTCAATTTCGCGCGCTTTTCCATTTTTCCCACCCTTGCAAGATGAATTTTCGCATGCCTTCATATCCCTACGGCACGATAAAAAAACAGCCTCTATGAATTACCGCCATAGAGAATTCCGTGAGCGCAGCCCGTAGCCGCCGAACAGTTACGGCTTCTTCCCCCCCATCCGCTCCTTCAGAAGCTCGAGGATCCCCCCCCTGCCGAGTATGCTGATCATCTCATCGGAGAGAGTCTCGGCTTTGAGCGCTCTCTTCTTCGTCCTGTTTTCAACTGAAGCTTCGGGAATCCCTATGCGGGCGACATCGCCGTTCTCGAAGGCATCATGCACACCGGCGCAGCTTATAATCGGGAGGCCGATGGCGACGGCATTCCGGAAAAAGATGCGCGCGAATGACTCCGCCACGATGCAGCTTATTCCCAGCTCTTTGATGGCGGCCGGCGCATTCTCCCGGCTCGAGCCGCAGCCGAAGTTCTTACCAGCAACGATGACATCCCCCTTTTTAACCTCTTTTACAAAATCGGGATTCACGCTCACCAGCACGTGCTTGACCACCTCCTCCATCGGCGCGTCCAGGTACTGCCCGGGAACGATGAGATCGGTGTCGATATTATCCCCGAATTTCCAGACCCTTCCCTCAAATGGTTTCATATATCTCCTCTTGTCAGTATCTCATAGGATCTTTCGACAGGATTAACAGGATTATCATGATTTATAAATTATTACCAAACTGAAAAAATTCCGTTAATCAGTGAAACGATCTCAATTCAGTGTCAGTTTCGATCTGTCATTCTCGCCTTCAATCCACAAGCACCCCGAATGAAAATAAATTGCTTCGTCGCTGAAGATCCTCGCAATGACAGAGCGGTACTTCAACGAATCATCACTGTGTAAAAAACACTTATAACCGCATAGCATCTCAATCAAGTTATTATTATGTGCACTCTCCAATCAAAGTATTTCAAAACTTCTTTCAATAACTGTTCTTTGTACTGAAAACATCATCATTTTTTATCCTGTAAATCCTGTCTCATTCTTTCCGTTTCACCTGTCACCCGTCACCGGTTACCCGTTACCGATTACCTGTTGCTACATCTCCCTCGGATCGGCGATGTATCCCTTTACCGCCGAGGCGGCAACCGTCGCCGGCGAAGCCAGGTACACCTCCGCCCTGCTGCTCCCCATCCTCCCCTGAAAGTTCCGGTTGGTGCTGGATACGCACCGCTCTCCGGAAGCGAGCAGGCCCAGGTGAGCGCCGAAGCAGGGGCCGCAGCTCGAGTTCAGTATGATGCCCCCCGCATCAACGAGCGCGGCGAGGGTGCCATCGTCCAGCGCCTGCCGGTAGATCGCCCATGAGGCGGGGATCACCAGGAGGCGGACATTCGGGTGCACCTCCCTCCCCCTAAGAATATCAGCCGCCATCCTGAGATCCTCAAGCCTCCCGTTGGTGCAGGAGCCGAGCACCGCCTGCTGAATCTCGATGCGCTCGAGCGCCGACACCGGTTTCACATTGTCGACCGAATGGGGAAGCGCCACCTGCGGCTCCAGCACCGAAACATCGACCTCGTGGGTTTCGGCGATACCGGCATCACTGTCAAAGCGGATATCCTCAATGTCCCCGTCGAATCGCTCCGCAAGGAATTGCCGCGTCTTCTCGTCGGTCTCGAAAATGCCGAACTTTGCGCCGATCTCCACGGCCATGTTGCTTACCGTCATCCGGCCGGCCACGCTCATCTCCCCGGCGACGGGACCGGTGAACTCCACCGACTTGTACTGCGCCACCTCGGCGGTGTGCTTACCGGCTATGTGGAGGATGATGTCCTTTGAGGTGACGGGGTGCCTCATCGTACCGTTCATGACGAAGCGCACGGTCTCCGGAACCCTGAACCAGAGGTTTCCCATGGCCATCGCGTAGGTCATGTCGGTAATGCCGATGCCGGTGGAAGCCACCCCCAGCGCGCCGTAGGTGCAGGTGTGCGAATCGGTGCCCACGACCAACTCGCCCGGGAGCGCATGCCCCTTCTCCATCATAACCTGATGGGCGATGCCCGCCCGCTCTCCATAGTAGTGTTTTATCTTATACTGATTGACGGCAGCCCGAACGAACTGATGGATCGATGCGGCTCGCTCCGTCGGCGCCGGGACGTAGTGGTCGAGAGTGACGACAACCCTGTCCGGGTCATCGAGCTCATGTATGCCGGCGCCGCTGAGGTTCAGATAAACGGCCGCGAGGGCTTCGTGGCACATGAACTTGTCGATCCGGGCTGTAACGTACTCGCCCGGTTTGACGGCATCCTTTCCCGATGCGCGCGCCAGTACCTTTTCCGCTACCGTCATTGCCATGCTTCACTCTCCTCTATGCCATTTTATCGAATGTAGTAAACAGATGGATTCGTTCCCTTCTCGGGAAGGAGCTGGTACCCGTACCGGCTCTTGATGAGCCGGGAGACTTCGCTCTCAGGGTCATCGAGATCGCCGAAGACCCGGCAGCTCGTCGGGCAGGCTTCCACACATGCAGGTTCCTCTCCCCGCCTGAGCCTGTCAATGCAGAAATTGCATTTCTGTACAATCCCCCTGTGGCCCCTGAGCTCATCAACGCCGTAGGGTATCGGAGTATCGGGGAAATAGTATCGCTCTTCGTCGATAAAGGTCCGTGCGTCATAGGGACAGGCCGCCATGCATGCCTTGCATCCTATGCACTTGTCGTAGTCAATGAGAACCAGGCCGTCCTCGCTGATAAAGGTCGCGCCGGTGGGGCAGACCTTTTCGCAAAGGGGATCCGCGCAGTGATTGCAGAGAACCGGCAAGAATATTCGTGAGGCATTGGGAAACTTTCCCGTTTCCTTCTCCAGCACCTTGCACCAGAAGACGCCCGGCTGCGTGCCGTGCTCGGCCTTGCAGGCCATGGTGCAGGCATTGCAGGAGATGCACAGCTTGAGATCGATGACCATGCCGTATCGTGCCATGTTATTTCTCCTTGTAAATTTTTACTTTCGCGCAGGAGTCCAGCTGCCCGGTCAGCGTTCCCACCATATTCCAGTCGAGCGCCAGGAGGGCGTTATGGTTTATCCCCTTCCCCTTCGCAATCTTCTTCTGTCGGGCCCACTGGCCGAAATGGCCGCCGAGGGTTGCCACGACCTCGGGATGAACACACTCGGTAACCCTGACCTTCCCCTTCACCGTACCCGTTCTCGACGCAACGCATACGGTATCGCCATCGCAAATCCCCTTCCGCTTCGCCGTCGCGGTATTGAGGAGTATATGGTAATCCAGTCTGCTGTGCGTGCTCACATCATCAACCCAGGGGTTGTCGGCGCTTATGGAATAGTTGTGCAGGGGGAGCCTGCTCGAGCTGACAAAGAGATCGTATTCCTCCGAGGTGTCCTCATAGGCCGGACAGGGGCGCCAGTCGGCCAGCGGCTGATAGTGCGACACATCCCACCAGTCCATTCCCAGCTCGCGGGTTACCCGCTTCACCTCCTCCCCCACATCGAGGAGGTGCTCCAGATAGATGGGCACCCGCGCATCGGTAAATGGAGTGGAATAGCATTCGTGCAATTGTTTCTTGCCCATATTCACCACCGGCTTCTCCGGGGTGAAGATCTCATCAGAGGTATCGCCGGCCAGCATGGAAAAGAGCTTCCCCTGCCGATTGTTTATCTCCTTCATATCATAACGGGTGTTCGGGTCGAGCTTCAGCGGCTCCATCATGTGCAGCATGGTTACATTGTTCAGCTCGGCGTTCAGCTCGGGGAGTATGCCCAGCCGATCGCCGAGCTCAATCATCACGTCGAGCCAGCTCCTGACGCCGGGAGGCGGATCGACCACCGGCTGCACGGTCTGAAAGTACCAGTCGCCGGGCCCCGGCCGCTGAAAGCCGGCGGGCTGATTTGCCGGCAGAAACCAGTACCGCTCGAGATCGTGCGCCTCGGGGAGAACGATATCGGCAAACTCCAGCGTCTCATCAATTTTAATGCCGAATCCCAGAATGAAATCCAGCTTCCTGAACATCTCGGCGAGCTTTTTCGGATCGTTCTGGCCTATCATCGGATTGGTCCGGCATATGATCATCGTGTCCGGCTTGTAGGGGATGCCGAACTTCTCTGGCTCCAGTATGGAGAAGCAGGGTATGCCGGGAAGAAATCCCGAGAGGGGAAAGAGCCCCCGCAGATTGAGCGATTCGGGAGCTTTCACCTCGTTGGGCGGATAGGGTGACATGAAGCAGGCGAAGGAATCGTATCCCTGAATGAGATTATAGTACATATTGGAGGTGAGATGACCGTCCCGTCCCTTGAACATCTTCCACAGCTCCACCGGACCGTGCGGATTCGTTCCCAAGAGACCGCCGGGGGTGTTCAAATTCCCGACAACGATGTTCAGCAGCTGCAGGGAGAAAACATTGAAGAAGCCGTTCTTGTGATGGGTCACTCCCCGCTTGAATTCAACCGCTGCCGGCCGATAGGGCAGTGTCTGCCCCTCCATCTGCATGGTGCTGCCGATGCGGGCCGCTTCGCCGAACTCCTTCGCGAGCCGCCGGATTGTCTCCGCCGGCACCGTGCTGATCTCGGCAACCTTCTCGAGAGGATAGTGTTTCCTTACATGCTCCTTGAGGAGATCGAAGGAGGGACGGCAGCTCTTTCCGGCAACCTCATAGCTCCCCTCGAGCGCGAAATCACCGATGTCATCGGCATCGTACACGGCAGCGCGCTGTTTCAAAGCATCCCACACCATCGGTTTACGGCTCTCAGCATCACGCACGTAGCGGCCGCTTCCGTCTATCAGGTAGGGCGCATTGGTTTTATTCTTCAGGAATTCAGCATCGTACAGGCCCAGCTCGTTGAGCAGCACGTTGAGCATGCCGAGGGCCAGCGCGGCATCGGTTCCCGGCCTGATGGGAATCCATTCATCCGCCTTGGCGGCCGCCACGCCGCATACCGGATCGATGACGACCAGCTTCGCCCCCCGGCGCCTCGCATCGGCCATCCCCGCTATCGCCTCAAGCGGATTGTTGTTGACCCCATGGCCGAGCTGCGAGCCCCACAGCACAATATGATTGCAGTAATCGAGGTCAATCTCCGAGTTGATGGTCCCCAGGGTGAGAAAGAAGGTTGTGTGGAGGCCGTTCCCGCAGGAGACGTTGTAGAACTGATCGTTGGGCGTGCCGTAGGCTTTCGAAAAGGCCTGAGCGATATGGAAGTTGCAGAGGTCAAAGTTGAGTATCACCAGTTTCCGGGGATCCTCATCGCGGACCTTCTTGAGCTTCGAAACCACGATATCCATCGCCTCTTCCCAGCTTATCTCCTCCCACTGCGGATCGACGCCGATTCCCTTTTCGGGATTCCTTCTTCGAAGGGGCGTTGTCACCCGCTCGGGATTGTACAAATCGGCAAGCCTTGACTTCCCCTTCCCGCATATCTTTCCCTTCGAGCTGGCAACAGCCGGATCGCCCGTAATATCAACTACCTTCCCATCCTTCTGATGAACGCGGATGGCACAGATGTTGAAGCAGGCATTGCAGGATGTCGCTACCCAGCTCTCATTTTTCTTTTCCTTGACTGACGTATCCATTGACAAGCCCCCTTTCCTGAATTTCGCTCGTGCTCACATGAGCGGTTCAAAAACTCCAACCTTGAGAATGGCATATCGAAAGGCGAAATCGCCTATGAGCCTCAGCAGTGTCATGAGAAACAGCGCTATCAGGGCAATCATCTCCCAGCCGGGTGAAAAATAGAGATATGCGGTAATGATGAGCGGAATCAGAAGCCCAAGGACCACTGCGTTTCCCCAGAAGAGGAGCCGGTGCTGGCGCGAGAGGAGCCGTACCGACTCCCGAGCCGCATTGGTCGAGCCGGACATAACCATGACATAGGCGATGCTGAAGATCAGGGTTGTTAAAAGTAATCCCCCTTCGATCTCAAGCATTCTCATGGTGAGATCGAGACTCCTCCCCGAAAGGATCAGGAGAAAGAGGACAAAGGATAATCCAGACGTGGCAGCATGGAAGAGGAAGAGCACCGGAACGAGCGGCGTATTCCAGAAGGGGATGGGTGTCATCGACGAAATCAGGAATCCCGAATAGAGAATGGTGAGAAGCGCAAAAATGACCGCCAGACCTTCGATAATCGTCACATAGGCGGTCCCCCGGTAATCGGGAAAGAGAAGAGGAAAGACGAGAATCAGGAAAGCAAAGAATCCCGCCCCGCCGATGAATATCGATCCGCGGCTGATCCAGGAGCTCCTCGTTCGCCAGAGAATCCGCCATGCCCGCATCGGCCGGCCCAGGTCGAGCATGAGCGCAAGAGAGCCGAGAACGATGAAGGCGAAGCCGACCGCCATCCCGGGCAGGTGGCCCAGCAGAAGCCCCCACAGAAAGGTCGCCGCGCCGATGCCTTCAATGACGAAGCTCAGGGCAACGAGCACATTGAATTCACGGTTTACACGAAAATCGATGACAAATTCACTCATAATCCTCCTCCTCTACAAATTATATTCCTATCAGAAATTACACCATGTATAAAATGAATCACCCAGCCGAAGTCCAAAGCAGCTCATGGGTTCCCCGGCGTACGGAACATCCCTCCCTGAATGATCTTCAACAGAACAGCGTATAGCTGATCCGGCGTAATATCCGCAATCTCAAAACGGCGCTCCTTGCTCGCATGGGTGAAAATCCCCTTGTTAATGGCGGACATCAGATGAACGAGGAGCTCGGGATCGACATCGATCATGAGCCCCATCTTCTGCGCCTTTTTTACCACTCTGATAACTTCTTTGAACATCATTCTGGTCACATTGCCCACCCGATTGACAAGCTCCGCGGGGATACTCCCGTCGAACTCGTCAGAGTCGAGCATCCAGTAGAGGCGCTGGAACCTTTCATTCTCTTTGGTAAAGTCGATAAGGACGTTGAAGAGCTTCAGTACCAGCTGATCCGGCGGGAGATCGAGCCGGGCGGTTTCAGATATCCTCACATTGAGCTTGGTGCTCAGGAAATCGTCGAACATGCGCACGTAGATCGCAAGCTTCGAGGGAAAATACTTGTAGAGCGTCCGCTTGGTCACCGCCGCCCGCTCGGCTATCTCATCGATTGTCGTTGCCTGATACCCCTTCTCGAGAAATATCTCTTCGGCGGTCTGCAGTATCGCCCGATGATTTTTCATCTTTCTGGACTCTCGCCTGCTGGGAATCCCACCAGCAGACCTGTCCACACCCTTGAATTCCATCAACTGCTCCTCTCGGAATCGTTTTAAATTAAATCAGCTCCATTAATACTATATCCAATCATCGCCATCCAGCAACGCAATGAAGTCCAAGCCAAATTCCGAAGCTTTCTCCCTGATAACCAGGTATTCCCTGCCGTACAGGGTATGTCGGAATTGAAATTCCCCCTTTAACTTTGCCAGAAACGAAGCGATTTCAGCAGGCTTGTTATTTTCAAGATTCAGGGTCTCGTGCACAAATCTCTTTTTGTTTTCGATTTCGGTTGCATCGAGCGCTTTCGCATAGCTTTCGGAAATATCATCTCCAAATTTTTTGATATCGTACGTTTCAAGCTGAATATCCCTCTTCGCCGCCCTGTTCATTCCGATCAATGTCGAAGCGTCCTTGATGATCATCATTCGCACGGCATTCTTCTCGATGGTGCTTTCTGTCATATTGTTCAAATTGAAATGGGTGCCGATAATCCCGATCATCTCTTCCTTTTCCGCATACCTGTTTTCATAGACGGGCACCTCCATATTCATAATCCACTGATTGAAGAGATCCATAAAGGCCAGCGGGGACCAGGTCGGTTTTCGATCCGGGTTCTGCTCCTTATCGACTGAATTAAACCAATCATAAAAGGTCAGCCCCAGATCGTAGAAAAATATCGGATCCATTCCCGGGATGAGATAATCCGAGAACAGGTACGCTATTCGCCCCAGCGAGATATTATGTTTTTTTTCGAAAAACCAGACTTCATCAACATACTGCAGCCCGTCGAACATGCGTATAAATGTCGGCTTAAGGTATTCATACAGTTTCACCTGGCGTTTGATATCATCGGTAAAGGGGACCCGCTCGGTGGTGGAAGCTCCGACTATCAATTCCCCGATGGCGTGCTTTTCCGCTACATAGTAGAGCTGATTCCCAAAATCATCCTTGCGAATGCTGTACTCGCTGTCCATTTTATCTATTGAGAGATCGTATTTATCTGCGTTTCTAATTTTATCCTCAATCTCTATGGCAAGATCCGCACAATATCTCTCTACTCTCCTCGCACCTTCGTCGACAATCCCGGCATAATGCCTTAGATCGTCCCTCACACTCTCGATGAATTCTTTGTGCATTTTTTACCTCCTGAACGGGTACCTCTTTTTTCGAAAGTATACTTTGATTATACTTATTTTTTAAAAGTACACTAGCAGTTTACTTTTAAATCTGTCAAGTATAAAATAATTATTGGTGTTCGATAACAAGCGAACCTGAAGGGGGGAGCTGATCAGATAAGATTATTCATGACGTTTGTTATACCATACCCTCTCCTTTGACCCACTTTCTTTTGTACATAATCCGTGCCGCAATTATAGAAAGTATCACCATCGGCGGGATAACTATTGAGTAGGGGAGATCGGCCTTGAAGAGGGCAATTAAAATACCGAGGCCAAGGGGGACAATTCCAAGCTTCGGTACCCTGAAGAGGAAGATGCCTCCCAGGGCTCCGAAGAGAGCGGGAAGAACCTGATCGAGGGCAACCTCGATGGCCATCCCGGAACCCTGAATCCTCCCGATAAAGGGGAGTAAAGCCAGCACCCCGACGATCATAACAAATTCGCTGGCGATCAGCGAGCCTGCAATCCCCAGCGTTGATACGATCTCCGCCTCCGAGGTTCCCTCCTTGGTGCCCGCAACCTGCTGGGCCGTTGCTGAAACGGGAACTCTCAGATTGAGAACATTGCCAACCAAAAAAGACATATAGGTGCCGCCAAAGCCCAGTATGGGATAGTAGACAATGGGCTCGAGGACTGCCATGACTGCCATGAAGGACCATACGGCAATCAGCCCCCGGATTACCGCTGTAACAGGCGGGATTAAACCCTGAAAGATGTACAGATAGAGACCGGGTATGAAAAGGCATATAATTGCCAGGAAGATGGTCAACCGGCCGGTCTTTTGAACGGGAACTATAAATCGATCCTGAAAAACTTCGTTCGAATTCATATCAACCCCCTATGCTGAAATAGTGGAATGCAATTCCTGCCGCGGTCATACCTCCGAGTATGGCCAGGGCCAGTGCCCACTCCTTCAGCCAGTTCTGCTTTCCCAGCTGGATTATCGCTCCCAGAATCAGCATTCCGATAAAACCGCCGATAAGGGCGACAAGCGGCGCCCCCCCCTTAACGACCGGCTGGGCAACCATGTACCCAACAGCCCCAAAGAATGCAGCAGCGGTCATGACCCGCATCCATCCCTCGTCACCACCGGCAATCCTGTCCTTGAGCCTCTTTATGCTGGGAGTAAAAATTCCTATAACCAATAGATTGAAGATAACCCCCAGGGACATAACCCAGACAACGGTCGTAAAAACAGTCCCCGTAAAGCTGCCCGAAACTCCTTCGAGTCCCATTTCATTCGCGGCCGCACCGGCAGCAATAAGCTCGTAGGTTACGGAGCCTATTACCGAGAGCCGCATCCACGGGAATGGGACGCCAAGCCTCGGTATCAGGAGTGCGAGCCCCAGGAGTATGGCGATAGATGGGACCAGGGCTGTCGTTATACCGCTCCTGAAGGCAGCGAGCATCTGCTTTTTCGGCATCCCTATCGCCATACCCGCCCGAAGGGCTATAACGGTGAGCCTGATGGCCTGGAAGAGTACCACCACAATAATCACCGAGCACGCCACCCACATGCCAGCGCTATTGGCAATAGCAAGATAGTTGTCCATAACACCAATCTCCCCAGATATCTAAAATTCTCAGATAAACCTGTTTAATAAATCGAGCCAGAGATCCAAATGATCTCAGGAAAGTGCAGATCGGTGATAGCCTCACAGAATATTAACGCCCTACTCCCCGACTGCGTCGATTATATCAGCCAGAAAGCCCTCATAGTCCCAGCTCTTATCGACCCGGCTCAGGCCGAGGCGCACCACCACGAGCTGCTTCGAGGGGATAATGGCGACCCGCTTCCCGTCATGCCCGACGGGGAAGAAGGCGTCAGCGGGGAGCCGCGGGAAAGGAGGAACATTCCGCTCGCCCTTCTCCTTCGTGGTGATATCCTTGAGCTCCTCCGCTCCCGCGTTCAGCCAGAAGAGCGCCCCGTAGTGCTTCAGCGGATCCGCCGGCGCAGGCGTACGGGTATAGGCGACCCATCCCTCGGGAAGGATGCGCTTCCCCTCCCAGACGCCATCATTGAGATAGAGGAGCCCGAAGCGCGCCCAGTCCCTGGCGGTTGCCCAGCCGAAGGAGGTGCCGATGAAGTTCCAGTAGGGATCGGGCTCGATGATGGCGCTCTGCATCCCTATCCGGTTGAAGAGGGCGCGCCGCGGGAAGGAGATGTAGTCTGCAATATCTTCCCTGCCGACAATATCCCGGATGAGCTTCAGGAGACAGTGGGGATTGGCGTTCGCATACTCCCATCGCGTGCCCGGCTCAACCTCGAGGGGGCACTGCACGGAATAGGCCACCGAGTCGATGCCGCCGAAGAGCGCCAGCTGCCGCTGCCCGGCCGGGTCCACGTCGTGATGAAAGTCGAATCCGGCGCTCATGCGGAGGAGATGCTCCACGGTAATCTTCCCGTGCGGATCGCCGGGCTTTTTCCACTCCTCGATGGGAGCGGGCTCATCGACTTTGAGCTTCCCCTGTCCGACGAGAATGCCGATGAGAGCGCTGGTAATGCTCTTGGTCATCGACCAGCCGTGCATGGGGATATCCTTGCCAAAGCCGGGGGCATAGCGCTCGGCGACTATCTTCCCCTTGTAAACGACAACGACCGCCCTGGTGCGGCGGGGCTTCTTCGGATCAGGCTCCGAGAACTCCCTGTCGAGCGCCGCCTCAAGCTTCTTCACATCGACTCCCGCCGGGATCGGGTCAGTGGCGTTGAGATCCCCCGTGGGCCAGGGCACCTTCTCAGGATCGGCAGGAAGGGGCTCGACATAGCCTGGATTCGACGGCAATTCCTCCTTGGATCCGGCAGGTATGAGAGTACAACCCAGGCCCTTGCGATAGACCGCCTTGCGGGTCACCAGACCGAAGGCAGTCGAGGTGACGGTCTTCTTATCGTAATCGACTACGGCGTCCACGTATTTGATAAGCGGGTTGAAGGGTTCGAGATCATTGGCGAGAACAGGCTCAATCTCCCGATTCTGTACGAAGAGGTAGGAACAGAGCATCTTCGCTTTATAGCCCGCGCCGATGGGCGCTATCCGCGCCAGGACGAAGTATATAAGAAAACCGATTATCAGAATGACAACTATGATTAAACCGAACGAAATCTTTTTTACCAACGGCTTCAT
>Ga0180432_10002561_pt1 | contig 27141 bp, 34 predicted proteins | sample SS_ome_10_FD_132414 | JGI IMG/M metagenome (GOLD analysis project Ga0180432, IMG submission 132414) | Hypersaline lake sediment archaeal communities from the Salton Sea, California, USA - SS_1_MS_2 metaG | ecosystem: Environmental > Aquatic > Non-marine Saline and Alkaline > Hypersaline >... | reverse complement strand
TCGATATCGACCATGTCCACAGGTTTACCGACAAACTGTTTCTTGAGATATTCAGTATACTTTTGAACAACCTTGAGATTTTCCTGTATGTTCGTATAGTTGCGCAAATGGTTTGAGATTTTTTCGCAGATGATTTGAAATTTTAACAGGTCAAAATATTCCCGTCAAACTCAGGGCGTAAAAAACCTGTTCGATCTGAATGCATCTAATCGACAGGCTGTTTTTATTGTTTTTTCGGCTCAAGAAAAGCCGGTTATTTTTTCAATTTTACCTTTTTAGCGGCCGCCTCAACCTTCTCACGAACCGCCTCTTTCTCCGCTATTTGCGACTCGATTTCGGCTTTTTTCCCGGCGAGTTCTGAAAGTTTCATATCCAACACCTCAAGGCGCACCATTTCCTGCCTCACGGGCTCGAAATCAGGCATATCGTCTCTTACACCCAAGACTTGGTCTTCGCTCATTTCCAGGTCAATCGTGCGGCGCACCTTCACTTTGCCGAGATCGGCCTCCTTATAATCCGGCGTGACTGCGATATATGTCTCTTTCATAATTGCCCCCTATTCCCTATCCTGCCAGGCTTTAATGTAATCCACCGTCAGCGTCCGGGTGGTGGCCCCGGCAAGCTGCTGCACCATCACATATACACTAAGAGTTGTCCCGGCCAGGATGGTTCCCGTGATATTAACTGCCGCCACCTCCGTGTCGTTGATCCACACACGAGGCTGCTCCGTATCCGTACAGTCGATCTTAATTTTAACATAAGTATCGTTCACCGCCACAACGTCCGTGTCGTCCACGATAAGGCCGCCGTTGTCGTCATTGCTGAAGATCACCAGATGATTCGCACCGTGGCCGTGGCCGTTGTCCGAATCGATCCCCACCAAAATTATGTCGTCGTCCGGGGCGGCCTTGTCCACAAACGAGCCCTCGGCGAACCCGATGCCAAAATAACAGGTGGCGATGTTGTCCACCTTTACGCGCGCCTCCAAAATCGGGTTCTCATCCACGCGCCAGTTGCCGATGCCCAGGACAAACTCGCTGTCGTCGTCGCCGCCCGTGGTCGTCATGGCAAGCGTGCCGCCAGCTCCGGCCGCATACACGATATTGGCAGCGCCATGATTCGTGCCCCCCTGGGTCCATTCATCCGCCCGGAGACCGGCTCCCAACTGTACCCCACTGGCCTCTTCATCGAAATCCTCTGCCCAAGAATACAAGCGGCACACCATCACCCCATTAACGTCCATTTTTGCCGTTGGGCTATTTGTGTTTACCCCGACATTCCCCGCGGCATCTTGCAAAATTAAATCATAGCTGGCGTGCGTATCGACTGATAAATCTCCCGCTGAGTTCCTGATTGTAGCCCCTGCGCCTTTGTAAAAAAACAACCCCGCGTTACATAAATAACTGCTTGCCCCGCCAACATAAAACATACCGGCACCTTCTAAGTTTATGTCCCCGTGGACGTCCAGCTCTTTGGTCGGGGCGGCTGTGTTGATACCCACGTAACCGTTTATGGCGTCGATATATACCGGGCCATTCGCAGGTGTCATTTTTCCGGATTTCCAATTCGTGCCGTCGCAGGAATACAAACCTGCTTCGCCCGGCAGCAGCACGTCGATGGTGTCGCCGCCGTCGTTTTTTATCGTCAGGTCTTCGCCCGCCGCGTCGGCAGTGTTGATGATAAAAAACAGCATTTTTTCCGCGTCGGCCTCGGCGGGCAGGTTCACGTCCCGGTCCGATCCTCCCGGGTCCAGGAACTGCACCGGGTCGTCCGTCACGGCAAGCGTTTTCGCCGCCGCCAGGGCCTCGGTGTTCACCCCGGCCAGCATTTCCCACGAGACCCCTTCCTGCTCGATCCACACCCCGGCGGTCGCGTAATCGTCCGGTCGCACCTTGTACGGGTGGACGGTGGTGTTTTCCGAGTCCGTCGCGGTCGCGTCATACTCGAAAAGCAGCGCCTTGTCCCCGCTGATCATCGCGATCGCGCGGTCGCCTGCGCTCAGGTCATCCACCGAAAGAGCGTCCAGCGCCCTCGTCGCCCCGCCCGTGAGCGCCGTGCAATTATACGTTGTCAGTGCCGCCATGTTCAGCCTCCCTTAACTGTCATACCCCCATAAATCGGGATCGCCGCCCCACAGGTCCGGGTCGCCGCCCCATTCATCCCGGTAGACCCGCCGTTCGGTGAGCAGCTTAAAACTCGCAGCCCAGTACGACGGCCGCACCCACCCAATTCTCGGCACGGCCTGAAACCGCGCCTTGTAGGTGATTCCGCTGTTCGGGTGCGTCCAGTAAAACGCCAGTGCCGTGTTCACGATGTCGATCAGCGTTTCCAGCAGGACCTTGTCGGCTGCCGTCAGCGTGCCCGGATAATTCAGCCCGAAAAAAAGCCGCGTCATGGTATACCGCATCCGTCCGTGCACGTAGCCGAACTCTGAAGCGGTCTTTACCGCGTTTTCCTCCCGCTCGCCGTCCGGGTCCAGCGGATAACTCGGGTTTCCGGATAATACGGGAAAAGTCGCCATCAGATCGCCGTGCCTCCTGCGTCGTAATCGCTGTGATAAAAAACGTTGCTGTTGTATTCGAGCGCCGCCAGCCGCATTTTGCCGTCCTTCGCCCTTGACACCAGGCTCGCCCGGTACGTCACCGCCTCGCCCGTGGCCCGCGCGATCATCCACACGTCGTGCAGGGCGATATCCGCCAGTTCGGCCGAAAGCGCAATCGTGTCCACCGCCTGGTCCCACGGCCCGGTCACCGTGCGCTCCACCACGTCGTCGTCCCCGGCCCGGTGCGTCCACAGCTTGCAGTTGCTGTCCGCCTCGATCTCATAGTCGATATCGTCGTCGTTCACATCAAAACCCGCGTCCATGCCGGCCCACGATCTCACATCCCCCGTCCGCTCCGACACGATCAGCCCGGCCGTCGCGCCCAGGTGCGTGACCCGTTTCAACGAAAAATCATCCCCATAGATCACGTCCGCCGGTCCCGTGTGGCTGCCCTTATACTTCAACTGCGACGAGGCGTATTCCGCCGTAAAATATCCGGTTTCTTTGTTCCAGGCGGTATGCAGGCCCGTGTATTCGGCGAGCCGGTGGTATATCCCGCCGCCGTCTTCCAGGACGTCGATTTTCGACAGGCTCCCCGCGTCATTCTTACGGTACCCCTCAAAATAATATAGCGCCCCTTCGACCAGCGTTATCGGAAGATACATGTTTCCGTTGCCCGCCGTCTGCGTGCCCTTGATATGCCACGCCCCGAGCCCTCCGCCCCAGTTCCCGGCCTGCGAGGTAACGGTCATATCGTCGCCGGTAATGCCCGTCGTGGCGTTCGTGTCGGCCACGTCCGTCCGCCAGGCGTTGTCGCTGGTTAAAAGCTCGCTGTCTTTCGCCTCGGCGGTGTCCGTGGTCCGGATGTAGCCCGTGAGCTGCTTCCCGGCGCTGTCCGTCAGCGTGATCTTTTTCCCGACGTGGTCCGAGAAATCCACCCCGTCGATATAAATCGCCGCCGCGCCGTCGACCGTCACGATCCGTATATTGTCCGAATCGGTAACGGTGCCGGTATACGCCGACCCCGTCAAAAACTCGCCCGAATCCAGCAGGATCGGCTGGTCCAGCACCACCGCATAGCTCGACCGGAAGCCCTGCACCTCCAGCCTGCCGCCGAAGGTCAGCACGTTTCCGTCGTGCTGAAAAGGAAGGTTGTCGCCCACCTGCATCCGCACGGCGTCGATGTCCGCCCCGAAGGTGATCAGCCGGTTCAGCTTGTCGCTCATCTGCTGCCGGAGCAGGCCGTACCGTCTCGCCACGTCCTCCTCGGTGCAGCCCCAGAGGAATACCTCCTCGATTTTCGGCTCGCGGGTCAGGCTGCTGTAACCCGCCGAGTATATCGGCACGCTGTCCCGCCGAAAATTCTTGTCCTTGTTTCGGAACTCGATCATATACACATCCGGGCGGTCGGTGCGGTCCAGAAATTCCAGCTCGAAACTCCCCTTGCTCACGTTCCCCACGCTGAAGCCCTGCACCAGCGTGGCGTCGGGCTTTTCCACGGCCACCCAATACTCGCTGCCCGTTTTGATGATTTTCGCCCGGCCGATCTGCTCGATCTTCTCCAGCGCCGCCTGCACGCTCATCTGGCTGTCCAGCACCCCGTTCAGCGTCACCCGCGTGTTTCCGTCCACGCCGCCGTCGCAGTTTGTCGCCCATGCCGTCCAGGTCGTCTCGTCGATGTCGTCCGGGTCCACGCCCTCCCGGTCGCACAAAAGGAACATCGCCGCCCAGGCGCAGTTCGAAGACGCCCGGCTGGTCGTCCCCCCTGCCCAGTTGCTTACGTCGATGCTCCCCCGGTCCCATATCGCCGCCACGTCATTGATCCCGCCGCTCAGCCGCTCGCTCGCATCCACGTGGACGCCCAAAAGCGACATGTAGGGGTATTTCAGCTCAACGTCCAGGATCTCGTCCAGGGCCTGCAAATAAAGCACGCTCACGTGCGTGGTGTCGGCGTCTTCCGCGCTGATCCGCGTCGGCTTGATCTCATAGTCGTCCCGGGCGGGGAAAACGATCGGGTACTGCCGCCGCACGGGCGTGCGCTTGTTCTGCGTCACCCGCTCCCCGTGCACGATGTCCCCGGCCGCCGCCGCCGTCGTGGCGATGTTGTTTTCGGCCTTTGTCGTATTGTTCAGGTTTTCCGCCGTCTGAAACGTCCCGCTCACGTCCTTGACCCACAGGTCGCCCGTCTCCGTGCCCGCGGCCCAGGCTCCGCCGCTTGCCGCCCGGCCCGCATACGTCCCCGACGCCCCGCTCGCGGCCCCGGTGATCGTGTCCCCCACGTCCGGCTCGCTGATCCCCCCGCCGCCGCCGCTGGTATATCCGAGCTGCGCCTGGCGAAGAATCCAGGTCGCGTCTCCCACGGCCCGGTAGTGGATCGAGAAATCGCAACTGTTATTGATTAATTGAGCGGCGGCGTTAATTTCATAGAGCCCGTTCGGAAAGGTCATTTGCAGCACGGCCTCGTCAACCTCGCCCTTTGTCGTGACGTAAAAGTCCAGGGCGTCATCGTCATACGCCGCCGTCGGCACGGTAAAGCCCGCCGTGTGGGCCGCCTGCCCCTTCAGCACCCGGATTTCGTCCATCCACCCCTTGAACTCGTTGATGCCCGCGACCGCCGCCGCCAGGCTGACCTGAAGCGTCGCCGCCAGGTCCTGAAAATCCGTGTCCGTCGTGCCATCCGTTTCCTGGTCTTCCAGCGCGCCGTCGACAAACAGATAGTAGTCGTTCCCTCTCCTGCACAGCTCGACGTGGTAGAACTTGCTCGTGTCCAGCACAGTCGTGGACACGGGCGACGAGCCCAGCGGCCGCACCCCGGCCTTGTAATAGGTGAAATAAATCTTGTTGTCCGTATAGAGGCTCAGACACCAGAAGTTCCCGGCGTCCACATACTGCCCCACCAGCCATTGCCAGGTGTTGAGCTGGTCGGGCTTCACCCATAAATCGACCGTAAAATCCTTTTCCGCGAAATACCAGTCCGCCGAGTCCGCCAGGGTGAGCTGATCGCCCGCCCCGTCGAAATATGCAGACTTTCCGCCGAACTTGCTTTCCGTGTTGTCGGCAAAGGTGTTTCCGACGGTGGTAACCGTCTTCCCGGAGGGCGATGAATCCACAAAAGGCGTGTCCGCGTCGGCGTGCAGCAGCAGCACGGTTTTCGTGGTCATTTCCGTCGGCATTTCCCTGTACTGGTGCAGTTTCTCAAAGCCGTCCAGCGCCGCCTGTCCGGTCGTCCCCTTCGTCGTTTGAAAAGAATACTTATCCAGCGTGGAAAGCCGGATATCCCCGTTGATGTAAATATCGTCCGCGCTCGCCACGGGCGTCGCCGCCTCGCCCCGGCACATGCAGAGCAGGAGCTTCGCCGTCTGCTCGTCGGTCGCGTTGTTGGTGTCGATATAATAATTGATGACCTGCCCGGCCAGCAGGAACTCGCCGAAAAGCTCGGGGATCGCCAGCCCCGGAGACCACGACGTCTGCGGGCCGCTCCATCCGTAGCTCGCCGATCCGCCCATGCCCGACTCCTGGCTCAGGCCCGAAATGGCGGGCGTGGACAGGTCTCCCGGCTTTGCCGACGGCAAAAGCCCGTTGATCGCCACCTTGCCCATGATGGTCACCGCACCCCCGGCGAGAAGCGCGGCCGAATACCCCCAGAAGGTTTTCCCGATCGCCGTCAGCGCCCAGTTTCCGGTCATCACGGCCGCTGCCATAATGCCGATCCCCGCCACGGTCCGGAGCGCCTCGCCCGAACCCAGGTGCGGCGTGATCACCAGGCTGTCGCCCGGCGCGATCCGCGCGGCATCGTCAACCGGCCCGCCGTTTCGCAGCACCGCCAGGTGCTCCCGCCGAAACCTCTCCGGCGCGTATTCCGCCAGGAAATCGCCCGCGGTCAATCGCGGATTCCACTCGACGAAAAAGATTTCCCGGCCCTCCGAGCAGTCAAACGGGTTCGGCACGATCGATACCAGGACCCACCGCGTCTGCCACCCGCCCTCGACCGGCGTTATTTCCGTAATCCGTTCCACCGATAAAACCCGCCGACCCTGATCCGCCATCGAGGCTCCGACAGCCGCTCCGTCAGCACGCCGACCTCCTCGATTACATGAATAAAACGATCCCCGGCAATCACCACGCCCAAATGAGAGAAAATCCCCGGCACCGGATACGCCATCACGACCAGCGACCCCGGTTCCGGGCTTGAAATCCTTTTCCATCCGTTTGTCGTGCCGCCCCCCAGCAGCGGCGCGCGGTGGATGATGTCGTTTTTCGGTATCTCCGCGCCCGTGGCCCGGCGCACCATCTCGGCCGCCAGGGCCGAGCACCCCCAGGCGTCCGGACCCGCCGCGCCTTTGCAATACGGCTTGCCCACCAGGTCCGCTATTTTTATTTCGCGCTCCATGCTTCCCGCCGTTTACTCCGCCGTGCTGATCTTCGTGTTGTCCGGGTCGAACCCTTCGCCCGGAATTCCGGGAAACGAAAGGAACCTGTCCTGGTTCGCCAGCGCCTCGCACCGGGTCAGCGTCCGGTTGCACGCTGTTTCCGCGCCCGCGTACCCGCACTCTGTCGACTTGAAATCCCACATGCACGTCTGCCGGTCGTAGGTATGTCTCGGAAACCGCCGCGCCAGCAGGCTCTCCGCCCCCAGCGTAAACACCACCCACATCTGCACGGCATTTTCGACCAGCTCCTCGGTGCACCGCACGTTTTTTACGGTCCGCGTTTCGGTGAGCACGGCCACCCCGCTTGCCAGGTCGCCGGAGTAAAGGACCCGCAAAATCACGATCCAGCCCGACGCCCCGTCTTCAGCCTCCACCAGGGTCTGCACGGCCCGGTTCGAGTTTCCGACCCGGATCGCCAGCTCCTCGATGCTCCCGTCCGCCGCCTGTTTGCTTTCATCCAGGTCGAAGGGAAACGCCGCCCACGTATGCCCGCCCCAGGTGATATCCTCGGTGTTCAGGCACAGCCGCAACTGCGTCACGCCGGCGGCGTTCTGGATCTCCAGCGTCGGAATCCACGCCCCCGGATCTGAGAGCTTGTTTTTCGCGGCCGCCACGGTCGCTTGAAGTGTCAGGGCCATTACTGGCTCACCGCCCCCTTTGTCGCGTTTTGCATCAGCCGGTTTGTGGCAATATTTTTCAGATACATCTTGACGAAAATCTCGTCGTTTGTTTCCGTAGGCTCGCCCGCCTGTTCCACCTGCATCGGCGTGCCGGTCTCGTTGATCAACTGCACCACGATCCGCTTTTCTCCCCCGCCCGTCGTCCGCACGCCCAGGTCCCCGCTCCGGGTCCGCGCGAGCGGCAGCACCCCCTCGGGTCCCGCCTCACCCATCAGGCCCGCGCCCCGCGCCAGCGGAAACAACACGGGCCGGTCCACCACGCCGCCCTTGCCCATCGCCACGACCCGGCCGCGGTTGAACACATTCCCCTCGGCGCTCTTAAACAGGCTCAAAAGCCCGCCCTCGCCGGTCACCGCGGCCGTGGCCCAGCTCGACATATAGCTCGATATCCCCCTGCTGATCCCGGAAAGCACGTTGTTCGCCAGGGCCTCCAGCCGCCCGAAATCCTCATCCATAAAATCAAAAAACCCCTGAAACCCGAACTCCATGCCGTAGGCCGCCTGCTTCCCGGCGTCCTCGATTTCCCGGAACGCATCTTTCGCATTCTTCTCCAGGTCGGCCAGACCCTTTTTGATGTAATAATCCTGCTCGCTCATCGCCTCCTGAAGCTGGTCCAGGCTTTTCTGCTCCGCCTCCCTTTCCATCTCCAGGATCGCGTCCCACTTCTCCTCGCGGTGCTTTTGCTCCAGCACCGCCAGCGCACCGATCGCCTGGGCCTTTTTCACCTCGGCGGCAAACGCCTCGCTGACGTAATCGGCACCGGTCGTCCCGGCAACCTTCGCGCCCGTTGCGGTTCCCCCGCCCGGCGTGAGCCCGCCGCCCGGCCCGCCGGAGGGCCTGCCCTGCTGCGCCAGCAGCTTTCGCCGGTAGTAGTCGCCCGACATCAAAACATCGTTCATGGCCTTCTTGGCCCGCTCCGCCCAGTCGGCCCAGATCGCCCCGATCTGCGAAAACTCCCCCTTTGTGAGCGACACCCAGCTCGCGGCCAGCGCCGCCCAGTAGGTCCCCGTTATCTGAAAGGCCCGGCTCACGATCGTCCAGGCCGAGTGCCCCACGTCCGCCACCGTCGCCAGGGCGTAGGAAATCTCGTCCACCTCGCCCGACCATTTTTTCAGCGTGGGCAGCATGTCGGAAAGAATCAACATCACCACTTCGCCCAGGCCCTCTTTCGTGTCTCCGATGATGTTCCCGAGCTGCTGCAATCCGCCGTACCCGGTCGCGGCCAGCGCCCTGGCCTGGCCGCCCACCTGTTTTTCGATCTCGCCCAGGATCGCCGCAAAGTCTCCCGAGTGCGCCACGTCCTCGTCGATCGTGATCCCCACGCGCCGCAGCTCCCCGGCGAGCCCCATGCTGGCCTTGCCCAGCATGTTCGCCGCCTGCCGGGTGTCGCCGCCCATGAGCGCCGCCAGGTCCAGCATGGCCTTTGTCGCCCTGGGCATCAGGTCGTCCGTGATGTCGCGATAGGTCATCAAAAACTTCTGTCCCTCGATCGTGGCCTCGTCCCCGAATGTCGTCACCTCCTGGAGCGCCTTGGCCTGCGATAGCAACTGGTCCCGGAACTCCGTGCTGTACCGTCCCATTGATCGCATGGCCTGCTCCAGGCCCGCCACGGCCTGCTGCTGCTTGCCCGCGAGCTGCACCCACTCGGTCATGGCCCGCTTGATCGTCGCCGCCGCGAACACCCCGGCCACGGCCTTTGCCAGGCCCTGCATGGTCGACGTCGTCTGCCTGGCCTTTTTCTCGGTCCGGCCCAGGGCCTTTTCGGCGTCCTTGCCGAACCTTTTGACCACGGCGTTTCCCTTGTCGTCGACGATCAGTTCAAGTCTGAGCTGGTCCGCCATTTTCCCTGTTCGCCTCTCTCGCCTCGCCCACCGCGTGAATCGCGGCGAGGCACATGTCGAAGACCCCCTCCCGCTGCGCCTCCGGCACGCGGGACATCTCCATTCCGGTATTGATCGACTCCAGCCTCGCGCCGCCCATGCCGTCGAACACTCCGCACGCGATCCGGTTGAAAAACTCGACAAACGGACAGAGCGCCTCGTCCAGTTTCGGCACGGCCCCGTCCGGGCACTCCGGCACGCCCTCGATCCCCGGACACGTCGGCTTGTTTCCGTCTCTCTGGATGCGCTTGCAGATCCCGCAGGTCATTTTCGTGTCCAGGCTGTTCCAGCGCACCCAGTCAATCAGTTTTTTTCAAGCGCCTCCCGGCCGAGCTTCAGCTCCCGCGCCTTTTGAAGCACGAACGCCACCATCCCGCCGCCCAGATCGAAATCGAATATCTTTTTTTTCACCTCGTCCGTGCACACGATCGGCTTTCCGTCGGCGTCCGCCACCTTTTCCCAGTCCTCCAGGCAGTAGCAGAAAATCTTCGCCTGGCGGTTCCCGGCCACCACGAGCGCCCCGTCCTGCACCACGACGTCGGCCATCGACTCCGGGCACGGCCTGACCTTCAGCCGGCAATCCTCAAAATCAAACCACCGCCCCTCGTAGGAACACGCTTTCAGGTCGATCTTCATTCCCTTTCACCTTTTACCTTTCACCTTTTACCTGCCGCGCAGCGGCCTACACGTTCGCCACAAACGACGGGATGCCGTGCATCACAAACTCCACCCGCTCTTTGACCACCTCGCCCTTTTGCCCCACCGCACCGAACGCCTTGAACGACACCCACACCAGCAGATGGTCCCCCGTCTGGTCCTGGTCCGGGTCGTAGTTGAAAAGCTGGAGAAGGAAATAGTCCTGGGTCGTGTCCGCGCAGTCCTCGAAGGCGTCCCAGAAGGAATCCACCGCGATAAAATACCCGTTCGCGTGCCCTTCGCCCCCGGCCTGCCCCGGCAGGGCCTCCTTCCACTGCTGGCCCATGCGCGATGCGTCCGCCATCTCCAGGTCGATCGCGTATTCCCAGTCGATCAGATACCCGCACTTTTCCAGCCCGCCTTCAACCACAAACCCGTTGTTGCCGTCCACGTCCACGTTTCCCACGTTTCCGTCAAACGCGGCCTTGCCGCGGGTGTGGTCCACGATCAGGACGTTCTTGCCTCCGTCGTCGGTGAATGTCGGCGTGGCGTTCGGGTTCAAAAGCCGCAGGTCGCTGTCCGTGATCTGCGCCTCGTCGGCCGCCTCGGTCGTGGCCTCGTCCTTGAAATTCCCGATGGTCCACTGGTCGCCCGCGGTGTGCCCGACCGTGGCGGCGAACGTGATTTTCTGCCCGTCGTCCAGGGTCTGCGCCGCGCCCGTGATATCCACGCCCGCGGTCCACCCCCCGCCGTTCTTCCGCCACTTGAACGTGTCGACGCCGCCGCCGCCTGCCAGCTCTCCGTCGATCACCACCTCGTAATAGGCCGACGCCGCGCCGGCGAACCCCGTCCCCCAGGTCGCGTCGTTCAGGCCGTTTCCCTTGAATCCGTTCGGCCTCAGCCGGTAGATCGCCGCCAGCTTGCCGTGCGTCGGTGCTGTCGGGCTTGCCATAATTCGCTCCCCGCCGCCCGCCGTCATTCAGCGGGTCGGCTTTTCACGTTTTACTTTTCGCTTTTCACGGCCGTCGGCCTAAGCCGTATCCGTCAGGCTCACCGCCCCGTTGCCCTGATAGCTCACCGTCGCCTTGACCACGTCGCCGATGGTCGCGGGCACGGATATCCCCGTGATAAAAATGTCCCCGTCAAACGCGTTCGTGCTCGCGTCCAGCAGGAACTTGACGTCCGTCAGCTTGGTCCCCGGCGTCGCCGCTACCAGGTTGTCGAAAAACGCCTTTTGCTCCGTGTTGCCCGCCACGAAATAAATCTCGAACGTCCCCCGCCACCCGGCCTGTCCCGGCAGGGCCTCCTTCCAGTGCTGGCCCACGCGCGAGGCGTCGGCCATGTCCAGGTCGATCTCCATCGTCCAGCCCAGGCTGTAGTCCATCGCCACGTCATTTTTCTCGACCCGGCACAACTTTCCGTGAAACGGCGTTGCATTATAAGCCATGACTTTCCTCCTTTATTTTTTCCGCCTGCCCCCCGCAGCCTTAGCGGCGGGAGAGCGCTTTGCTTTGCGTTTTTTCTTCCTTTTCACCCGGTGCTCGTGCACCGTTTTCCCCTCCAGGTCCAGCACCAGCGCCGCGGCCTCCGGGCAGTCCATGCACGACGCCATTACGTTTTCCCTCACCCCTTTCGGGCACGCACCCTCAGCCCGGCACTCGATTCTGATAATCCCCTTGTACGGCGTCATCTTGTCACCCTTTACCTTTCACGGCCTTCGGCCTACGGCGTCGCGAAATTGTAAAAATAATACACCTCGAACTCCATGTCGAACATCCCGATCGGCATATCCACGCCGCCCTCGTACACCGTGAAGTTTTTCACCTCGGTCGAGCCCCAGTACGAGTTCCAGGTCGAATCCAGCAGCGCCGTTTCCACGTCGGCCAGCAGCTTGTCCAGGTTGTCGTAGTCCCCCTCGTCGGCCTCCACGTTCACATAGCCCCACACGTGGAGAACCAGCCGCCTTTTTGATTTCCCCTGGGTCCCGATCTCGGTCGGCCCCTTCTCGTTCCAGAGCGCCAGGCCGGGCATGTTCCCGGCGAACGCCTGCTCGGGCTGGATGCCCCGCAGCACCTTGAGCACGGTCGAGGCGAACCCGTTTACGACGGTAATGTTTCCGAGCGTCGTCAAAAGGCTCTTGATCACCGTTTCCCGTGTCGATATCGCCGCCACTTCATCCCTCCATCCATGCCAGCATTTGATCCTTCGTTAGACCACACGAATCCGGGAAAATGGCATATTTGCCTTCTGTCGCGATTCTTCGGTCAAGGCTCGCGATTTGTTCCTGCTCGCCCTTGCTAATCTGAATACATATGGGCTCGTCTTCGCAGTTATGCCAAACGTTTCCGATTTTCACTCTCATTGCGGGCACCTCCTTTTTCAACGCCCCCCGAACGCTTCAATCAAACTGTCCGCGAAAACCCCCTTGAACCGGTCCAGGTTTCCCGCCACCGAAGGCCGCATAAACGGCCTGGGCGGGATCACCACCTTTTGCGCCGTCCGCCATCCGACTCCGGGGACCATAAATCTCAAAGCATCTGCAACTTTCGGGCGGATCACGCCGCCCTTTTCATGGATGCGCGCATAAATCACGTTCGTTCCCAGCGCCCCTTCCACCCCGGTCGGCGTGGCCGAAACCTCCGTCGTGATGCTCCCCCGCAGCCGCCCGGATCTCCGCTGGAGTTTTGACGGCCCCGGCCCGCTCAGGTACTCCCGTTTCGCGGTGCCCTCCGCCACGGCCATGCACTTTTCCATCGCCGGTATCAGCGCCCGGCGCATCTCCTCGGGCTTTCGCCTCAGCCGCTGCACCGCGTTCCGATCAAGTTTTATCCTGACTTCCAGCATGTTAATAATTCCGTATCAACAGCTCTTTAAACATGGGGTTTTTAATCTTCCTTTTGTTGATCCCGGTATTCCTGGATACTTCGCTAAATTTCCAACCTCCGAACATTTTGCGGCTCGCCTCGCAATCGTCGATGCTCAACATCCACCGGCCTTTTGTCTGCCTCAGCACCTCGGCCAAGCGTTCGTGTTTAAACTCCGGACCCTGGTAATATCTCGCCCCTTTGAAATAGGGCGGGTCACAATAAAAAAACGTTTTTTCGGCATCGTATCGATTGAAAATTTCTTGAAAATCCAGACACTCAATTATCACTTTGTCCAACCGACGCGAGACCTTTTCAGCCAGCGCCATAGTCCCTGCGGTTGAAGTTACCGCCCCCCCCCCTGAACTTTTCGTTATGCCGAAATCCCTCCCCTTGCCACCGAAACTGTTTTTTATTAAATACAAGAACCGAGCGGCCCGCTGAATGTCCGTCAGCCCCTTCTGATCTAAGAACTCTTTAAATAAACTCCTGCTTGATATCAGCATGGAGTATTCGCCTTGCAGGGCATCAAAATGGTATTTGACTACCTTAAAAAAATTTACCAGCCGAGAGTCTAAATCGTTATATACCTCCACCCGCGCCCACCTTGCTTTTGCAAACAAAATCCATGCCGCACCCCCAAAGGGTTCCACGTAGCAATCAATGTCCCCCTGAATCAGCGGCAGGATCTTTTTTCTCAACAATCGCTTTCCCCCGACCCAGTTGAGCACGGAATTTATTTGTTCATTCCGCTTAGCCATCCTTCTCCCTAACCTTTGGCCCTAATACGCGAAGCGTTTCTTGTAAACCTCCAGCGTATCCTTCACCCCCGGCAGCAGGTGCCGCGCCGTGTACGTGATCGACCCGTCGGCCAGGTTCTTGGCCTGCACCCCGAGCATGTTCCCGCCCGGCGCGCTCTGCTTGAACATCCACGCCGCCTGCTCGATCGCCGCCTGCTCCAGGTCCTCGGGGATCGTGGCGAACCCCGCGTTATACGCCAGTTCGATATTTTTCACCCCTTTGGTGAAAATATATCCGACCAGCGTCACGATTCCGTTCTGCTTGTCCAGCACCCATCCCACGCTCAGGATCGTGTCCCGCTCCGTAATCGCCGTCGTGTTCACCCGCAGCGTGGTGAGCGACACCGCCGGGTATTGCGGCAGGTTGACCGTATCCGTCCCCGTGCCGTCCAGGATCGCGTTGTCCGCATCGTAGTCCCCGTCGTCGCTGTCGTAGTGATAATCCCGCGCCTTCAGGTTCCTGCGCGTGTATTCCTCGAAAATCGCCGTGGTCCGGTCGATGCAGTCCTCCAGCAGCGTGTCGCTCGTCGTGTGCCCGATGCTCAGAAATGCCTTCAGCTTCGCCAGCGTCGTCAGTGCGTATGTTCCGACCGCCATTTACCTGTCCCCCGCCTGCATGATTTTAAACGATGTCGCGCCGTCGAACATCGCCAGCCACCCCACCGCGATCACCGCGCACCCGGCTGTGTGAAAAGGAAAGTTGCCCAGGCTGCACAGGATCACGATCGCCACGGCCGCGGCGGCCACGGCCCCGGACTCGGTCGTGCGCCTGAAGCCGAGTCGTTTCGCCTCAAAAACCTTTGCGACCCGCAGGATCAAAAACCGTGCATAAAGAAGCATCGCCAGCACTCCGAACCACCCCAGCTCGAACCATACCTGGAGGGGATCGCAATGCGCCCGGAAAAAAGAAAATTCTTTTGTGGGAAACAAAAAGCGCCAGCTCCCGAGCCCGTAACCCAAAAGCCACGCCTCGCGGCCCACGCAAAGGTCGACCGCTCGCGCCCAATTCGGCCCCCTGGCCCACAAACCGCCGCCTGGCGCATAGATCGGGTCCACGTATAGGTTATATAGGGCCAGCAGCAAAACGCCCGCAAGCGCCGCCGTGAGCGCGTGGACGCGCCCGAACCTGATCCACGCCCAAACAAACGTCCCCCCGGACAGCGCGACCACCGGCGTGATAGACGTCTGGATATAAAGCGCCGCCGCGACAGGCAAAAGGCCCCACCAGATCCGCGGCCGGAAAAACCCCGGCGCACACATGGCGAGCACCATCCCCGTCCAGCCGATGTTCCCCTGGCTCCCCGCGGCCTCGGTGATCGTCCGGCCGGCGTTCATAGGCACATACACCGGGTCCCACCCCAACCGCTGGCAGGAGATCCGCAGGCACTCGATCAACGCGACCCAGCACAGAAAGTCAAGCCACAGTTTCTGCCCCGGCCGCAAATACCGCACCACCGCATAAAGCCCGGCGAACAAAACGATAAACTGAAAATCCGAATTCGCACTCGTATAAAGCCGCACAAAGGTAAACGTGTATTTCCTATCGACATTCGCCACCATGAATTGCAGCCACCAGCAGCTCGCCGCCGCCACGGTCACAAAAAACCGGATGCTTTTCGGCACCGGCATCAGCCATGCGCCCAGGATCACGATGCCGTAATAGGCGAGGAAATTGTGCCCGTCCATACTCTGAAACCCCGGCACCGCTCCCAGGATGATCGCCGCCGCGACAAAAAGCAGCCCGGCCCGCGCAAGAGATCCGGACACGGCCAGCCGCCCAACCACGTCCCGCAGCCGCTGGGCCCTCCCGCAGGCCCATGCCGTCCAGCGATAACGATGGGCGTGCCCTGCAAAGTCCGAGCACGTCCATCGCAATTTAATCGCCCGTGCCGTCATTTCTTTTTGTCCGCCTCCTTTTTCGCCTTGTCCGCGGGCGGGCCGCCGTCTAAGCCCTTTTCCCCGTCTTCGCCGTCCCCCTTAGGGCTTTCCCCTGCTGCCGAGGCCGCCTCGATTTCTTTTTTCGTAGCCTTTCGGGCCAGGCCCATCGCGGTCCATTTTTCGGCGTCGGCCTTGTCGGCCTCGTGCACCGTGCCCGCGTCCTTGCCGTTGAACCGAGCTTCGTTTACAATTATTACGCTCATTTTTACCTCCTCTATTTAAGGAAGCCGGGACGGGGCATCCCGCCCCGGTCTCCTTTGGCCTTTCGCCTTTTGCCGCCCGTCTACTTGTAATGTCCGGAGGCGAAGTTAATGGAACATGCCGTCGCGCCGCCCAACCAGATCAACAGAGGGCTATCCGTCGCTCCGGCGACGACCGCCACGTCCGAGTTGAATGAAACGGTCGCATTGTCCACAGGGATCGTCCCGATGTGCTCCATCTCATAAACCGTGTAACCGGTCCCCACGCTGTAATCCAGGGCGCCGACGGTTGCAATCGTTGTGGCCCCCACGCTCGAAACCGTCTCGTAAAAAATCCGGCTTCCGCTGGCATTCTGGATCACGATGATGTCAAACTGATCGAAATTCGCGCCGCCGCTTGAAATCCCGATCTCCGTCTGCCCGGCCGCGCTCGTGCTGTTTACGGACGCCTCGTTTTCCTTATCGTAGATAAAGGCGTCCGACGTGCTCGATGAGCAGTCCGATGTCATGCTGATCGACGTGACGACCACCTGGCTATTGTTGTCTCCGGGGATCATTGCCACTGCGCCCACGTTCGCCGTTGTTCCCAGGGTCACGTGGCTTGACGAGCCCGTGGCGTTTTTCGTAAAAATCGGGTCAAGCGCCAACGCCTGGACAGGTGCCAGCAGCATGGCCAAAATCGCGAAAAGCGCCGACAACGCCGCCAGCTTCGGTCCCCATGACGTTTTTCCTCTGATCATTTCCCTGATTTTCATCTCGTTTACCTCCTTGCCCTCCGCGGCTTCATCGAGGGCCGTTGTTTATTTTTTCACTTTTTGCTTTTTCCCTTTCACGGCCTGCTGTTTACTTGGTCGGCACCCCGTCCATTTTGGCAAACATCGCCTCGTTCGAGACGCTGAAGCCCTTCCGGAACTCGGCCAGAAACGCCGTCATGTTCCGGGTAAACTGGGCGTTCCCCCAGGGGTTCGCCTTTATCACCACGCTTTGCCGCTGGCCGACATAGGCGTAATTTTCAAAGTCCCCGGAATAAAGCCGGGTATCCGTTCCGCCCCCCAGGGTGGTCTGGATATTGTTGTCCCGGTGCCAGGGCTCCGTCCAGATGGTAGGCGTCCCCTTGACCTTGTCCGCGGGCATTTTGAAAAGGTACTGCCCGTCGTCGTCTTTGACCTTCAGCAATTTCCGTTCCGCTTTGGTATGGCCGAGCACGTCAATGGTCCTTGAGGAGGCGTCGCCGTTGTCCAGCGGCTCATAGATCAGGTCCAGGATGTCGTCGTAATTGAAGATCGCCCCGCAGGCCAGTGCGTTTGTGGTGATCAGACTGTTCAGTCCGGTCACCGGGTCCGTAGCGGCACCCGTGCCTCTTTCGCACGCGATGTCGAAATGCTTACCCAGGGTTTTTGCAAACAGGTTATAGAGCACCCTGTCCACGGCCGGGTCGGAGTCGTCCAGAAGCTGGTTCGACACGTACACCAGCACGGCCAGCACATGCGCCGTGATGGTCATCTGGCCGAACGTCGGGTCGCTCTCCTGCTTCACGCCCTCGCTTTGAAGCGTGCCGGAAATGCTTTGGGACTCCGGTATCCAGTACGCCGTCAGGCCCGCCGAAAGCGTCGGAAAGGTGATCTGGTTCGTTTTCATCGGCACCGTGTTGCACAGGCCGGGGATCACCTCCCAGCTCGAGGTCAAGTCCAGAAGCTGCCTGCTTTCCTCTGTCGGTACCAGGTAGCCGCCCGATGCGTTCGTGGCCTCATACAGGCTTTTCTGTTCCGGCATCAGCGACCTCAAGAATGCCGGGTCGATATTGGTCTGGACGGGGATAAAATCATTTTGCCCCTTACACCAGACCGGCTGACCGCCCTTGCCGACCCGCGCCAGGTCTCCCAGGAACTGGCTGAATGTCGATTTCGGCCGGTGAACGTCCTCCGGCAGCTCCCCGATCACGACCTGCTGTTTGCGGAGCGGTTCCAGCATTTTTTCGATCCGCGCGTCGACAAACTGCTTGACCGTATCCTCGTTCAGCGCCTTGTCCACCGCCTGCTCAATCAATGCGATAATTTCTTTTTGTTCCATCTTTGAATCCTCCCTGCCCGGATATAGCCGCCGGGCATGTCTCCATACCGGCTATCTTACGATGCCGAGTTTTTTCTCGATCATGCTCTCGACCATTCCGCCCAGTCGTTTTGCCGCGGCAGCCACCGCGGCATTGATCAGGGCGGGCACTTCTTCGCTGTCCCCGGTTCGGGTTTCATCCTCGCCCGGCTCCGCCGGGCCGACCTCCGCCTGCTGTCCTCCGTCCGCTGTCTCGTGTTCTTGCCCTGCGGCCCGTTCCATCGCCGCCAGCCTCGTTTCCATATCGTCCAGGCGCTTCAAAAGCGCCCCTTTTTCCATCGCCGACGACAGCCATTCCCCGGCGGTTTTCACCGTTTCGTGCCTGTCAATTTCCCGCTCAATTTCCTCCGGCGAAGCCGGGTCCTCCGGGTCAGTTTTTTCTTCCGTCTTCCGTCTTCCGTCTTCCGTCTTCTTTTCCTCGAACGCCTCCCTCGCCGCCTCGGCCTCGTCCTCGTTGATCACGCCCTTTTTCGCCGCGGCCACCAGCGCGTTCGGGTTGCTCGGCACCGTCACGGCGCTGATCTCCCACAGCTCCTGCTCCAGGAAGTCATACCCCCGGCGGCCCTTTCCCCGGTCGACCACCTCGTGGCGTTTCGGATCAAACCCCACGGAAAAGGACCGAAGAAACCCGCCCTTGTAGAGCTTGAAAATCGTGTCCGCAAACGGATACTCGTCCGCCGAGGCGAACTTCGGGCGAAACATCAGCTTTTTGCCCTCCACGAACACGTCCACGGCCTGGGCCACGGGCGGGTCGGAATAGCGGTGCACCCAGGGGATCACCGGGTTTTTGCGGAAGTTTTCCAGGTTCCAGCCGTCCGCCATGATCCGGTCGCCGTCCCGGTCCTCGTCCTCGGTCGAAGCCACCGCCAGGAACGTCCGGCCCTCCTCGTCGACCTCCTTGATCTCAAACGGTATCGCCTTGTGCGTCAAACTCATGATTTCCTCCTTCTTGTCGCGGCATCGCCCGCCGGGGCGACGCCGGATCTCCTTTTGCCCCTCACTCCCGTACCACGGGCAGCATCGTGCACCTTCAGTTGATGTCCTCCTCCGGAATCCCTATGCTCCCCGGTGCCGGCCCGCTTCCGCTGCCCACGACAAAGTCCTGATCCAGCGGGATCGCCCCGTCGCCCGAGTAGCTTCTCGCGGCCTCCTGGTGCGTGGGCCGCGCGTCGGGGCCTGCCAGCCATTCCTTTCCGGTCACCGCACCCGACTGCCGGTACCCTTCGAGCGTCCCGAAGTTCGCCGCGGAGTTCACCTCCGTCTGTGCGATCCGAAGGCTCCGCACGTCGTCGGCGTGCCTGAAAACCTTCCGCACCCGATCCGCCGCCTTTTTCACCGGCTCGCCCTGCTCGATCGCCTCCGTCAACTGCTTCTTGATCTGCTCCTGAGTGGTACGGTTGATGTCCAATATTTGCAGGTTTTTGTCTTCCATGAACCCGATCACCCTCGGGTTTCTCAAATCGAAAACGATGTCGTCGGCCAGGGTTCCCAGGGCGTCCTCGCCGCCCGCCAGCACCGCGCCCTCCATGTACGGCCCGGCCCCGTCGGCCAGCTCCCGGTTCGCCTCGGCCAGGTTGATGTTGACATCCTCCACCAGGCCCTTGTTTTCCTTGATCCAGTCCTCAACCTTTTTCCGGCTCATTCCGGCCGTCGCCCCCTCGATCCTGGGCCACATCATTTCCAGGCGCTCCAAAACGCCCGCCTTCTGCCTGCCGAAAAACTTCCTCAGCCACGCCCGCATCGCCCGCGATCGCGCCGCCACCTTCCGCTCGTGCAGCGCCTGGGCCTGCTCCCTCCGGCCTTTCTCCCCCCTTTCGTAAAGGGGGGCCGGGGGGGATTTTATCTCCGCTTTTCCGCCGCTGCGGCTCTCCGTATCGACAATTCCCAGGTCGTCCCCCCACTGCATCTCGTTGATCGCCACGAACGGCGCGTCTCCCCATGCCACCGGGTCCATCCCCGCCCTGGCCCGTTCCTCGTTGATCGTCGTGTACTTGTTTTTCAGGTTGCTGTCCCGCTCTTTCAGGTCATACTCCAGGTCCCGCGGGATGCAGCTCGCGTGCTTGATCAAAAGCCCCGTGTCGTAAAGCGGCAGCAGGGCCTGCGAGACCGTCTCGTCGAACAGATCCAGCCGGGGCGAAATGCACTCGGAGTTAAACGTAATGTCGATCCCCAGGGCGTTCGCCCGGTTCACGTCCGTCACCGTCCCCAGCTTGCCGGGCGGCACGTTGTACGCCTCCAGGATGTCCTCTTTCGTCCACCCGGCCAGGGCCGCGAACTCGAAATCCTTCGCGGAAAGCGACACCTTGTTGATCTTCAAACCCTGGTCCAGCATGGCCGGTTCCCAGGATTTGTCCACGCCCTGGTGCGCCTGCTTCCAGGCCAGCAAAAGCCGCTGCGCGTCCTCGGGCTCGATCTTCTGCTCGGTCTCGAACACCACGTCCGGCCGGGCCGAATTCTGGAAAAAATTCCGCTGGTACACCCTCACCGCCAGGTCCGTGTCGTAGGCGTACGCCATCGCCTGTATCGGGCTCGCCCCCTCCAGCATGTAAATCGGGTGAGGGTATCGGAAATACACAACGTCTTCGGCCGGATACACGATCGTCCCGCCCGCATCGTTCGCGAATCTGAAGCCCGTCAGGTCGGTCTTTTCCTTGTTAAAAACCAGTTCCGAAAAGTTCGCTATCGGAAGCGGCCAGATTTCCGCCGGCCGGCCCAGCCCGTTCCGCACGATCAGCCACATGGCCCGGCCGGTCAGGTCCAGGTGCATGAAGGTCAGCCCCTTCATCTGCCGGGCCGTAAAATAGGGGTTCGGCCGCGCCATCAGGTCAATAAACGGGTGCCTCTTGATTTCCTCGCTTTCGTCGCCCCGCATTTTATTCAGAGCCCAGGGCACGCTGATCGCCCGGCGGTAAATCAGGGTCACGCACTTGTACACGTGCGACTGGTATGCCTCGCACTGCTTCCGGGCCGAGCCCAGGTTCGAGAATCCCAGCAGGGCCGAGTGCGTCCCGCCGTATCCCGACGGTATCTTGATCAGCCCCATCTTCCACAAAACCCGGTCGATCGTCCGTTTCAGCCACCTCATAAGCCGACCGCCTTTTTCGCCGCTTCCATCAGGCCCCCCAGCGTGTATATGCTCGGCACAGCCGATCCTTCTCCCGCCGCGTGCACGGCCAGGGCCAGAGCCCAGAACCGGTCGGCGTGCGAGTCCTGCGACCGCTCCGCGTCAAACCGGATGTTGCCCGCCGACGTCGTGATCTTTTTTACGCTGTGCAGGTCATCCCGGATCTGCCGGTCCATCGGCACCCGCACCAGCCGGTCCTCGAACTTCCGCCGCACCGGCATCGCCATATCCAGCTTGGCAGGCCCCGTGAACAAAACCCCCTCCACGCGGTACTCCCCGTGCCTGCGCTTTGCGTCCTCCACCGGCTTTTCTCCCATGCCGGTCTGGTCCATGCAGGCCCGCGCCACGTTGTATTTCTCCATCACCCGGTCGAACTCCGCGTCCTGCTCGGCGAACGATTTCTTTTTCATCACGCAGACCTCGCGGGTCCACAGCACGTCGCCCACTTCCTCAAGCACCCAGATCACCGCCAAATCCCGCCTCCGGCCGATGTCGTTCCCCACATAGCACCGGCCGCCCGCGTACAGTTCCGGGCGGCCCGCCTTGTCGCTCTCGCACTCGTTGATCATGTCGTAGGTCAGGAAAGCCGTGGCCTCGTCCAGGAAGGCCAGCTCGTATTCCTGCGCCCACAGATCCGGGTCGTCGATCGCGTCCTTCAGCAGCTTGATATCGTGCGGGCAGCCCTCTTTCACCGCCCGGTAAATATCCACCTTGTGCCGGGTGAAAATCGGGTTGTTCCACACCTCGTAAGCCTTGTTCTGCTTGCCTTTCGGCGTAAACGTCGTCACCAGCCGGTAGCCTGTCCGCGATATGATCGGAAACACCGCCGCCCACAGTTCGCGGCTCCCCCGGTGCACCGAAAACTCGTCCAGGTAAACGTTCGCCGAATAGCCCCGCGCCGTGTCCGGGTTCGCCGGTATTCCGATGATCTTGCTCTCGTTGTGGAACCGGGCTTCGACGACCTTGTACTCGTCTTTTTCCCCCGTGGGCAGCCGGTAGCCCATCATTTCTTCGGCCCACCGGATCGCCATCCCCGTGATCTCGCCGTGGAGCTGCACTTTTTCCATCAGCTCCTTGACCTGCCGCTCCCCGGAGGATATCGTCACCCACTTGTTGTGGTCCTGCTCGCGGCTGTCCAGCACGATCTCGCCCGCCGTCGCAAACGACTTTCCCGTCTGCCGCGCCCACATCCCCGCCTTGAACCGCGCCGTGTCCGTCATCCAGCGCTTTTGATAGTCGTAAAGCGCGATCGCGCTACTTGAGGCCATACACCCGATCCTTAATGAATTCGAGCAGTTCCTCCTTGCTCGCCTCCGGGCTTTTCTTTTCCGCGTCGGCCATGATCTTCTTGGCCTTTTCCACGAAATCCGCCTTGAATTTTTCCCGGTCCACGCTCGATTTTTGAAGCCTCGCAAAGTCCCCCAGGAGCCGCCCGATATGCTTGACGTCGATGTCCCCCTCGGGCCGCATGGCCTCCTGAAACACCTCCATCATCACCACGGCTCCCAGCTTGCTCGTCGCCTCCTCGATCTTCAGCGGGTCCTCGCCCGCGGCCTCGATGATGGTCCGCGCCTGCTCGCCGACAAACCGTACTTTTTCGAGCGCGTAAAAAAATTTTGCGTACCGGTCCACCGCGCTTTTGCTGGTCCGGTATCCCTGCGCGTTCACCCAGTCGGCGATTTCCTGGTAGGTCTTTCGCTCCTCGCCCACCGCCGTCAGCATCTCGTGCACCTGCGCGAGCACGCTTTTCGGCAGCTTGAGCAGGTGGCTCTTGCTTCGCCGGTTCCGCCGCCTAGCCATCCAGCATCACCCCCGGATCGGCGTCGATGGTCCCCTCGACCAGGTCCACCCCCTTCGGGGTGATCCAGTTGAGCCTCCGCTTGATTCCCTCTTTTTCCAGCTCCTCGTAGTGAATATATTCCTTGTGCTGGAGATACTTGAGCTGGGCCTTGATCTCGCTCAGGCTCAGGTGAAACCCCACATCGACGAGGGTCTCCTCGATGATCCGGAAGCTCGCCCCGTAAGGCTGCGCCCTGTGGCAGATTTTCAAGATCCAGCCTCTTATTTCCCGGTTTTCTGAGGTCGGCACGGTTTGCCCTCCTGCTTTAACAGCTCCTTGATATCGTCGCGGATATCGTCAATTTTTTTGTCGATGGAAATCGACCACCGGACAAAGTCGTCGCGAAACACATAGGTTTCGGGCAGCTTCTCGAACCGCTCCTCCACCTTGTCGATCCGGCCGCCCAGGTGCGTTTCGACCCGGTTGATGTCGGCGTCGACCCGGCCCTCGATTTTATCCAGCCGCTTGTTCTGGTCGTCCTGCCCCTTGTCGAATGATTTCTTGATCTCGCGCAAGTAAAACGTGGCGAAGGTCAAAAGCGCGGAGAACACGCACAGCGCGATCGTCAGCCCGACCGTCTCCATTTACGACTGCTCCCCGTTTTTCTTGTTGACGAGATACGTTCCCACCCCGTATGCCCCGAAGAAGAACAGCACGATCCCGCTCACCGGATAGGCCAGGATCTTCACCAGTCCGATCGCGTATTTCGACCAGCCCGGATTGATCGGATAAACGACAAACGCCGCGATGATCAAAAACAGAAACGTCTGGCAGAACGCCCTCGCAAGCATCCGCCGCGTCACCGACCGGATCGCCCCCTGGGGAGCGAGCGTCTTTTCAAGCGGGAGAAACACGTCCGTCCACCATCCCCGGCGCGCCTCGGCCTTCTCCTCGTCGGTGTAGAACACCGCGTCGATCGCGTCCGCCGCCCGCGTCGCCAGATCCAGCCCGGTCTCGACCACTTTTTCCGAAACGAACAGACTCTTGATCGCAGCCCACATGCCCATCTGCGCCCCCTTCTTGTCGCGGCATAGCCCGCCAGGGCGACGCCGGATCACCTTTTCGCCTTTAACCTAAGATTTGCACCACCCCGATCGCGGCGCTCAAAAGCAGCCACACGATCAAAACCCCGCACACGATCACATCCGCCCACGCGGGCAGCCAGTTCTGCCAGAGCACCACGCCCACGATCAAAATCAGGATGAGCACCCACGCCCACCACGGCAGCCAGGGCAGGTCCTGCACCATCACATCGCCCCGAAAGATGCCGGCCAGCAACCAGAAAACTCCTAATATTTTACCCAGCATTTTCAGCCCCTTAATTAAAAATTAATGATTCAAAACTCAAAACTGTCTAAACTTCCGTCCCTTTTTTGCACCCCTTGATCCGGTCGCAGTGGCACTCCATGCACGCCCGAACGTCCTCTTTGGAGTAAGGGTCGTTCACGTATCGATTCGACTCGAAATCCAGCTTGTAAAACCAGGGCATCCCGTCCTTGAAATATTTATACGCCGTAAGAATGTCGCCCCCGTCGCGGCGGATCAGCACATAGGCCCGGACTCTCTGCACCGCGCCCTTCGGGTCCGGGTTCTGTATGGTAACCGCGCCCAGTCCGACCGTGACCAGCGTCCGGGTCCCGGCCACCTCCGGCCACCCGGCCAGTTCGTTCGGGTCCAGTTCGCCCTCGAACGCCACCGTCCCGTCCGCCTCCTGTCGTCCGTCATCCGTCCTCTGTATTTCCGCACACCCCCCCCCGATCACAACCATCAGCACGCCGAAGGCTATCGCCAGCCATACAAGCCAGGTATCCTTGATGTACGCTTTCATCGCTCTTCTCCTCCTTGCCCTTTCCCCCTTTTGCAAAGGGGGACTGAGGGGGATTTCCTTTGGCCTGCCGCAAGGCGGCTTAGTAAATCCACGCCACCTCGGGGTCCTTTGCCCGGTCGATGTCGATATGGATAAACTCCCGCCCGATCCCGATCCTGTGAATGCCCAGCCGGATCGCGGCCGAAATCACACGGAACCGCGTCCTTGAATCCGGCGCGGCGATATCCTCGGCCAGGCCCTTCAGATGGCTCGACGTTCTTGAGCCGCCCACGGCCCGGTTGTGCAGCTTGCACCGGTACCCGGATGTGATTTGCAGCGTCTGCCCGGCCATCGCCTCCATCAGCTTGTGCAGCATGGGCATGCGCGGGTCGATAAAATTCACCCCGCAGCACGGGCACTGATACCGTTCGTCCGGGATATATGTTTTCTCGTCGGTCACATCTGCCCCGTTTATAGTCGGCCGCGCGGGCTCGCCCGGCCCAAAAAAAAGGCCCACTACGAGTATCGTAGCGGGCCTCCAAGGGCCTGAATCACACCGGCTCCGCTTTTGAAGCTGCCCCTCTAAGGGGGTCTCGGCGTCAGATTTTTACCAGTTTCAGATATTTTCTCCCTTTTGTCAACACTTTTCGCACATGTTGTGCCGTGACGAACACCACACCGCAAGATCCGGGGCACTTCGCGACGATCGACCAGTCCCTTTCCGGCACCCCTCCCTGCCAGTCGAACACCCGTTTTCCGCATATCGGGCACGGGATCTGCACCCCGCTATTTTTCGCCTGCCTTAGCATCTAACTTGAATGTCCCCCTGAAACGAGAGGGTCCAGGTTCAAACTCCCCATAGGTCCCGCCCGTGAATTTTTCTATCGGTTCATTTGTTAGCTCGAATGTCTCCGCCTTGATGCCGTCTAAGTGGTCTTTAATTAAACCGGTTTTTGCCTCCGTCATGCCCATAAATTGGACAATGCCGTAGCTGTCGACACTTTCGATAATAGCGACCCCAAACAAACATCTTGACTCATCTGTCGGGGCATAAACCTTTATTTTTTCATTCTTTTTCATATTCAACCACCTCCCTTACCAGTGAGAACACCACACCAGCGTAAAAATCGCAACAAGAATTCTCTGGAAATTGATTTTCATAAATACTCAAGCCGCCGAGGGTGAAACGGTTCCGTTTTCGCTTGCCCGTCCAGCCTGACAAGCAGGACCGGCCATTTGCTTCCTGTGATCCAGCCCTTTTTTCCGTTTTTGATGACGCAGACCCTCCCTCCACGTTTGGCAGGCACATTGTAATGCGCCCGAATCAAGTCCATCGTATTTCTGATTGCCATCACCACCCCCTGAGCCGTTTCAGCGACCTGCTGTTGTCATGCCGATCGCAGATAAAGTGCGGCAGAATCCGGTATGCCCGGCCCGGCTTCAAGCCCATGATCCGGCACCGGCCCTCCCGCTTTTCCGCGTCCTTCACCGGCACGTAGTAATTGCACTCCGAGCAGCTATGCGCCGTCGTCCCCCGCCGGTAATTCAGCTCTTTTTTCTTTTTCAAAAGCGGTACGCCCATTTTAAACCCAATTCAAAATTAAGAATTTAAAATTAAAAATTATTATCGCCCCCGCCGAGCCTCTCCACCTCTCTCTGAAACTCCCGCGCCTTTGCAAGCACCGCCGCCACCTGGCTTTTCGGCAGCAGCACGCTCCCGAACCGGTCGCCGATTTTTCTCAAATCATCTGCAAATTTATCCGGGTTCCCGGTCATTTTTTCCAGAAGCGCGATCACGATGTCCGTCGCCATCGGCTGCCGCCCCCTGGGTTTGATGTATCCGGTAAACCCGCTCTTGTCCTCCAGCTCGTCGAACGCGAATGCCAACTGCTCCACGCTCTCCAGGAGCACCCGCTTTCTCCCGCACGACGCCTTGACCAGGCCCGTCAGCCCCCTTTTGCGGAACGTCTCGTAAAACTCCGCCGCCTCGGCCTCGTCCGCGGCGATCCAGTACCCGCCGCCGCCCCCCGCCTTGCTCAGGATCGGGATCTTGTCGTGATACCGGAGCAGGTGGTTGTGCATCTTCCGGACCTCGCGCATCCACCCGGCCACCACCCCGTCCTTGAGCGGCGCGGTCCCGGTCATCAGCTTGGCGAACTTCCGGGCCAGCTTTTTCGCAGGTATCGCTTTTTTGCGGCCCACATGGTCCTCCCATAAGATCCCCACGAACCGGCCCTCCGCCCGCGTCAGGCAGGCGTTGTGCCGCCCCGTATCAAGATCGAATCCATAAT
>Ga0180432_10002560_pt1 | contig 27142 bp, 17 predicted proteins | sample SS_ome_10_FD_132414 | JGI IMG/M metagenome (GOLD analysis project Ga0180432, IMG submission 132414) | Hypersaline lake sediment archaeal communities from the Salton Sea, California, USA - SS_1_MS_2 metaG | ecosystem: Environmental > Aquatic > Non-marine Saline and Alkaline > Hypersaline >... | reverse complement strand
CGGAAACAGCCCGATAAACATGGTGTGACAGACTGTCTCGATCTAGAGACTCCAGCCCAATAACCAAATCGCGTCGCCGGAAAATCTTTATCTTCTAAGTGGTTTTACAGCCGGGTTTATGTAACCGCTTGGCACGCCTCTTGCGTTTTCTGGTGGCTGGATAGGGAAGGAGGAGCCCATGAAAAACACGCCGCTCGCGCTTCTCGCTATTGCAGGCCTGCTGGGGGTTTCCGGCTGCATGGACAACCGGCCCACCGGTGCCATGGAACCCGAGGAGTTGTACAACACTTCCGGCATACCGCCAGGGAGTCTCTTCGACGAAGAAGGCTTGGCGCCGATCAGCCATTCGCAGCAGGCATTCATGCGCGTAGGATTCATGTGGGACGCCGGGGAAAGCTGCCTGCTGGAAGGCCGCCTGCTGGATCTGTCGGGGAAATGGTCGGACTGGGAACCCATCGAAGCGCGCTGGTCGGAAGGAGTTGCCCACACCGGACACCTGGACATGCAAGGCTGGGCGGTTGGATTCCAGCTGCGCTGGAGTGCGGGATCAGAACCCACTCACCTGATTGCTGAAGCCATCGAGCAGATCGGCGAGCCGATCGTCGCGCCGGAGGCCGACCAGCCTTACGGCAGCATCCAGCAAGCCCTGGCTCCCTCGGGTCTGGTTAATTCCCGATCGTCGTGGGGCGCCCGCTCACCGGCCTGCAGTTCGGGCTCGCACTCGCCAGCCAAGGTCACCGTGCACCACACTGCCACACCGCTGCCCGACTCGGTCTCGCCGCAGGCGCGCCTGCGCCAGATCCAGAACTACCACATCGACTCCCGCGGCTGGTGCGACATCGGATACCACTTCCTGGTGGACTGGAACGGGGAGATGTGGCAAGGCCGCAACGAAACCGTTATCGGCGCTCACGTGGCCAACAACAACACCAGCAACGTGGGCATCTCCTTCATGGGCACCTACAGCTCCACGCCGGCCTCCGGCACCCAACTGGACGCCTGCGCCGGGCTGCTCGACTGGCTGCACGACAACTACGGGATCCCGCTGAGTCGATCTTACATTCTGGGCCACCGCCAGTACGGAGGCACTGCCTGCCCGGGCGATAGCCTCTACGGCCAGCTTGACGATCTGGTGGCCCGGGCCAACGGCGACCCCGGCCAGGATCCCGGAGGAGACCCCGGAGGCGACCCCGGTCAGGATCCCTCCAACGGCTCTTTGGTGGGCGTGGTGTTCGAAGACCAGGGTGTGGGGACCTCCGACATGTCCAAGCGGCTGCCCGGCGCCACCGTATCCGTATCCGGCGGCGGCGGCACCACCGCCCGGGACGGCGACGCCTACTGGACCCTGAGCCTGCCCCCGGGAACCTACACGGTAACCGCCTCGGCCGACGGATATCAGAGCGCCTCGCGAACCTGCAGCGTGTCGGCCGGCACGGAATCCTGGTGCTCGGTGGGGCTGGTGCCCGGCGGCGGCTCCGGCGGCGGCAACGGCTCCCTGGTTGGCGTGGTTTACGTCGACCGGGGACAGGGCTCTCCCGACATGAGCCTGAGACTTCCCGGAGCCACGGTGTCAATCGCCGGCGCGGGCAGCACCACCGCCCGGTCCGACGACGGCTACTGGTACTTCGAGCTGCCTGCGGGCACCCATACGGTGGAGGCCAGCGCCGACGGCTACTACAGCGCATCGCGCATCTGCAGCGTTGAGGCCGGAGCGGAGACCTGGTGCTCGGTGGGCCTGGTTCCCGACGACGGCGGCGGTGATCCCGGCGGCGATCCGGGCGGCGACCCCGGCCAGGATCCGGGCAACACCGGATTGCTATACGGCTACGTCGTGGAGGTGGCCGATCCGTTTGATCAGGATCTGAGCGACAACCCGGCAGTAGGCGGTGCCGAGGTCCAGTCCAGCTGCGGAGCCTTCACCATCGCCGACTCCAGCGGTTACTTCGAACTGGAGGTGGAAGCCGGGACCAGAGTATTGACCGCCTACGCCAACGGGTACGATCACGCCAGTGCCGTATGTACCGTTACTGAAGGCGGCGCCACGGAGTGCTTCGTACCGGTGGTTCCCCAGCCCGCTGCCGATCCGGACGATCCCGGAGATCCCGGCGCCGCCGGCGAAGATCCCGAGATGCATGGAGGATGCTCCACCTCGGGAGGCACGCCCGGCTTCGCCCCACTGCTGCTGCTCGGCTTTCTTTTGTTGATCCGACGCAGGAGATGATCGTCAGTCCGCGGGGTTCTCTTCGCCGCCTTCTCTGCCTTCCTCACCTTCCGGTTCCCGGGGCTTCTCGCAAATGGCCTGGTACTGTTTGAGCACGATTGGAGCACTCTTTACTCCCAATTCATGGGAGCGGTCCAGGTGCAACTTGGATTCCTGGCAGATCCCCAACCCGATGAGGATGACCGCCAAATTATGGTGGGCCTGGGGAAATGATTCGCGCTGGCTCAGCGCGCCAAGGTAGGCTCGTGCGGCTTCCTCGAGGGCGTCGGCCTTGGTGTAGGCCAGGCCGAGGTTGTACAGGGCGGTGGCGTTGTCCGGTTCGGTCTTTACCGCCCGGGTCAGTTCCTCGACCGCTTCTTCGGTTCGTCCGGCTTCGGTCAGAAACAAGCCCAGGTTGGAGCGAGCATTGGCGTCGTCCGGCTTGAGCGCCACGGCCTTGGAACCCGCCTCGATGGCCTCCTCCAAACGACCCAGCCGGGCCAGGGTGAGGGACAACTGGGCCCAGGCGGTGGCGTTTTCGGATTCCTGCCCGATCAGGTTACGCAACTCCTTCTCCGATTCGTCCTTTTTGCCGGTCTTCCTCAAGAGAATTCCCAGACACAGCCGGGCATTGGCGTTTTTCGGGTCGGCCTGCAGGGCCCGGCGGTAAGAATCCAGGGCCCCTTGGCGATCGCCGCGCTTTTCCAGGGTCTTTCCCAGATCGCACAGAATCTCCGGATCGCCGGGGCGGAGCTTGCAGGCCTTGCGCAGGTGGGCAATCCCCTCGGGGATTTCGCCCTGCTGGCCCAGCAGCCACCCCAGGCGATGCTCCACCGCGTAGTCCCCCGGATGCAGCCGCAGCACCTTGCGGCAAGCCGGCACCGCGTTTTCTCCTTCCTGCTTCAGGCAGGCGCGACGCAGGGATTCCAGCGGATCTCCGGCGGTCGGCTGCTTTTGTTCCTGCTTAACCTCCACACCACCGCAGCCGCCAACCAAAAGCACCAGGAAAAAGCTCAATGCATATCGAATCGCAGTCATGATCTCTCCCGAAGCAGAAAGCTAAAGCAGACGGAAGTCGAAGTCAATGGGCGCCACCGGGCTGCTTGACGCCGGAGAGCCGTCGACCTATCCTGATAAGCGTTTATGATGTCACCCCGAACAACCATCGGCATCGCCGTACTGCTGCTTTGCGCGGGAACCGGCCGGGCGGGCCAGCAACCTCCCCCGGCGCCGTCGGTGAAGGTGAGCCTTCGGACTAAGCGCATGCTCCTCGATCCCGGCAAGAAAATACCTGTTACCATAACCATCCGCGACGCCCAGGGCCGGGGATTGACGGGGCAAAGTCCGGCGCTGGCCGCCTCGGTGGGGACGCTGGGCAACCTGCGAGACCTGGGCGAGGGACGCTACCGGGCCACTTACACCCTGTCCCAGCACCGGCACCCCCACTCGGTCATCCTGGCCGCCAAGCCGCCCGGCGCCCCCCCGACCTGGACGGTGCTGCGCCTGGGCTCCCAGACCAAGCTTCCGGTGAAGACCGAGAAACCCAATGTCATGGTCACCTTGACCATCGGTGGCCGATCCTACGGGCCGGTGCAGACGGACGAACGGGGCCGGGTCAAGGTTCCCGTGGAGATCTGGCCCGGCGAGGCCGAGGGACAAGCGGTTGCCAAGGACGAGTTCGGCAACAGCACCACCCGGAAAGTTCGCATACCCGTCCCGCCCACCTCGAATTCGCTGGGCTTCGCCGAGAAAGATCTGCTGGTGGCGGACGGTGAGGACACCTGCGAGCTGTATTTCATCGTCATCAAGCCGGACGGGCGGGCGGCCCGGCGCACTTCATTTATAGCCCAGCGGAAAGCCGGCGAGTTGTCCAAGGCCAAGCGGTTGCTCCCGGGCCTCTACCGGTTCACCTACACCGCCCCCCGGGGCCTGGCCGCCCGCCAGACCCGCCTGACCGTCGCGGTCCGTCCCAACCCGGAGGAAAACCGCCAGACCTTCGCCTTCCGCCTGACCGCGGGCCGACCGGACAAGATCGAGGCATCCGCCCTGCCGGCCAGCCTACCGGCCGACGGCCGAAGCCGGGCACGGCTGGCGATCACCGTCGCCGATCGCACCGGCAACCCGCTGAACGACGTGCCGCTCACCGTCTCCTGCAAACCGGGAAAAGTCGGCCGGGTATCGGGACGGGGTCAGGGAAAGTACCGGGCGATATACACCGCCCCGGTGCGAACCACCGGCAGGGCGGCCTGCGTCCTGGAGGTGGAGAGCGGAAAGCCCACCCCGCTGCGCCGGGAGTTTCATATAGATCTCATCCCCCCGGTGCCGGCGGTCATCGAGGCCCAGCCCGACGCGTATCGCCTGCCCATGGTCGGGGCATCGCGCACCGCGATCGCCATCGGCCTTTGCGACCACCGCGGCGAGCCTCTCGAGGGGGTTCAACTGCGCGCCAGGGCGCCCATCGGCACCGTCGATGCGGTGCAGGAGAAGGGCCAGGGCCGCTACCGGGTCAACTACACCGCACCAACCGGCACCAAGAGCACCCGGGTGCGCATCGTACTCGAGGCCGGAAAGGGCGATCACCTGGTATCCAAGGGAGTGGTGATAGTTCTCGAGGCCCCCGAACCTCCGCCACCCCCGGCACCTCGCTTGTCCATCGCGCCCTGGGCGGGGATCATGACCAACTTTACCCGCATTCACTACGCGACTTTCTCACTGGAGGGGGCCTTCAAGCTTCCCTTTGGCTCCGATCGCTTCTACCTGGCGCTGGAAGGCGGCTTTCGCTTCGGCAACAACGAAAGCTCAACCAATCTGGACGGCATCTCCGTGAAGACCGAGATGGAACACTTTCCCGTCCACCTGGGCGTGGTTTTCAAGCTCAATCCCCACAAACGCCTGACTCCCTGGGCGGGCATCGGCGGTGGCGCCGAGTTCGTCCAGTGGTCCATTTCCACCGAGGAGGGCGGCCGGGAAAGGAATCACCAGGTAGTCCCCGGAGTATTCGTATCCCTGGGCGGAGACTGGCAGGTCGGCCCGGGGGCTCTCTTCATGACGGTCCGGTACCTTTATGCCTACCTGACCGCCCACGGTGAAGCCAGCCGGATCAAGGGCAACGTAGGCGGCTTGGATGTGGGGCTGGGATACCGCCTGTTTTATTGAGGACCTGGAATGAGGAAGCGACACCACCAGACCCGGATGATTTGGACGGCTGCCCTGACGCTCTCGGCGGCGTTTTTTGGATGCGCCGTGGAGAACCTTCCCGAACCGGCTCTCTTCGACGTTTGCCTGAACAGTGAAACTCCCTGTATCAATCAGGCCTATGCCGGCGAGAGGACCAATATCGTCTTGATCGGCGAGCATTTCAACCCGGCATTCAATGTGGACGTCAATGACGACAATCCGCCCCCCCTTTGCGGGAGTTTCCAAGCCAGCATCGCCGACAAACCCATCGAAGACGTCCGCAGGCTTTCAGAGAATCTTCTGTCGGGGACTCTACCCGGGACGGTCCCGCTGGGATCTCACGATGTGATCGCAAAATTCCCCGGCGGCAGGCGGGCCGGGCTCAATCAGGCGTTCTCCATCGTCGATCCCCTCGTGGTGACGGCGTCACCCCAGCACCCCCGGGCACCCCAGGGACACGCCTTCGGACTGGATGTCACCCTCCAGAACCTGGGAGCCGCCCTGTTGACCCAGATAACCCTCGGCCTTTCCCAGGAGGGCCCCGGCCAGATCACCCTGCCGGCCGACTCGGTCGTGGCGTCTTTGGGCGGCGGGAGCTCTTCGACAACCACCTTGCAGCTGCAGGCCCAGCAGCCGGGTTCCGCCACGCTGCTGCTGGAGGTGTCAGCCCTGGCGGGCGGCAATGTGCTGGTGGGCACTCCGGAGCCGCTGGCAATCGACATGCTGGTGCTGCCCCCGGCCGTTCTGGCCGTCTCGGGCGAGGTTTCACCGACCACGGTGGATCCGGGAGACGACTTCGAGCTGATTGTGGACGTCTACAACTCCGGCGGGGTGGATGCCCTGGAGGTGGAGGCGCTCGAGGCCGGAGTCAGCGGCTCGGGTTCGGCAACCTTGGACGCTCCCACCCCCTCCCCGCTGAGCATTCCCGCCGGGTCCCGACGGACAATCCGGTTCAGCGGACAGGCCCTGTCGCGTGGTACGGTTATTTTTGACGTGCGCGTTGTGGGACGGGAGGCCATATCCCAGCGCCTCCTGGGGCCGGTGGACGCCGAGCCCGTAAGCATCGAGATCCGTTAGAATACTCATCCTACAACTTGATCCCCTGGAACGGTTGTGATTTCATCTCCCCATTATGGAAGCCACGGCGGCAGGTGTGGGCGGAAAGCAGGCCATTCTGGTCATCGACGACGAGGAAGTCGTACGGGTGCTCTTCCAGAGCCTGCTGGAAGAAGAGGGCTACTTCACGTTGCTGGCCGAGGACGGCCAGCAAGGAGTCGAGCTGCTCAACCGTCACACCCCCGCGGTAGCCCTGGTGGACAAGAACCTCCCGGACATTTCCGGGCTGGACTTGATCGCCACCGAGAAGAAGCGTCATCCCAACACCGAGTTCATCATGATCACCGGCTACGCCTCCCTCGACTCGGCGGTCAAGGCGATGGAAGTGGGCGCTTTCTCCTATCTGACCAAGCCGTTCGCGGACATGGACGTGGTGATGGATCGCATTCGCGCCGCTCTGGACGTGAACAACCTCCGCCTGGAGACGTCCGAGCTGCGGGAGCGCCTGGATGCCCTGTCCGGCGAAGTGGCGGCAAGCACTGAAACTTTGAAGCCGGCCTCAGAAAAAACCGCCGGTCCGACCTCCTCTGCACCCACCGAGAGAATCCGGCGCACGCTTTCCTTCCTGGAGTCGTTCCTGGACAAGCGCGATCAGCCGCCGCTGGCATCGGCATGGGCACGTACGGTGGACATGATCGAGGAAGAATGCCGCCAGCTGAAGCTATTGCTGGAGGAACTCTCGAAAGGACAGGAGTAGCACCACGTGGCCGAGCTAATCCTCGCCATCGATCAAGGGACCACCGGCACCACCGTGGCCGTTTTTGATCGCAGCTGCAACATGCTGGCCAAGGTGAACACCGAATTCCGGCAGATCTTCCCGCAACCCGGGTGGGTCGAGCATGACCTGGAAGACATCTGGACATCGGTCACCACCGGCATTCAGAAAGCCCTGCAGAGCTGCGGGGCCTCCGGAGGGAATGTCCAGGCCATCGGGATCACCAACCAGCGGGAGACCACCGGAGTGTGGGAGCGCGAAGGGGGAAAACCCCTGCACAACGCCATCGTGTGGCAGTGCCGGCGGACCGCACCGCTGTGCACACAGCTCAAGAAAGCCTACGAGCCTCTGTTCCGGCGGAAGACCGGGCTGGTGCTCGACCCCTATTTCTCTGGCACCAAGCTGCGCTGGCTCCTGGATAACGTAGACGGCCTGTCCAACCGCGCCGAGCGGGGTGAGATCTGTTTCGGCACCATCGACAGCTTTTTGGTCTACCGCCTGACCGGCCGGCAGGTGCACGTCACCGACGTATCCAACGCCTCCCGCACACTGTTGATGAATCTCAAGACGCTCTCCTGGGACCCGGAGCTCCTGCAGATCTTGGGGATTCCCCCGGCCTTGCTGCCCGACATCCGGCCCTCCTCCGAGGTGTACGGAACCACCCTCGGCGTGGAGGGCTTGCCCGACGGCATTCCCATCTGTGGAATGGCCGGCGATCAGCAGGCGGCCCTCTTCGGACAGACCTGCTTCCAGCCCGGCCAGGTGAAATGCACCTACGGCACCGGGGCCTTCGTTCTGATGAACACCGGCAGCCAGCTGGTCAACAGCTCCCGGGGCCTGCTCACCACCGTCGGCTGGAAGATCGGCGATGAGGTGGTCTACGCCCTGGAGGGAAGCGTGTTCATCGCCGGTGCGGCGGTACAGTGGCTGCGTGACGGCCTGAGACTGTTCGCGAAGTCGGCGGAAATCGAAAAATTGGCCGTCTCGGTGGATTCCAGCGACGGCGTGGTGTTCGTACCCGCGCTGGTGGGGCTGGGCGCACCCCGCTGGAATCCGGACGCCCGGGGGATAATCACCGGCATCACCCGCGGGACCACCGCCGCCCACCTGGCCCGGGCCACTCTGGAGGGAATCGCCTTCCAGGTGCGCGACGTGGTGGAAGCCATGCGCCAGGATTTGCAGCGCGGGGTTACCTTCCTGCGAGTCGACGGCGGCGCCGCCGGGAACGACCTGCTGCTGCAGTTCCAGGCGGATGTCCTTCAAGTGGAGATCCACCGCCCCAAGATACTGGAGACCACCGCCCTGGGGGCCGCATTGCTGGCCGGACTGGCCGCGGGAGTCTTCAAGAGCAAAGACGAGATCCTCAACAACTGGCAGCAAGAGAAAGGGTTCAAGCCGCAACGCGGTGCCGACGAGATCGCGGCTCTTTTGGCCAACTGGGAGAAGGCCGTGTCCAAGGCCTGACCGGAGCGGTTCGAGACATGTCCGGGCAGTATTTCCAGCCCCAACCGTTTGGAAAGTACCTGCTCACCGAGCGGATCGGCGCCGGCGGGATGGCGGAGATCTTCCGCGCCACCGCCTTCGGCGTGGAGGGCTTTACCAAGGAGATCTGCATCAAGCGCATCCTGCCGACCCTGACGGCCGACGACATCTTCATAAGGATGTTCGTGAGTGAGGCCAAGATCGCCGTCACCCTGCACCATGCCAACATCGTACAGGTTCTCGATCTCGGCCGGATCGGAGAGCACTATTTCATCGCCATGGAACTGGTCCGCGGCCGCGATCTCTTGGAGATCATCAACCGCTGCCGCTCCAACCGGCGGCGCATGCCGGTCCCCATCGCCCTTTACATCCTGGCCCAGGTTTGCAAGGGCCTGGAATACGCCCACCGGGTCAAGCAGGAAGGCAGCTCCACCGGAATAATCCACCGGGACGTCAGCCCCTCCAATATCCTGGTCTCCTGGGAGGGCGACGTGAAAGTGGCAGACTTCGGCATCGCCAAGGCAGCCCACAAGGACGAAAAAACCGCCACCGGGACCCTGAAGGGCAAATACGGGTATATGTCCCCGGAGCAGGTGGCCGGAGACCCCATCGACCACCGCTCGGACATCTTCGCCGCCGGGATCCTGCTGTACGAATCGCTGGTGAACAAGCGCCTTTTCAAGGGAGAGACCGACCTGGACACCCTGGAGAAGGTGCGCTCCGCAACCATTGCCCCCCTGCCCTCGGAGGAAAACAAGAAGGTCACCCCGGAGGTAGACAAGATCGTCCTCAAGGCTTTGGCCCTTAACCCCGCCGACCGCTTCCAGACCGCCGGGGAGTTCCACGACGCCCTGGCCGATCAGCTCTACTCCACCGGCAAGCGCATGGACTCCAAGGCGCTGTCCAAGTTCATGCAGCAGCTGTTTTCCAAGGAGATCCGCGAGGAGGAGGAGAAAGACAAGGAACGCAGCAGTCCGGATATTCCCGTGTTCCAGCCGGGCATGTTCTACGGCCCGCCGACTCCCACGCCCGCGGCTCCGCTGACCCGGCCGGATCTGCCCGCGGGACACACCCCCGGGCCGGTAAAACGCCCCATGTCCTCGCTGGCCATCGGCGCCCTGGCCACCCTGATCATTCTGCTGGTGGCCGGGGGGGTGGTGGGAGTCTACTGGTACCTGAACCGGCCCGAACCCGCACCCCGGGTGGACGCCGGGGCGGCGATTCCCGCTAATCCTCCGGCCCCGCGATTGGGAACCCTGTCGATCAGCTCCCAGCCTCACGGAGCCGACATCACGGTGAACGACAAGCCCACCAAGCTGAAGACCCCCGCGCTGATTCACGAGCTGGACCGCAAGAAGATCCACACGGTCAAGCTCATTCTGAAGGGTCATAAACCCTGGACGAAGCGGGTGCAGTTCGGAAGCATGGAGATGGTGGCCCTGGACGCCCAGCTGACCCCCCTCCCCAAGAAACCGCCCAAACCCCCGCCCCCTCCGCCCCGCCCCAGGTTCGGAACCCTGAACATCAACGCCGTGCCGGTCTGGGCCTACGTGCACATCAACGGAAAACGCCAGCCAAAGCCCACACCGATCTACAACCTCAAGCTCAAACCCGGAACCTACGAGATCCGCCTGGAGAACCCCAAGCTCAAGCTGGTCAAGGTGAAGAAGGTAACCATCAAGAAGGGAAAATCGGTCAACCTGGTGGTAAAAATGAAATGACTACCGGTAGGCTTCCACCCTTATCCCGCTGTCGCGGGTAAGATAAAGCGTAACCGGAACCGTCGCGGCACCCACCACCACCACGCTAACCGCCGTCCAGAACCACCAGGATTTGTACCAGGCGGTCCCATCCTCTTCTGGGGGAGGGGGAGGAGGGGGTGGCAGTGTTCCGCCTCCCATACCATTATCGGGAGGCTTCTTGCGGATGAAAGTCTTGTGGGACAGGCTCCGATCGCCCTGGATCCATCGCTCCACCCTCTTGGCTACACGCCCCAGCTGCCCCTCCTCCGCGGTGAAGATTCCCAGGGAGCTCACCTGTTTGCGTCCCGATTCGAAAATCCCCAGCTTCAGCATGGTCCGGCCCCCCAGGTGGGAAACCACCGCCAGCAGCAGCCAATCGGCTCCCACGGCATTGGCAAACTTCTCCACGTCCTGAGCAGCGGCCCGGCCGATACCCGCATGGCCGATGCGGTTGCGCAACCTCACCCAGCGGATGCGCTTGCCCTCCGCCAGGAACACCTCTTTCTTTTCCAGCTCACCCGGCTTGACCTTCAACACCCCGAACCAGGTCTGGTAGCCGTCGTGCTCCATGGTGAAGTAGTGCTCGCCCGGGTAGACGCCCGGAATGGTTATGGGCGTGTATCCCACCGGCCTCCCGTTCATGTGCACCCGGGCTGCCGACGGTTTGGACAACAGTGAAATGGAGCCGGTCATGGAGGTGAGCAGGCGCTCGCGTTCCCGGTCGAAACTCTCCACCACCACCGGGTTGACCATGGTGTCGTCGAGCTTGCGCTGCGGATTTAGCAACAGCACCATGCGGTATTCCCGCGCGGCCCGGCGCTCCTTGCCCAGCGCCTGGTAGGTCATTCCCAGTTGAAGATGCGCCTCCTCCAGTGCCGAGAAATCGCCGAGCGAGGCGAAGATGGCCCTCAAGATCCGCAGCGCCTCCTTGAACTCGGTGATGGCTTGCTTGGGCTTGAGACTTTCGGAATACTCCTTGCCCTTCTTCAGATGCTGGCGGGCCCGCTTGGCCAGCGGTTCGGTCGCCCGGGTGGGGGGCTCCTTGAAAAGTGCGTCCAGCTCGGCATCCGGCACCATGCGCAGCCCGGGCCGGGCGCCCAGCAGACTGCGAAACTCCCGCAACAGTCTCACGTCCTGGTCGCGCCACTGGGGATCCGGCTGCGGAGTCACCTCCACCAGCACCAGCGAAGGCTCCGCTCCCGCGGCAATCCCGGAAAGGAGAAAGAAGAAAATCAGGGCACCCGCGCGTAGCACCGTTGGCTCACTCCACCGTAAAGAGTCTCAGTTCCGGAAATAAATTGCTGTCCAGACCGGCACTGTCCGACCAGGAAAAAACCTCCACCCCGCCGTCGTCCTCGTCCACCACCTTGATCTCCAGACCCAGAAACCACCCGCGCTGGGGACTGGAAACCAACTCCAGGTCCTCCCATGGAAGGGTAATGAAGATCGAATATGCGCGCGCCGAGGCGGTGGCCTGCACCACACCGGTGAAGGTGAAGTTCTGGTTCAGAGAGCCCAGTTCGTTGCCCCGGGTTATCTCCTCGCTGCCACCGGCGGTGGTGACAATGCGGACGAAGCGCGCCGGATCTACCGATGGCGGACGGTTATTCACCAGATCCAGGTAGACCTCCACCCGATCGGCCCCCTCCATGGTGCCGGCGGTCTGCACCTTGTCGTCGGGAACCGTGATGGTGAGGGTCAGATCCGCCTCGCTCCAGGTGCCGGTCACTTCGACCATCCCGTCCCGGCAGGGGAAGGCCTGGAAGGCGTCGCGGCTCTGCAGCAAATCGAGCAGGGGGACCCCGAGCACCAGCGTGCCGAACTCGGCGGGCTGCAGATTGTCACCGACGCTCGCGCCGTCGAACTGCCAGGTGGCCATGGCCACCGGATCCTCGCCGTCCTTGTCGTAGATCCTCATATCGAAGCCGACGCCCAGATTCTTGCTCGAAGCGCTCAGCGGCATCACCATGCTGAGCAGATATCCTCCCGAAACCTTTCCCGCAACTATGTCGGACACATCATCTGGACTGTCGGTCCGGCCGTCCGCGGCAATCGTCACATCCCGGTCTTCGAGGTAGATCCGGACCGCGTCACCCTCGGTAAGCACATCTCCCGTTGCCGGCGTGTAGTTGTCGTCCCTGACCCTGACCTTGATCAGAAGATCGGTTCCCTGCCACAACAGTGTGATTACCGCCGAGAGATCATCCTGGCCGCTGTCGATGGATCCCAGCTCCTTGTGCCGGGAGTCGATGAACATCGCCGGCGCCTTGCCGTCGAAAGGTTCCGACACCCTCTCCTGCGCGGGGATCCTCGTTGCCACGGCGGTGTTGAGCTCGTAGAACGGCACGGTGAGAGTGGAATCGATTCCTTCTACCAGGGACAAGTAGGGGCCGAAGCCCTGGGCCACCGGGCGGCCGCGCTGATTGAGGCCGATTACGTAGGGCGCGCCCTTCTGGCCGCCGCCGACCAGCCCGGGGCCGAAACGGGATTTGGGGGCGGCGCTGCCCAGGGGGTGAAAAATAGCCAACTCGTCCACCAGGCCCAGCTCGACCCGGTCGACCAGGACGAAGGGATCCTGGGTCTGGCCGCGGCCGTCGTGGACGGGCGCCAGGAGCAGGCGCAGGTTGCCCTGGATATCGTCTCCGCAACCGCCCAAAAGGACGGAGAGTATAGTCAGTGTTACGAGCGTCTTCCCCATCGCACCAGCATACCCAGTAGCATTATAAGCGCAAGCGATGAAATCCCTTCACCCGCACCCGCGCAACCACATCCACCCGCTCCGGCCTCCACCGAAACCTCGGTAAAATCGGGAGCGCTATCATAGGTTCCGTCGCTTACCACCAAACGGAACACATAGACGCCCTGCAGCTGCGGGGTGAAGCCCGGCCGCGGAGTGGTCGCGCCCGAAAGCGAGACCTCCTCGGGACCGGAGGTCTGCTCCCACATGAACGTCAGATCCTCGCCCTCGGGATCGCGGCTCTCGCTGCCGTTAAGCTCAACCGGCGTTCCCGGCGACACCGCCTGGGCGGGCCCGGCCTCCGCCACCGGCGGCAAATTGCCGTCGGACCCGTCCGACCCGTCCGACCCGTCGGACCCGTCCGACCCGTCCGACCCGTCCGACCCCTCGGGGGCACAGCGGTCTCCATCGCACCTTCCCGACGGGCACTCGGTTGGCTTGCCCTCGACGCAGGTACCCTCCCCGTCGCAGTAGGAAGCCGCGGTCACCACCCCGTCGGTGCAGCTCTGCGGCGCGCATTCGGTCCCCTCCGGCTGGAAAGCACAGGCCCCCTCCCCGTCGCACACCCCGGTATGGCCGCAGGGATCCTGCGCCTGCTCGTCGCAGTCGTCGCCGGGATCGGTGCCCTCTTCGACGTAAACGCACACGCCCAGGTAGCTGGGATTGTTGCAGACCCGGCAATCGCCGTCACAAGCCGAGCTGCAGCAAACCCCGTCCACGCAGACCCACCCGGTGCAATCGGTGTCGGTGGTGCAGGCGTCGCCCAGACCGGCCCCGCGCTCGCACACTCCGGCGTTGCAGACGTAGCCCGCCCAGCAGTCGGCGTCTTCCACGCAGGTATTGGCGCACACCCCCGGCGACTCGGCCAGGTAGGGGAAGCAGGACTCGCAGGCGGAAGAGCAGCCCCCGGTGAACCCGGAGGTGCAGCTCTCGGCCGGCTTGACCCCGCTGCCCGGCCCGGCTCCCGCGTCGCAGATATCGGCATCGGCGCACTGAACTTGTCCGCCCCAGCCGTCCTCTCCACCCAGGCACACCCGGTACCAGTCGTCGCCGCTGCACAGCCTAAAGCCCGGATCGTACACCGACCCTTCGGCCACACAGGCATCCCCCTCTGAAGTGCAATACGCGCCCGATCCGCTCCAGGAATCCTCGAAGCAGAAGCCTCCCAGACAGGCGGGATCGTCGTCCAGCCCGGTGAGGACCATCCCGTCGCAGGATTCCAGATCGGGCAGATCCGGCAGGCAATCGCCCGCCGCCGAGCAGAACCCGGTCGGGTCGCACTCGGCGTGCGAAGTGCAGGTGCTCACGCAGGCGTCACCCGCGCAGCGGCCCGGGCGGCAATCGGTGTCCTGCCCGGCGATGCAGTCGCCGGCCCCGTTGCAGGTGGCCGCGCCCTTCAAAATGGCCCCCTGGCAGTGCGCGTCCCCGCAGGCGGTGCCCGACGGCCACAAGGAGCAGGCGCCGTGCCCGTCGCAGACTCCGGTGGTTTGGCAGCTGTCCGCCGGCAGGGTGGCGCACTCGTCGTCCGGATCGGTGCCCTCGGCGGCCATGGTGCAGAAACCCTCGTGCCCCGGCAGGGCGCAGGAGCGGCAGGCCCCCGCGCAGCCGTCGTTGCAGCAGAAGTTGTCCACACAGGTGCCCGCGCTGCAATCGGCCTGGGACTGGCAGGCATCCCCGATCCCCTGGGGAATCTGGCACTCCCCGCTGCGGCACTCGTAGCCGGGCCAGCAGTGATCACCCAGGGTGCAGTCTGACCGGCAACTGCTGGCGTCCGCCGCCATGTAGGGTTCGCACGGGGTGCAGGTGGAGGTGCACCCGCCCCCGGGACCCGAGTTGCAGCTCCCGCCCGAGCGGTAGCCGGACCCGTCCCCGCCGCCGGCGTCGCACAGGCCCGCGGCGCAGCTGACCTGGTCATCCCAACCTTGAGCTCCACCGATGCAAACGCGGTAGAAGCTGTTGTCAGAAGCGCACAGCACGTAGTTGGTGGAAAAGACCATCCCGTCGTGTACGCAGGCCGCCGGGTCGGAGGTGCAGAAGGCCCCGTCGCCATCGAAGTTGTCGTCGAAACAGAATCCTCCCATGCAAGCGCCGTCGTCGATCTGTCCGGTGTAGACCACGTCCTGACAGTTGGCCCCCTCTCCCAGATCCGGTTCGCAGGTGCCGGCCGCGGAGCAGTATCCCGAGAGAATACAGGCGGCATGGGTGGTGCAGCTGTCGGCGCAGCGGGTGGCGTCGGCGCAGCGGTAGAACCCGCAGCTGCCCGAGCCCCCGTCGACGCAGAGCCCGTTGCCGTCGCAGGTGTCGGGGAAGACCGCGTTGCCGCCCGAACAACTGCCCGTCCCGCACTCGGTACCCGCCGCCCACTTGCGGCACGCTCCCGCGCCGTCGCACTCCCCGTCCAGCCCGCAGGTGCTCTCCGCCTGGGCATCGCAATCGCCCAGGGCATCCTGCCCGGCGGGCACGTTGGCGCAGCCCGGAGCCCCCCCGTTGCAGGCCTGGCAGGGCGGACACTCGTCGTTGGGATCGCTTCCGGCCTGTTGAAACAACCAGCAGTGGCCGCTCCCGTCGCACAGCGTGCACACGTCGCAGACGATGTCCTGTCCGGGGTAATCGCATCCCCCCAACCCGTTGCAAGTCCCGTCGCAAACCCCGTCCCCGGGACATTCGTCGTCCGGATCCTGCCCGGCGGGCAGCATGGTGCAAGTGCCCAGGTTTGGTGCGACGTCGCAGCGATGGCAGGGCGCGGTGCAGGCGTCGGCGCAGCAGACCCCGTCGACGCAGTAGTTGGAAGCGCACTGGTTGAGCGACTGGCAGGTCTCCCCGTTGGGCAGATCCCCGATGCACTGGTTGCCGGTGCAGGGAATCCCGGTCTTGCAATCGTTGTCGTCCTGACAACTGGTCGGACAGGCAGTGCAAGCGCTGCCCACGCACTCGTCCACGTCCAGGTAAAATCCGCAATTGGTGTAACAGTCGGTGGTGCTCCAGCCCCCGCCGGTCTGGCAGGTGTACAGGTCGTTGTTATGGCAGGTGGTGGCCCCGGAGGCCACCGGACTCCCGTCGTTGGCTGCGCAAGGCGTCCCCGAAGGCTCGCAGAACTTGTTCCCGTCGGGCGCGGACACGCAGTTGCCCGAGAGGCACTCCCGGTTGGCGCCGCAACCCCCGCCGTCGTTCTTCTTGTAGTGGCATGAGATGAAGCTGCAGTAGGCGTCTTCATCGCAGCCGAAGCCGAAGAATGGATCGCAGAACCGCTCGCAGGGTGCGCACTTATCCGACTCATTAACATCGCAAGAGTGAACGTCCAGGTAGGCGTCGCAGTCGTCGTAGCAGTCGGTGACGTTCCAGGAATCGGTCCCGCTGCAGGTTGCCACGTCGCCCAGGTAGCAATGCCACTGGCCCACCGCCATGGGTTGCCGGTGACCGCCGATGCAATCCGTGGTCGCCGCCCGACAGCGCCCGTTGCCCCCCGGATCCTGCCCGCAGATCCCCGAGTCGCAGTCGGCCCCGGTGGAGCAGGCCTTGCCCTCGGACCGCTCGGGCAGGTTGGACTTGAGCACCCTCAGGTGGTCGACGTAGATGTTGTTCCCGTTGCGACTCTCTCCCCTCAGGCCGATGCGCAAGCTGCTCGCGGTGCTGTAGTTGCCCAGATGAACGACTTTTTCCTCCCAACCGGCGGTGCTGCCGTAGCGCTTGAATTCAATCAGTGTGTAATAGTGGTCCCCGTCGTCGGCGCTCAACTGAAACTTGATCAAGTCATCGCTGCCGGAGGCCCCGTCGTCCCGGTACATCCAGAAACGGCACTCGACCGCTTCGTAGCCGCTGACGTCGATCTGGGGAGAGTAGGCCCTGGCCTCGTCGTAGTAGTCGGCATAGTAGGAGTCGAATTCGGCCATCTTGCTGGATTCCTGGGGCGAGCAGGTCGGATGAGAACCGCTGGAGACGATCGACCAGTTGGCGGTGGTCTCGGAGGGGTAGTAGACGTTCCATGAGCCCCAACTCTCAAAACGCTGCTCGTGCGCAGTCACCTGGGCCATCACCGGGCTGGATAGAAACATCACCAACAACACCCCGAAAAACAATTGCATTACATACTTCATGGGAATTACCACTCCGCCTGGGGTGTGCTCAAAGGTTACACGGGCGCACCTTTCCTCACACCTACTTGAATTTGTTAGAGTTTAATGGGTTTTGATCGGTGGAGTCAAGATCGTTTGCGGCGTTTGCGCTTGGCGTAGCCTTTTATGTTTCTCTGGGGAATTCTGGAGACCGCCAGGGAATCTTCGGGGACGTTTCCGGTGACGGTGGTGCCGGCGCCGATTATGGCGTTCTTGCCCACCTTGACCGGGGCCACCAGTTGGGTGTCGGAGCCGATGAAGACGCCGTCCTCGATTACGGTCTGGTACTTGTTGACCCCGTCGTAGTTGCAGGTGATGGTGCCGGCGCCCACGTTCACGCCTTCGCCGATTACGGTGTCGCCCAGGTAGGTCAGGTGGTTGGCCTTGGAGCCCTTGCCCACGGTGGTCTTCTTCACCTCGACGAAGTTTCCCACCCTCGCATCGGCTAAAAGCACCGCGCCGGGGCGCAGCCGGGCGAAGGGCCCCACCAGACAGCCCCGGCCCACCCGGCAGTCCTGCAGAACCGAGTAGGGCCGGATCTCGGCACCCGATTCTATCTTGGCGTTTTCAATAACCGCTCCGGGCCCGATGCGGCAGCCGGTGCCGATCTGCACCTTGCGATGGATGATGCAGTCGGGGAAAACCACCGTGTCCCTGCCGATTTTGACCTCGGGGCCCAGATAGGTCCGATCGGGATCGACGATGGTCACTCCCTTGGCCAGCAGGCCATCGACCAGGCGGCGGCTCATTGTCCGGTGGGCCTCGGCAAGCTCTTTACGATCGTTGACACCCAGAAGCTCTCTAGACCCCTTGCGCTGCAACGCCCGGACGACCTTGCCCTTGCGGCGGGCCAGCTCGATCAGATCAGTCAGGTAGTACTCGCCCTGCTTGTTCTTGCTGCCGACTCCCTTCAAAGCGGAAAAAACGTCCGGAGCCCGGACCAGGTAGATGCCCGCGTTGATCTCAGGGATGCGCCGCTCGGTGGCGTCGGCGTCGGTCTGCTCGACTATGCGGACCGCCCGACCGCGCTGGTCGCGGACCACCCGGCCGTAGCCGGTGGGATCCTCCAGCATGCAGGTCAAAAAGGCCACCGCCGCCCCTTTTCCCGAGCGTTCCAGGGCGGCTAGATCCTGGGCCTGCAGCAGCGGGACGTCGCCGTAGAGGATTACCAGCTTTCCCTTGAAACCCTTGAGGGCTTTTTTAGCCGACATGACCGCGTGGCCGGTGCCCCGGGGGGGATCTTGGACGGCGAAGCGCACCCGGTCGCCGAAACGATCGGCAAGAAAGCTCTGCACCGCCTCCCCCGACCGGCTGGTAACCACCACCACCGGGCTGTAGCCCCGCGAAATGGCCAACCGGACCGGATAGTAAATCATCGGTTCGGAGCAGACCTCATGCATCACCTTGGGAACCCGGGTGCGCATGCGCTTACCCTCGCCCGCCGCCAGAATCACGCAAGCTGTCTTCATCGCCTTCCTCCCGCGTGGAGAGTTTAGAATATATAAAGAAAGCTGCCAAGTTGAAATGATCGCAGGTTTCTGGTTGGATTCCAGTCATGCGCATCGCGGCGATCATCGCCGGTCTTATCTGTCTGCCGGCGGTTTGCCTGGGCCAGTCCAGCCTGGATGTCGACCTGACTCATTTTTCCCCGTCGGTCCATGGCCTGCTCTCCGCCCGAGCGCCGGTTTTGGATCCCGGCAACCTGGAGATCATGCTCGGGGCCGATTGGGGTCACCACCTGTTCGGTATCCAGCCCGGCGGGGAGGGCGCAACCACCTGGATCGTGAAGCACCGCCTCTCCTTCCGGGCCGCGGCCACCTACACACCCACCTCGGCGGTGAGCCTCTCCGCCGGTTTCTCCGGAGCAGCCCACCAGGAGGGAATCCGGACAAACTCTTCGGGAGCGCCGGTTGCGCTGCGGGCCGGCATGGGTTCTTCCTGGATTGGGGCTCTCTGGACCATTCCCCTGCCGGAAGGCCTGCCACTGCGTGCCGGGCTGGAAACCGCGCTGTGGTTTCCCACCGCCGACCCCGAAGCCCTCTGCGGAGGAGAACGAGTGGACTTCCGCACGGCGCTGCTGTTCTCCTACCGGATCTGGCTGGTGACCGCGGTGCTCAATCTGGGATTGGCCGCCCGGGCCCGCACCCGCTTCTACGACCTCGACCGCGACGACGGGCTGTTCTACCGGGCCGGGGCGGAGGTGGGACTGGGGCCGTGGCCGCTGGCGGTTTCCGCCGAGGTGGCCGGGGAGACACCCCTGAAAACGGTTTTCTCCGCGGGGGTGAACGAGTTCGCCGAGGCGCTCTTTGCCCTTAGAATCCGGTGTGTTGCCGGACTGGATCTGAGCCTGGGCGCCGGGGTGGGCCTGGCCGGCGCGGGCGCGCCCGCCGTGCGGGGGCTGGTGCTGGCCCGCTGGTCGGGCAAGATTCAAAAAATCGATGGTCAGGGAGAATAGGGATGGTATAATCCCGTCCAACCTGTTGTGGTCTACCCACGTACCCAATCTGGAGGGCGTTTCATGAAAAAGGTGAGAATACTCGTCGGTTTGGCTGCGGGCCTGTGTTTCCTGCTCGCGGCGGTAACCAGCCAGGCGCGGATGAGCCCGCGGCAGATCTACAAGACCAAGGCCCCGGGCGTGGTGCTGATCGTGGCCTCCCCCGAGGGCTCCTCCTCGGCCTCGGCGGGCACCGGCTCTATCATCGACAAGAACGGCACGGTGATCACCAACTGCCACGTGATCTTCAACGAGAGCAAGAAGGCCCCCTTCGAGGTCGTCCACGTATTCCTCAAGCCCAAGCGGGTCACCGGCAACATGAACAAGGACCTCAAGCGCCACTTCAACGCCGATGTGCTGGCCTATGACAAGGGGCTGGACCTGGCGCTTTTGAAGATCAAGAAGCCGCCCGCCGATCTCACCGTGATCACCCTCGGTGATCCCGAAGAGCTGGGCCCCGGCGACGAGACCATCGCCATCGGCCACCCCGAGCAGGGCGGCCTGTGGACCATCACCACCGGGGTGATCGGCACCCAGTTCGAGGATTTCAAGGGCGTCCCGGGAAAACACGTCTTCCAGATGGAGACCAGTCTCAACCGCGGCAACTCCGGCGGCCCGCTTTTCGACGTGCGCGGCTACCAGATCGGAATCAACACCGCAATCGCTAGGAAGGGCGAGGGCGGCGTGGCCATAACCGGCGTGAACTTCGCGGTCAAGTCCAGCGTAGCCAAGAAGTTCGCCCAGAAGCACAACCTCAGCCTGGCCTACGGCACCGAGAAGCTGGTCTACGAGGACACCCGGGTGGCCGCCGCCGAGCAGCCCCCGCCGAAACATACGCCTACCCAGCCCACTCCGCCTCCGCCGCCGCCCGAGAAAACCAAGGAGAGCGGCAAGACCACCTACAAGGACCCGGAGAGCGGCGGAACCCTGGTGGTGGAAGACAGCGCAGACGAGGGCCGCGAAGTCACCCCGCGGGAAACCGGCGATCAGACCGACGCACACCGGAAATTCAAGCGGCCCAAGCGCAAACCGGTCAAGTTCAAGAAGCACTACCGCGTGCGCCCGCGCCCCTACTCCTTCCGCAGGCTGTTCACCAAGGTAGACAAGGTCCGCAAGCGGGCCGACGACGCCTTCGACGACCTCGACCGCGAGATCATGCGCCGCCGGCGCTGAGGCTATCTGCGAATCCATTCGCCCGACACCAGTTCTCTGAACACTTCGAGATAGCTCTTCTGCCCCGACAGCAGCTGCCCCACCCACGGGTTGATCCGCGCGTTCATCACGCCGAGGCGGTAGAAGAACCCCGGCGCCCGGTAGAACCACCGGCCGAACAGGCGCGCCCGTTCGAGCTCGTCCACTAGATCGGCCACCACCCGCCGGTCGTAGCTGGCCAGGTCTTTCACACAGCGTGCGCCCCCGGCCAGGTATGCGTGCACCGCCTCGGCGGCCAGCTGTCCGCTGATGCACGCACGCCGGATCCCCGCGCCGGTGAGCGGGTTGACCAGTCCGGCCGCATCCCCGGCCACCAGAATCCCCCCGCGTGAAAACTCACGCCGCCCGTCCCAAACCGCCAAAGGATGCGAATGGATCACAACCGGCCCCGCCGGCCGGATTCCCTCCAGATGGATGTATCTCTCCAGTGCCTTCTTCAGATCCACCGGCGGCCTGAACGTACAGGCCCCCACCGACAGGCTCTCTTTCTTGGGAAACACCCACCCGATCCCGCCGGGCACCGCGCCGAAGTCGCATCCCAGCCGGCCCTCCCAGCAGGCCATCTGGTCGTCGGAGATTCTCACCTCCGCCTGAACCGCCGGGCACAGGCGCATACCCTCTCGCCCCAGCACCTTGGCCCCGCTCCCCAGCGCCCCGTCGGCGGCCACCAACGCCCGGGCTTCGTAGCTGCCGTTGGTGGTCTCCACCAGGACCCGGCCGCCGCCGGTCGACAACCGCACCACCCGCAATCCCTCCAGCAGCCGGGCGCCCAGCCGCACCGCCTTTTCGGCCAGCCGCTGATCCAGCCGCTCCCGCCGCACCATGTGGATCACCGGGCGCTCGAAGGTCAGCTCCAACTCGTGTTTGCCACGATAGCGAAACCGGAGCCGATCGACCTGCTGCTCTACTACGCCCTCGACATCTACCGGCAGCGCCCCCACCACCTTGGGAGGCAATCCGCCCGCGCAGAGCTTGGCCCGCGGGTGCTGATCGCGCTCGAGAATCAACACCTCCCGCCCGCGCAACGCCAGGGCAATCGCGGCCGTGCAACCGGCCGGCCCGGAACCCACAATAATGACCTCTTCCATCACCGACGGGAAATGCAACCCCCGTGCCTACCCGCAACTACTCGATTTTGCAGGTTTCATCCCGTACAAACAGATAGGCCCGCGTCAACAATGACACGACGGATGTACCATTGCACACCCAGCGGGAATAGCACCCTCAGAAGAAGAGCCGGGAGACCGGCATGGACCAGATGTCGCAATCGGCGTCGAGTTGCTCCAGCCTACTGCCGCGATGGATCAAAAGCCCGCCGAGCCAGCGGTCGCCGGCGCTCGCGGCCAAGCGGCGCAAGTTGACCAGGTCGGCAGTATGGGGGCCTTGCCGCGATTTGATTTCGGCCGCCAGGAGCCCCTGGGGAGTATCGATGATCAAGTCGACCTCCATCCCTGAGCGGGTCCGATAGAAGGTCAAACCAACGTCCCGCGCCATGGTCTGGATCCATTTGTGGATCTCCACCACCACCAGGTTCTCGAACAACTCCCCGGTCGGCTGGCCCCGCTGGCCAATGCCCTGGCGCAGGATACCCGGGTCAACCCAGTACAGCTTGGGCGTCTTTACAACCGACGAAGTCAAGTTGCGGGCATAGGGCTGCAGCAGCACGGTCTGGTAAGAGATACGCAGGTACTCCAAATAGCGTTTGGCCGTGGACGGCGACAGCCCCGCGTCACGGGCCAATTCGGAGTAGGAAAGAAGCCGGCCGGTTCGCATCATGGCCAGCCGGGTAAGCTTTACAAACGGCTGGAGGTCGGAGAGCCTTACCAGGTCCACCAGATCGCGCTCCAGAAAGGTCTGCCGGTAGGAGCGCAGCCATTGCCTGCGATCCTCGTCATCAAGACGCAACAACTCGGGCATCCCTCCCCATTGTTCGAGATGTTCTATGGCCGAAAGACAAGCATCCGCTCTTTCACCGACCAGCACCGGGGGAAGTTCCGAAAGGACGGCTCCCAATCGGCCGGGTTCATCGAGCAGCGCATCCAGAAGAGGCGGCGGAGGCTCGGCCGAAGCCGGTGTAATCAACTCGCCGGGCATCAACGGCCACAGGTCATACAGAAAAGCCCGGCCGGCCAGGCTCTCTTTTACCCGGTCCATGAGCAGGATTCTCGAAGAGCCAAGCAGCACCGAGAAGTCCACCTGGCCCTTGTCGTAGGCGTACTTGAGCTTTTCGAAGACGGAGGTTTCCTTCTGGGCCTCGTCGATCACCGCCGCTCCCACCGTCCGGCCCCAGTCGTCGCTGCGAATTGTTCTCAGATCCTCGCGTGCCTCGATGGCGTCCAAGTTTACGTGGCGCAGGTCGCGGTAAACATCGAGCGCCAGGGTAGTTTTTCCGGTCTGCCGTGCCCCGGTCACCACTACCAGCCTCCGCGAGGAAGACCGGGGCAGTCTCTTGGACAACCAGCGGAATCTCTGCGAATCTACTCTCATCGCGACGATTTATACTGTATATTTCGTCAAAATGCAACAAATTTTACATGGGTGTTTTTGCAGTTGAATTGAGGAAATATCAACAATTGTTCTGCAACTACGAGCTACTTGTCCTGGAAGTCCGGCTTGCGCTTCTCCAAAAAGGCCTTGGTGCCCTCGGCCTTGTCCGCGGTGGCACAGCACAGGCCGAAGAGGTTGGCCTCCAGGTTGAGGCCTTCGGCCAATGTACCCTGCAGGCCCTTGTGGACGGCTTCCATGCAGTAACGGACCGCCACGCCGCCTTTCGAGCAGATCTTCTCCGCCAGGGCCCGGGCTACGGGCATGAGTTCTTCGGGGGCCACCACCTGGTTGACCAGGCCGATTTTCAAAGCCTCCTCGGCGCCGATGGGATCGCCGGTGAGGTTGAGCTCCATGGCCTTGCCCTCCCCCACCAGGCGGGCCAGGCGCTGGGTGCCGCCGAAGCCGGGGATGATCCCCAGGTTGATCTCCGGCTGGCCCACCTTGGCCTTTTGTGATGCGATGCGCATGTGGCAGGCCATGGCGATCTCCAGCCCGCCGCCCAGGGCGTAGCCGCCGATGGCGGCGATGACCGGCTTGCCCAAGTTTTCGATCATCGCCAGGACCGACTGGCCGCGGTGGGCGAACTGAGCGCCGGTGGTGGCGTTGAAGGTGGCGATCTCGTTGATGTCCGCCCCGGCGATGAAGGCCTTGTCCCCCGCCCCGGTCAGAATCACCGCCTTGATCGAGTCATCGGTCTTCAGTTCGAAGAAGGCGCACTCGATCTCCTCGACGGTCTTCTGGTTGAGCGCGTTTAACACCTTGGGCCGGTTTACGGTGACCACCGCGACGGGCGCAGACTTCTCCACCAGGAGGTTCTCGTAGTCCATGACTTGTCTCCTATTCCTTGGAAAGCATCTCGTCGATACGCTTGTAACCCTCGGGGATCTTGAACAGGGCCGGGTCCACCGGGCCCAGGGCGATCTTCTTCACCCGGACGGTGGAGATCACCTCCTGGCCGTGCTGCGACTGGGTGGTCTTCACCTGGATCGGGTAGCCCTCGATCGACTCGACGAAGCCGGAAATCTTGCCCAGCATCTTCTTCATGCCCAGCGCCTTCATCAGGTCCATGTAGGCCTTGAAGTCGATGCCGGTGTCCTTCGACACCCACAGCTCGCTTTTAATCGGCAGCTGGCCGCCCTGCTCGAAGACGATTTTGGTGCACTCCCATTCCCCGATCTTCTTCTTCTCCCCGGTGTTAGAAAGCTTGGGCTTGGCCTCGGGATCGTCCAGCCCCGATCCGGCCAGGCGCATGGAAACCGCCCGCTGGTAGGCGCCCAGTTTCATCTGGATGTACTGCTTCTCCTCCGAGGGCATCAAGACGATGCGGTCGGCGGCCAGGTCGATGATGGCCACGCTGGTCTCCTCCCCGTAGGACAATTCGTTTCTGATCTTGTCGCGGGTGAACCAGATCTTCTGCACCCCCTTCATCGCCGGCTGCCCCTTGACCGCCTCGGTGACCACCTCCTGCTCGATATAGGTCCCCTTCTCCACCGCCGCGGCCTGGGTCGAGAAAAGCAGCAGAGAAATCACACACAATATGATCCGGGTCATGTAACCTCCGAGCCCGGCCACAATACTCCAGCGCTTTTGGGGGGTCAAGCGCGGCTAGAGGCGCCCTTCGAGGAACAAAAGAACCCGCCGCCCGGCCCGCTCGGCGGAGTAGTCGGGAAGGTTGGGATCGTAGATTCCCAGGCGTTCCTTCATGGGAGCTCCCAGGAGATTGTACACCTCGATCCCGGCGGACAAATCAAAGGGTGTCACCATGAGCTTGCGGGACAATCTGGCGTTAAGCAGCAGGAATTCCGGCAACCATTCCCGGGTCTTGGATTCGAAGATGTTTCCCCGTCCCCTTACGATCCCCCGGCGCTCGGACGTATAATGGGCCCTCAGCGAGGCAGTCCAGTCCTGGAGGTTCGCATCGACGCCTGCGCTCACGCGCCAGATAGGCACTTCATGCATGAGACGCCTGTAGGATCCCAGGCCGAACATCTGGCGGTAGCCGACGTTGGTAAACAGCCGGATGGCATCCACCGGCCTGGCCGATACCTGTAGCTCCAGGGCGTAGCCGTCGTACCCGTCTCGGTCGTTGCGGGTGCCGAACCCACCACCGTCGAATCGGGGGATGCGCACCGGGCCGATCTGGATATAGTCCATGTCCTCTTCATCGATGAAAAAATATACCAGGTCGCGGTACCAACTATAAGCGTAGTCCAGCCGAACCGTCAGCCGGCCAGAGAAGAAGCTTCCCGCGTAGCCCGCCTCAATGCTGTCGATGGTCTCGTTCTCCAGATCCGGATTAGCCACATTGAAGCGGTTGAATCCTGCCATGACGTCGACGAGCCTCAGGTCCAGGCGGGCCTCGTAGAACTTGGGCTTCAAAAAGGCGTGGGCATAGCCAATCCGGAAGCTGTGGTTCCTGACCGGCGCCCAAACCAGCGCGGCCCGAGGGCTCAGCTCCCAGTCGACCCAGTCCCAGTCTTTGATATAGAAGGAGTCGAAGCGCAGACCGGCGGTCAGAACCAGCGATCCAATATCTACACCAGCCAGATCCCGGAGGATCTCGCCCAGGGCGATCTCGTCCTGGAGGAACGCTCCTATACGGTGCTCGAACTGGTCCGGGTCCCAGTAGATGGAAAGATGGTAGAGATCGAAGACGTACTCGGCGCCGTAAATCAGGCGGTTGCCCAAAAAGGGGCCTTCGAGGGAATGCTGTACCAACGCCACGAACTTGTCGGCGTTGCCGGTGGTCTCGGGCACCTCGGCCATGGTGATGCCCTCGAAGACGAAATCGATGCCCAGATCGATATCCATGTCCGTGCGATCGTAGCTGAGATGGACATCCAGATCTCCCAGGCTGAACCGGGCCCGGGTGTAAAAGTTCACCAGCTCCTGCATGTCCAGCTCGGATATGGAGATGCGCACCTTCCCGGACGACAGGAATGCGCCCGCCTCCAGCTTCAGGCTGATGTCATCGGCCAGATCGATCTTGGAGTCCACACGGCCCCGGACCAGCTCCCGTCCGGTGATATCCCGGCCGGTCCACAGGTCATCGCGCGCGACTCCAACGCTTGCGGACAGCGCGAAGGATTCGAAGCTGCGGCTCCAGCGCCCGTTGACTTCGGTTTGTCCGTGCTCCCCTCCGCGCACCGACACCTGCGCTTCGGGCCCCTCACCGGGCTCGTAGGTGAATATCTGCACCACGCCGCCGTAGGCGTTGGCGCCGTACAGGGCCGAGCCGGGGCCGCGGACCACCTCGATGCGCTTGATGTCGTCGAGAGAGAAATGCTGGCCGGTCCACATGGGAAAACCAAAGAACTCCACGGTCAAATCCCGGCCGTCGACCAGCAGTAATACGTTGTCGGAACCCGTCGCTCGCCGCCCCCCGCGCATGCCCAGCTCGTACCAGTAGGGATTGTGCAGCTCGACATCCATGCCCGGCACGTCGCGCAGGACCTCGGGCAGCACCCGGGCGCCGGTGGCCTCGATGTCCTCGCGAGTCAGCAGGGTGATGGCCGAGGGGCTCATGAACAGCGGCTGGGGGCGCTTGGTGGCGGTCTCGACGGTGGCCTCCATCTCCAGGAAGGCGAACTCGTCCACCAGATTCGCCT
>Ga0180432_10002559_pt1 | contig 27148 bp, 10 predicted proteins | sample SS_ome_10_FD_132414 | JGI IMG/M metagenome (GOLD analysis project Ga0180432, IMG submission 132414) | Hypersaline lake sediment archaeal communities from the Salton Sea, California, USA - SS_1_MS_2 metaG | ecosystem: Environmental > Aquatic > Non-marine Saline and Alkaline > Hypersaline >... | reverse complement strand
AGGCGGGACCCTTCTCCAAGCGGTCGGCCTCGGGCGTCTTCTTTCGCAGCGCCGAGGCGGGTGACAGCGCGCAAAAATACTCGAGCTTCGACTGATAGTAGCACGCGCAGGAGTCCGGGGGCTTGTAGAGCAGGCCGTTGCACGGCATCACGCCATATACGCAACTGCCGCGCACGTAGTGATGCAGCGTCATCTTCGTATCGCCCAGCCTGTAGAACTCGGTGCCCATCCCGTTTGTCATGAGGTACTGCGTGGTTGCCCGCCCGGGGTAGCATCGCGGGTGCATCGGGAACGCGGGGATGTTCTTGGCCTTGAAGTCCTTCTTGACCGCCCCCGTGTGGAGGTCCAGGGCTTTGATATGTGTTCCGTGCCGCTGGGGCGTGCCCGTGTTGGCCGACCAGATCAGGCCGTCGATTACGAACATGTCGTTCGGACAGTGGTGGCTTGAATGCATCAGCGTCCCGGTCCACAGTTGTTTGCCGTCCTTGGCGGACAGTCCGGTGGTCTTGACGCCGCTGGCGATGACCAGGACGCCGTCGGAATAGACGGCCCTGACGGCCCCGCCCGTGCCGACCTTGCCGATCCTCGGTTTCTCGGAAGTCCACAGTGGCTTTCCCGTCTTGCGGTCCAGGGCCACCGCCCCGGAGCCGTTGGCGAAGAAGACCTTCCCTTCGCCCAGCGTGAGGCTCAGCGGGGCGACCTTGTCCTTGTGTGTCCAGAGGGCCTGCCCGCTGTCCGCGTTGACCGCCATCACGCTTGCCGTGATGCTCGACGACCACGCCGCCGCGCCGCCGCTGGCACGGCCGATCTCCCTGTACGACGTTCCGGCCGCCTTGTAGGTCACGCGCTTCCTGTTCGGATTCACCAGCAGGTAGAGGACCCCGTCGGCGAACACGATTTCTTCCGTGGCCTTCGTTCCGTCGTATGTCCTGATCGTCTTGCCGGTGACGGCGTCCAGAACGGTCAGGCCCTCGGTCTGCCCGAACGTGACGAAGACCCTGTCCGCGGTGGCCACCAACCTCCGGGGAAACTGGCCCGGGCCGCTCTTTAACGGCCAGTTGTTCGGATGCCAGTCCTTCAACTCGCGCCGCCACAGCACCGTGCCGTTGAACGCGTCGCGGGCGATCAGGACCCACTTGGCAGGCAGGAAGATGTGCCTCCTGAGCCCTTCGTCGATCACGTAGAAGACCCGCCCCCCGGCCGAGACCATCGCGTGCATGCTGGACATGAAATCGTGATTGCGGAGCCATTTCGGCCCGCCCATCCACTGGATGCCGCCCAGCGGGGCGACGACCTTGTCCCGCCCCACCATCGTCCCCTGCGGGTCGTGGTGGTAATGCGTCCACTCGTCGATCTCCGCCGGCCGCGGCTTGACGTGCGTCTTGCCGTGGATCCACGCCACGCCCTTCGGGGCCAGGACGCGCATGATCTCCGCCTTCGGCACCCGGCTCTCGGCGTCGGAAACGACAACCAGGTTCACCATGTTGGCCCTGTAGGGCAGGGTCTTGCCGTCGAACGTCCTGGCGGTGACCTTGCCGTAGAGCCCCTTGGCGCTGAGGGTCTTTCGCGCCTTGGCGACATTCCCGGCCGACGTGTCCAGGCCCTGGACCAGGTAGCCGTCACCGGCGCGCAGCGCGGCTGTCAGGGCGCCGTCGCCGCAGCCGACGTGCACGACCAGTCCGCCCGTGACGCCTGTGTCGTTGAGAATGTCCCCCGCCGGGGCCGCAACGGCGAGATGCGCAGCCAGCAGACCTGCGAGAATGATCACGGTGCATCTGTTCATGGCGTGTTCCTTTCCGGTGAGCAAGACCTTCCAACGATTCTACTGGATTCAACCACGGCGGCACAGCATAGGGCCGGTGGCACCAGCAGGCTTGACCCGGGACAGGGCCCGCGTGGTACACTGGGCGGGTGAATCCCCGGCGAGATGGCCGCCGGGTACTGTCCGAGGAACGTCCAGTGAGAGTCGCGATCTGTCTTTCGATCCTTGCGGTGACCTGCGGTCCGGGCAGGTGGATGGCCCCGTCGGCGGCGGCCGAGCACGTCCGCGATCTGCGATCGGACACCGCGGCCGTGCGGGTCCACGCGGCCCGGCGTCTTGGCGAACTGGCCGACCCGGCCGCTGTGCCCGCGCTGATCGAGGCGTTGGGCGACAAGCTGCCGGCTGTCCGGCGCCAGGCGGCCAGGTCTCTCGGCCGGCTTGGAGATCCTCGCGCGGCTTCGGCACTGATCAAGGCCCTGGGCGACCGCGACACCAACGTGAGGTTCTACGCCGCCGGCGCACTGGGCCGGATCAAGGCCCCCCAGGCGGTCGAGCCCCTGGTCCGCGCGCTGCGCGACCCCGAGTGGCCCGTCCGCACGCAGGCCGCCGGCGCGCTGCGCGAGATGAAGGATCCGCGAATCGCCGCCCTGCTCGCCGAGGCCCTGACGGCCAGGGGCGCCGACACGGCCCAGATCACGTGGATTCTCCGCGGGCTGCGGGCGGGCGCTGTCACCAAGAGGATCCTCGCCCTGCTCAAGGCGCCGGATGCGAACGTGCGGGCCCGGGCCGTCAAGGCGCTGGGCACGCTGACCCATCGAGGCGACGTGGATGCCTCGTGTGTGGATGCCCTGATTGCCGCCCTGGCCGACGAGAGCGCCGCCGTCCGGGCCGCCGCCGTCGAGGTGCTCGTTACGGTCGGCGACCGCCGGGCCCTGGCGCCCATCCGGAAGCTGGCTCAGCGCGAGAAGGACGCTTCGGTTCTGAAGGCCGCCAGAGCGGCCGTCGAGCGACTGTCGAAACGCGGCGACCTGGTGGCCCACTGGAGCTTCGACGATCGCGGCACGACGACAGCCCGCGACGTGACCGGCCGGGGCAACGACGGGCGGATACTCGGATGCAAGCCCGCCAAGGGCAAGGTCGGCCACGCGCTGCGGTTCTGCAAGGGCAGCTACATCGAGTTCGGCCGCCCGGCCGGGCTCCCCATTGCCGCCCGGCCGTTCACGATCATGGCCTGGGCCAAATCGGAGTCGCCCAACGGCGTGGTCGTGGCCCGGGGCGGTGCGTTCTGCGGGTATTCGCTGTACGTCAAGGACGGCGTGGCGACGTTCGGCATCCACAGGACGCAGGACGGCCCGGCCCACGTCGCCGCGGGGCGCGAGAAGGTCGTCGGCGCGTGGGTGCACCTGGCCGGGGTGGTCCAGGGCGACCGCATCGAGCTGTACGTCAACGGCAGGCTCGCCGCAACGGCCAAGACGCCCGGCCTGCTCCCCAGCGACTGCGGGCAGGGCATGGAGATCGGTTTTGACGTCGGCAACAGCCCCGCCGAAATCACCGACAACTTCGCCGGGCTGATCGACGAGGTGAAGATGTACGGTTCGGCCCTGTCGGCCGACGAAATCGCCGAGCAATGCCGCTCGGCCGGCCAGAAGTAACCGAGAACGCGATGAAGAACAACACCGTTGTAACGTGTGCATTGGGGGTGTGTATTGCAGCGGCCGCCATGGCGGCCGAGGGGCCGGGAAAGGTGGCCTCTGAGATGGTCCGGCTGAGCGGCTCGCGGGGCGGGATCTGTGCCGTGGTGGGCTCCCCGGACGCCGAGGTGCCCGTGGCGCTGTCCAAGCAGGGCCGCTTCCTGGTCCACTGCCTGGCGCGAACGTCGTCACGCTGCGATCAGCTCCGCAAAGCCGTCCGCGCCCGCGGCGTGTATGGGACGGTCTCGGCCTCGACGTTCGACGGGCGACGACTGCCGTACGCCGACAATCTCATCAACATCATCGTCGCGGCCGACTATCCGGCCTTGCGGAAGGCGGGCCTCTCTGTAGCCGAGATCCTCCGCGCTTTGGCCCCGCTCGGCACGGCGTACGTCGCCGACTCCCCAGCCGCCAGGACCGACCTTCTCGCCGCCGGCTTCAAGGACGCCTCGCTGGTCAAGACCGGCGGCGTCTGGCTGGGCTTCCGCAAGCCCTGGCCGGCGGATATCGACGAGTGGACGCACTACCTCCACGCCGCCGACGGCAACCCGGTGGCCCGCGACCGCGTGGTCGGCCCGCCCAGGCATCTCCAGTGGACTTCCGGCCCGACGTGGATGAAGTCGCACGAGAGTGATTCGTCCGTGAGCACGCTGGTGACGGCCCGGGGTCGGCTGTTCTACATCACCGACGAGGGGCCGATCAGCCTCGTCGGCGACCACGACCTGCCGGACAAGTGGTTCCTCACCGCACGCGACGCCTTCAACGGCGTGCTGCTCTGGAAAGTCCCGATGCGGCGATGGGGATGGCGCGAGTGGAAGCCGTCATGGTTCAACACCCGCCCGGGCGACGTGCCGCTGAACATCCAGAAGCGGCTCGTCGCCGTCGGCGACAAGGTCTACGCCACGCTCGGCTACCACGCGCCGGTCTCGCAGCTCGATGCCAGGACGGGCCGGATCCTCAAGACCTACGCCGGCACGAACCCCACCGGGGAGATCCTGTACGTCGACGGCACGCTGGTGCTGTCGGTGCTGGCCGGCGGGAAGGTCAAGGTGATGGCCGTGAACGCCGACAGCGGCAAGATCCTCTGGACCAGCGCCAAGGCCTACGCCGGCAGCACGGTGGACTACATCCGGTGGAAGGCCATGCGCGGCGCCACGAAGCCGGCCAAGCTCGACCCGTCGCTGAACGTGGCCACGGATGGCAAGGCCGTCGCGCTGATCGACGGGCCCAACGTCGTCTGCCTGGACGTCAAGAGCGGCGCCGAGCGGTGGCGCAGGCGGTTCCCGCAGGACAAGGGCGACCTGACCGCCGGCAGGATGCAGTCCCGCGGGAACCTGTGGATCGGGACGATGATCGTCAGCGACGGCGTCGTGATCCACGCCAGTCCCTACAAGCTCGCCGCGATGGACGCCAGGACCGGCAAGGTCCTATGGACGCAGCCGAAAAAGTACATCGGCCACCTCTGGTACGAGTGGAAAGACGTGTTCGTCATCGACGGCCTCGTCTGGACGTGGGGGGCGGACCTGGAGCGCGGCAAGCTGACGCGAGGCCAGGGCAGGAAGGGCTCATCCCTGTATCCGCGGCGGGTCAAGGGCTACGACATCCGAACGGGAGCGCTCAAGCGGAACGTGGACCTGGGCTTTATCTTCAAGAGCCACCACCATCACCGCTGCTACCGGAACAAGGCGACCTCGCGGTATATTCTGGCCTCTCGCCGAGGGACGGAGTTCGTGGACCTGGAGCGGGGCCGCCACACCCTGCACAACTGGGTTCGCGGGACCTGCCACGTCGGCATGATGCCCGCCAACGGGCTCCAGTACGCCACCCCCCACCCCTGCGTGTGCTACATCGACGAGAAGCTCAACGGCTTCAACGCCCTGGCGGCGGAAACCGAGTCGAAGGTCGAAGGTCGAAAGTCGAAGGTCCCTCACCTTGAGAAAGGCTCGGCGTATGACGCAATCGTCAATCGTGAATCGTCAATCGTAAATCCCCAGGATTGGCCCACCTTCCGCCATGACGCCATGCGCACCGGCTCGGCCGGCACGCGCCTGCCGGACGGGCTGAAGGTGCTGTGGCGCGTCAAGGCCGGCGAGAGCATCTCGGCGCCCGTCGTCGCAGACGGGAAGGTATTCGTCTCGCTCGTCGACGAGCATCACGTGGCTTGCTTCGACGCTGCCGGCGGGCGAAAGCTCTGGGAGTTCGCCGCCGGCGGGCGCGTCGACTCGCCGCCAACGTACCATCGCGGGGCGGTCCTGTTCGGCTCGGCCGACGGATGGGTCACCTGCCTGCGGGCGGCCGACGGCAAGCTCGCCTGGCGGTTCGCCGCCGCGCCGGGGCCGAGGCTGATCGGTGTGGACGGGCAGCTCGAATCGGCCTGGCCCGTGCACGGCAGCGTGCTCGTGCAGAACGGCAAGGTGTACTTCGCCGCCGGACGCTCGTCCCAGCTCGACGGGGGCATTCGGATGTACGGGCTCGATGCGAGCACCGGCAAGCTGCTGCACCAGACCAGGCTCACCGGCCCCGACTACGCCGTCGACTCGACCGGGGCGCTGGTGGTCTCGCAAGGCAGGATCGCCCCTCCGGGCAAGCCGCGCCAAAAGCTCACGGAAAACTACGTCCTGCCAATGGGCGCCCTGACGGATGTCCTCATGACCAGCGGCGCCGGCATCACCATGCGGTCCGAAACGTTCGACGCCGAGCTGAACCGCACGCGGGGCCGGCCCCCTCTCGTGCCGAGGGCCGGGTTCCTCGACGGCAATTATTTCAAGCGGACGCCTTGGACGTTCGGGGGGCAGTATGCCCGGCTGATCGTTCACGACAACCGGTCGGTCTACTATGTGCGGATGTTCGATTCGCTCCAGGGCCTCAACCCGTCGGTCTACTTCACGCCGGCCGCCAAGGGATACCTGCTGTTCGCCAGGGACGCCGGCGGCAAGGCAAACCGCTGGGCCGGCAGGGTGCCGATCCGCGTCCGCGCGATGGTCCTGGCCCGTTCGGCAAGCTCAGGGCAGGCCGCCGGACGCCTGCTGGTCGCCGGCCCGCCGGACGTCATGGACCCGGCCGACCCGCTCGGCGCCTTCGAGGGCCGCAAGGGCGGGCTGCTGCAGGTGTTCGACTCGGCCTCCGGCAAGAAGCTCGCCGAGCACAAGCTCCCGTGCCCGCCGGTCTTCAACGGCGCCGCCGCCGCACGCGGGCGCCTGTTCATCACCACCACCGACGGCAGCGTCACCTGCTTCGGCAAGCCGTAGACCAATCACGGAGAGACCGAGATGACACGACGCGCTGCGATCGTCCTTCTGGCCTTGGGTGCGGCCGGACCGGCCCCCTGTTGCGGGGCCGAGACGGTCATCGCCTGGGCGCGGTTTGAGAAAGCCTCCTTCCAATACGCCGGCAAACCGTACCTCTGGCTGGGGCACGGGGAGATTATGCTGACCATCGACGTCACGCCGCAGCCGGGGCACGTGCTGGAACTGCTCTGGGGCTGCAAGAACGACACGCGCGCCGGCGTGGCAGTCGTCAACGGGCGGCAGGTGCGCCTCAGCGCAAACGGATACGACGGCTTCCGCTGGCTGGCGGTGCCCGCGGGCAAGGGCCCAAAGGCCCTCGAGCGCTATGAAGTCACGCTCAGGCAGGACGGCGGAAAGGCCGGCTTCATCGCCGCAGTGCGGCTGAAGGCCCCCACTAGGCCCGCCGCGCCGACGCCGGATACGAAGAAGGCCCCCGCCTTCAAGATCGCGTTCAAGGCCCCTCCCGTCCCGCCTGCGCCGCGAGGCCGCAGCCGGGGCAAGGCCTTTCCCGAGATGCGCTCGCTGTGGGACCGCCCCGCCCCACCGCCGCCGAAGCCCATGGACGACCCCCGGCAGGAAGCCGCGTTTCTCCAGGCAGAACTCCACGCCCGGCAGGCAAACGAGGCCTTCTTCCGCTGCCGGCGCTTCGTCGACGGGTGGCTCAAGCACGCCGATCCCAAGACCGGGCTGATACCCCGGAACCTCAATCGCAGCCGAGACATCTGGAACGCAAAGGACTCCGCCGCCGACAACTACCCGTTCATGGTCCTGACGGCCGCCATGACCGACCGCACACTGTTCGACGGGCGGATGCTGGACATGCTCCGCACGGAGACGAAGCTCACCAGCCGCCTCGGCAAGCTGCCCGACACGTGGTCGTTCTCGAAACAGGCCTTCGCGACGGCCAGGCCCGATCTCAGGTCGATCATTTTCGGCGGCTCGGAGTACGTGAAGGACGGGCTGTTGGCGGTGACGGAATGGCTGGGCCACAGCCCGTGGTCGCAGCGGATGCTGGGCATCATCGACGAGATCTGGGCCCGCGCACCGATCCAGACGCCCCGCGGGGCCATCCCCTCGACCGACCCCGAGGTCAACGGCGAAATGCTCCAGGCGCTGTCGCGAGTCACCTGGATGACCGGCGAGAAGAAGTACCTCGAATACGCCATACGCCTGGGCGACTACTACCTGCTGGACGGGCACGATCCGCTTCGCGGCAAGTCTGCGGTTCGGCTGATCGCGCACGGCGGGGAGGTCTTCTCCGGGCTGGCCGAACTGTACGCCACCGTCAGCGTCGCCGCGCCGGACAAGCGCACCGCCTACCGAAAGGGCATCCACGCCATGTTCGACCGGCTCCTGGAGATCGGGCGAAACGCACACGGCATGGTCTACGCCTCGGTGGACCCCAGGACCGGCCGGCACCGGGGCATCTGCGACACGTGGGGCTACACCTACAACGGCGTGTACACCGTCTACATGGTGGACAAGACCCCGGCCTACCGCGCCGCCGTCCGGAAGCCGATGGGCAACCTCAAGCGGCATTACTCCAGCCACAGTTGGGGCAGCGCCGACGAATACGCCGACACCGTCGAGGGCGCGATCAACCTGCTGAACCGCGAGCCGATCGACTCGGCCGGCGACTGGATCGACACGACCATCGCGAAGATGTGGCACAAGCAGCGACCTGACGGCGTCATTGAAGGCTGGCACGGTGACGGGAACAACGCCCGGACGTCGCTGATGTACGCCCTGTGGAAGACCCGCGGGCTGACCGTCCGGCCCTGGCGAAAAGACGTCCGCTTCGGGGCCGTCCAGGCCGGCCATACGCTCTACGTCACCGCACTGGCCGACAAGGAGTGGACCGGGCGGGTGTTGTTCGACAAGCCCCGCCACAAGGTCAACCTGCACCTGCCGATGGACTGGCCGCGGCTGAACCAGTTTCCCGAGTGGTTCACCACGCAGGCGGACATGCGCTACACCGTCCGCAATCTCGCGGCGGGCAGCGAGGCGGTTTTCAGCGGCGCCCAACTTCAGGCGGGTATCGAGCTGTCGCTGAAGCCGGGGGCCGAAGTTCGACTGATCGTCACGCCCGAGGGCGCTGCGCCGGCCAAGCCGCCCCTGCCTGAGGTTGCCGACCCGAAGACAATGGTCAAGACGGTGGCCGACGCCGTCCTGCGGGACTTTCCCAAGCCCCCGCCGTTCAACTGGGGCGAGGGCGTCCTGCTGAGCGGCATGATGCGGGCGTATCTGCTGACCAAGGACGCACGCTACCTGAAGTTCGTCCGCGACTTCGCCGACCACTGGCACGAGCGGGGCATCGCCGCCACGCTGCGCAGGAGAGGCTACTGCGGCCACTGGGGGCCCGGCCACGCACTGCTCATGCTCCATGAGATCACCAAGGACAAGCGACACCTGGCCCTGGCCGACCAGATCATCACGTTCATGCTCGACAAGGCCGAGCGGACCAAGGACGGCGGGCTGAGCCACTTCAACGGCAAGCCGCAGCTCTGGGTCGACACGCTGGACATGTGCTGTCCGGTATTCTCGCATGCGTCGCGGATCAAGAACGCCCCGAAGCTCCAGGCCGAGTCGGTGCGCCAGTTGGAGGTCTTCGCCAAACACCTCCAGGACGCCAAGACCGGGCTGTTCTATCACATGTGGGACGAGCGCAGCGGCAAGCGGACGCCGTCCTACTGGGCCCGAGGCAACGGGTGGGTCGTCATGTCCTACACCGAGGTGCTGAAGCACGAGAAGGCCGGCACGCCGGCCCGGGCGAGGCTCTCCGCCGCGTTCGCAAAGCAACTGGCGAGCATCGTAAGGCTCCAGGACAGGCGAACGGGCCTGTGGCACACGGTGCTCGACCAGCCGGATACGTACCTCGAAACGTCCGCCTCGGCCATGGTTCTGTTCGCCCTGGCCGAGTGCCGAAACCTCAAGCTCATCGACGTGCCGTACACCGACGTGATGCGCCGCGCCTGGGCGGGCCTGGCCACACAGGTGGACGCCCGCGGCCGTGTGGTGGGCGTCTCGGCCGGCACCGGCCCCAGCGGAAAGGCCGGCTACGTCGCCCGCAGGGCCGGCACCTACACCTGGGGCACCGGCGCGTTCCTTCACGCCGCCTGCGCCTGCGCCGAGAGCGGACTCCACACCGCCAGGGCAGACCGGGGAAAGGGCGACCGTGCCTTACACAGGTGAGTGGGCCGCCCTGGCGACCGTGCCGTGCTGGACGCTCAGCACGCTGGCCTTCGAGGCCGCCGGGAGACGCGTCGGGTCGATGAACGTCAACCTCGTCCGCCTGGTCGTCGCGTGGGGGATGCTCGCCCTGTACGGCTGGGCCTTTCGCGGGCTGCCGCTGCCCGTGGACGCCTCGGCCGACACGTGGCTGTGGATGTCGATCTCAGGCTTCGTGGGGTTCTTCCTGTGCGACATGTGCCTGTTCCGCGCGTGGGTCCTGATGGGCCCGCGGGTCACCCTGCTGGTCTTCTCGTCCATGAACCCCCCGCTGGCCGTGCTGCTGGGCTGGCTCATCGTCGGCGAAGCGCTCACGTGGGCGCAGTGGCTGGGCATGGCGATGACGCTGGGCGGCGTGACGTGGGTGCTGGCCGAACGGCAGATCCGGGCGACCGTCCGCACGTGGCACATCTCGGCGTGGAGCGTGACGCTGGCCCTGGCTGCCGCGCTCGGCCAGGCCGCCGCCACCGTGCTCATCAAGAAAGGGCCCCGCGACTACGACCCCTGCGCGATCACGCAGATCCGCGTGATAGCCGGTATCGCGGGGTTTGTCGTGCTGTTCGCGGCGATCCGCTGGTACAGGCGCCTGTGGCGAGGCATGCGCGATACCCGGGCGATGGGCCTGGCCTCGCTGGGGGCCCTCTTCGGGCCGGTAATGGGCGTCTCGCTGCTGACGCTGTCGCTGCGATACCTCCCAAGCGGCGTGGCCCTGACGTTCGTCGCGACGCTGCCCGTCGTCATCCTGCCGTTCACCATGATCATCTACAAGGAGCACGTCACGCGCCGCGCCGCCGCCGGCGCCGGCATCGCCGTGGCCGGCGTGGCGATGCTGTTCCTCTGATGCCAGGTGCGCCTGGCACGTGCGATCGCGCGTCGAAGGGGCTTGCGTTGGTGTCTTCGGGACCTCCGGTCCCGGCCACGGAAGGGGCCAGTATCGCCTCATTCGTGCGCCAAGCCGTCATCGCTTCGGCGAAACGGGCAGCTTGGGGGCGGGCGGGGGATCGGCCGGAAGGGTCGGGGGATCGTCGTCGGGCGGGTGAAGGCGAAGCCCGACCGCCTCGACCGCCGCGAACGGGTCGGGGATCACCAGCCGAAGGAACCGCACCGCCTTGTCGCGCAGCCGAGGAATCGCCGCCAGCGCCGAGAGGCGCGAGTGGCCCCGCGTCGGGTCCGTCGACGTGACGGCCCGTCCGGAATCCGGACCGGTCTTTCGCCAGAGGGCGGACGGTCCGGTCATGTCCGGCTGCGGCGCCCGCGCCCGGGGAGCGGACGGCGCAAAGAGCGGCCGCGGGTGAAGATCGTCGGGTTCGGTCGCCAGGGGCGGAAGATCCCGGACGGGGCGGACGTGCAGTGGCGGCAGCACCGCGGCGCCGCGCCGCCGCCGGCCCGTGCCCCGCGCCGGCGGGAGGTACTGGGGGGCATCCACCGGCAGCAGCGTGTCTCGGGCAAGGGGCTTCGGCTTGGCGGCGAAGGGCCCCGGCGCCGGGCCGGCGGGTTCTGCAGCGACAGCCGACAGAGACAGCAGCATGACGCACACGCCCGTGACGTGCAGCGAGCGACCTTCTCCACCGCGCACGTTTAGCGGGCGAGCAGCGCTCGCCGTGCGCCGTTCGAACGCTAACGGCGGGCGTTGCCCGCCCGCCAAACGGGTGCGGTACGTGACGTTCACGCTCGACGCTCGTTTCCCACGCATCATTACGCTGTTCCGCGGCGCCCGCACGGGCGCCTCACCGGGCCTTGATGATCAGTGTCACGTCGGTGCCTTCGGCCGGCAGCACGTTCCTGTTCGTATCCAGCTTCAGCAGCGACTCCTCGACGAGGGTCATGTTGCTCTGAAGGACGGTTTCGTCGGTGATCGGGAAGATGGTTATCATCGTTCCGCTCAGGTCGGCCGCGTAGACCCGAGCGGGCTTGTCCGGGTCGGGCTGCCGCATCGCCGAGCCGGTGAAGTACCATGTCATCGGGCCCATCGGCTTGCCGGTCCTGCTGTCCACAAGCGCCTTGTCGATGGGGATGGTCCGCTTCCTGCCGGTGATCCCGGCGTACTGGAGCAGGACGTCGACCTTCGGCCCGGTGGGCACGGCGTCCTGTCCCCTGGCGGGCTTGCCGGGCGTCAGGCCCAGCGAGACCAGGGCCTTGTGGATCTCGCTGGGGGCCGCCTCGAACGTCAGGACCGTCTCGTGGGCCTTCTGCCCCCGCGGCGCGGGGGCCGTGGCTATGACCTCCAGCGGGTAGATCTCCTTCAGGGCCGGCAGCTTGCGGGGTGCGATGCGGCAGGGAACGGTCACGGTCCGCTCGCTCTTGTTCACGACGATCGGCTTGGCCTTGACGGCCGCACTCGGCGCCCTGTCGGACAGGCACACGACAACGGAAGGCTGGTCGGTCTCGCCGTCCAGGTTGCACGTGGCCAGGTACAGGTCCCCTCCCGAGACCACCGGCGAGCCGAAGGCCATTGTCCGCGACTGGACGGCCAGGTCCGCGCAGACGTCGAACGACCACAGTTCCTTGCCGGTCGCCAGGTCGAGCGCGGTGACGACGGCCTTCAGGTCGGCGACGTAGACGGCGTTTGCGGCGATGGCGGGTCCGGCGAAGAACGGGGCCTTGGCCTTGTACGACCAGGCGACCTTGCCGGTGTCGATCTTGCGCGCGGTGACCGTGCCGTCCGTACAGGTGTGGACGGCCAGGTCGCCCTTGACCGCGATCGACGCCAGCACGCCGCCCGTCCTGATCCGCTGGCGCCACAGGACGCCTCCGGAGGCCAGGTCGACCGCCAGCACCTCGCCGCGGGCGCGGGCGATGTGCTGCCGGTCGTAGCGGATCGAACTGCACCCGACGAGAACGGTCTTTCCGGCGACGGTGGGCCCGGCCCAGGGGTTGGTGCTCAGCGGCACCTGCCAGGCCACGCTCCCGTCGGACGCCTTCAGGCACAGCAGCGCGTCGATGCCGACCCGCTCGTCCCGCAGCCGGGCCGACGCCGCAAGGACGACACCGCCCGTCACGGCCAGGGGCGCGTCCACGTGCCACACGTCCTTGCCGCGCTGCCAGAGCACCTTTCCGGCGGCCTTGGGCAGCGCCTCGGGGTCGGGCGGGACGGCCAGTTGGGGCTTGGTCTTCCTGTCGCGCTCGTACGCGGCGGTCATTGCCGCCCAGTGTTTGGCCATGTGCGCGACGACGTCGGCTGTGCTGCGCTCGGTGCCGTTCAGCATCGCCCGTTTCAGGTCCACGCAGAGGACGCCCGCGGCCCCGCCGCCGATGTAGACGCGCCCGGCGTTGACGGCCGGGGCACCCTCCAGGTGCACCAGGCGGCCGGGCACCGCCACCTGCCAGACCGGCAGCCCGTCGGTGGCCCGGACGCAGTACAGCAGGGCGTCGTCGGTCTGGTGCATGCCGTCCCCGAAGACGACCAGCCCGTCGACGACGGCCGGGGCCGACACCGTGGGGCGCTTGAGGTACGGCGCGGCCAGCGACCAGAGCACGCGCTGCGGCGCGGCCGGGGCGGCCGAGATCGCGTGGAACACGCCGGTGTTGAACGCCCCGAGCCCGGCGGCGTAGAGGGCCTTGTTTGCGGGCACGGGCGAGGCCACGAAGTGCTCGGCCGACTTGTAGACCCACAGGACCTTGGGCTTCGTCGGCCCGGGCTTGGCGTCGATGGTGCCGGTGCGCTCGAGATTGCCGCGATGCGTCGGCCAATCCGCACGTGCTGCCGAACACGTGCACGCCAGCGCCGCAAAGAGGAACACCGCCTGGGTCCGCGTCCGGCCGGGCGACGACCCCCGAGCCACGCCGCGAATGATCCGGACGGCAATGAGAATCACCCCGGCGGCTACGGACAGTCCCAGGGCGGACCAGGCCAGGGCCAACAGCCCGCCGCCCCCGGCGGCCGCCGTCATACCCGCGGCGGCGGGCCGAGGCCCCGGGGCGTGGCTGCTATCGGCGGCGGTCCGCGGCTGCGGGATCGGGTTGCCCAGCAGGATGGCGGACTCCTGACCGGCATTGCTGAACACGACGTCGGGCGTGTCGTCGCTGTTGACGTCCACCACAGCCACGCCGCACGTGTTGAATATGCGGTGAGTCAGCCCGATTTCGCCGCCGGCCTCGGTGAACGTCCCGTCGCCGTTGCTGCGGAAGTAGCGATTGGGCCCGCGGAGGCACCCGACGAACAGGTCGAGCCTGCCCTTGCCGGTGAAGTCCGCCCAGACGGCGCACCGGGCCCACCCGACGTTTCGCCCGAGGTCGCCCGCCGAGGCCGTCACGTCCGCGAAGCGCCCCTTGCCCTCGTTCCGGAACAGCTTGCACGTGCCGCGCTGAGGCACGAACAGGTCCGCCCGCCCGTCGGCGTTGTAGTCCCCGAACACCGGCGCCACCTTGCCCGCGCGGTAGCTGATGCCGCTGTCGGCCGCGCGGACGAAGCCCTTCGGCGTGTTGAGCGCGAGCAGCCCGTCGCCGGCGCTGTACAGCACGTCCGGGCGGGCGTCGCCATTGACGTCGGCGACGGCCAGGTGGTCGCCCTTGACCGTTCCCCCGACGCCGGACGGGCCCAGGCCCGCCTGCTCCGAGACGTCCTCGAACGCGGGCGGCTGCGAGGGGGCGGACGTGTTGCGGTAGAGGCGCAGCCCGCGGAACCCGTCAGCCAGGAGGATGTCCGGCTTCTTGTCGGCGTCGTAGTCTATCCACGCCGCGGCGGTCACGTTGTGGTAGCCTTGGGCGGGCAGGCGGTCCGTGGCATCGGTGAAGGCCTTCCCGTCGTTCAGAAAGAGCCTCGGCCCGAACGGGGAGGCCACCAGCAGGTCGACCTTCTTATCGGCGTTGCAGTCTGCCCAGACCGCCGCCCGGGCCCCGCAGGTCAGGCCCAGCGGCACCTCGTTCAACGCCGCGCCCGTGTTCTGGAGCAGGAACAGCCTGTTGTCCCCGAACAGGCACAGGTCCGGCTTGCCGTCGGCGTTGATGTCGGCCGTGGAGATGCCCGCGGCCCCGGGGCCCAGTTGGCTCAGGGCGGCGTAGTGCGTGAAGCCCGGCATCCCGGAGATCACCCGGAACTCCTCGGCGCCCCACCCCACGAAGTCGCGCTTCGGATTGTAGTCCTGAAGCCGCAGGCTCACCCGAAGCCGCTGGATCTTCGCCTTGCGCAGTTGCAGGGCCATCTTGTCCCCGTCGACCATGCAGGGCGCGACGGCCTCCTGCCCGGCGAGCATCCGGGTGACGATCCCGGCGAGCTTCTCGGGCCGGCCCGCGAAACTCCTCAGCAGGTAAGGCTCGGCGTGGGTCATGGACCACCACCCGCGGCCGTGGCACTGGTACCAGTACTTCTCGATGCACATTTCGCCGGCGGAGCCGGTGTGGAAGAACAGGGCCGTCTTGCCCGGGCGGGCCCAGGCCATGATCGTCTGCCACTCCCGCGCGTGGAAGCCGCGCTTCCCGATATTGTGCTTGATCTCCCCCTCGTGCGAGCCCTTGATGTCCCTGATCTTGCGGTAGATGACCAGGTTCTTCTCGGTGTCGACCTGCGTGACGCGCACCAGGACGATGAAGCGCGACTGGGCGACGACCTTGCCGAGGGAGAACGGCGCCTCGACATACGCCCGCGCCGAGCCGCACGCCAGCGCCACAATCAGCGCCGCCGCACAGGCCCCGCCCCGGACTCGCTTGCCGTCATCTGGTCGCAACGCACGGTTCTCCGTTGGCCGGCGAACGCTACTTCTTCGCCGTCGGTTTCGGCTTCAGGGCGGCCAGCTTCTCGGCCGCCCGCTTGGCCCACTCGCTCGACGGGTGGTCCTTCACAACGCGGCTGAACAGCTTGGCCGCCTCGTCGGGCTGCTTCAGGTCCAGGTGCGCCTGGCCCGCCTTGAACCGGGCCTCGGCGCTGCACGCGGGGTAGTCATACGTGTACGGCACGACGAGGAATTCAGTGATGGCTTCGGGCAGCTTCTTCTCGGTCAGAAGACACTCGCCGATCCCGAGCTGGGCCCGTGCGGCGACCTCTCCCGCAACCGCGCCGGTCACCTGCCTGTACGAACTCATCGCATAGTTGGTGTTCTTCTCGTTCTGATACGCCCGGCCGACGCCGAGGCGGGCCTCGTAGATCAGCGGGCTGCGGGGGAAGTGCGACAGGAGCCTTTCCATCGCCTGGCGGCTCTGGGGCCACTTGCCGCTGTGGGCGTACGCGCGCCCCAGGCGCAGCAGCGCCCGGTCGGCCACGTTGGACATCGTGTGGTAAGGGGGCGTCTGGACGAACGGGACCAACTGCTCGATGGCCTTGGGCCAGTTCTCCTGCTTCATGTAGGCCTCGCCCGTCAGGTAGCGCACCTCCCCGGAGAGGCTCCCGGCGGTCTTCCCGGCGACCCGCCTGATCTGCTCCAGCGCCGCCTTGGGACGGCCTTCGCTTATGAGCGACGCCGCCAGGCGCAGCCGAACCTGCTGGGCCAGCGCCGTGGGCGGATTGCTCTCGAGGGCCGTTTCGAGCAGTTCGATGGCCTCGCCGTCCTTGCCCCGTTGTGCGAGCAGTTCGGCCAGCTCGAACCGCGTCCGCCCGGCCAGCGGCGACTCGGGCGCCGCGGCGATCAGGTTCCCGTAGTGCTTCAGGGCGAGTTTCTCGGCATCCTGCAGGGGGATGTCCCGGCGAGCCAGCCGCGGACCGCTCAGCGTACGCGGACGCTGTCCCTGCCGCTGCCGGGGCCACTGCGCCAGAACCCGTCGTACCGCCTGTTTCTGGAGTTCCCGCCTGGCCGAGGCCACCTCGCTGTCGCCCACCATCCGGTAGCACCAGGCCGTCTCGTACGCCATCCGCAGGTGCGCCTCGCTGGAGGGCATGCTCTTGGCCAGGGCCTTGGTCCGGGCGGCGAAGCTGTCGGCCGCCTCCAACAGCCGCTTCAGGCACTGGTCGACGGCCTGGCGGGCCTTGTCCCGCGCGGGGCCCGACGGGGCGGCGACCTTTCGCGCCTCGGCCAGGGCGGCGGCCAGCTCCTCCCGCCGACACTGTCCCGTGCGCCAGAATGCGTTTGCCGCTTCGGGCCGCTTGGGGAAGTACCGGATCACCGCTTCGAGGTTGCCTATGGCCTCGGCGGGTTTGCCGTTGTCCCTGAGCGCCAGGGCCTGCTCGTAGAGGAACTGCGGCCCGAGCTTTCGGCCGTGCGCGTCGCCTCCCCTGGCGGACTTGTGCCAGTTGCGGTACTCGGCGAGGAATTCGACGGCCTCTCGCGACCGCTTCAGCGCCCGCAGCAGGGCCGAGAGCCTCACCAGCGCCAGCGGCGCCACGTCGGTGGACCGGAACGGATCGCGGCGGAAGCGCATCAGGTCGCTTACCGCCGTCTGCGTATCGCCCAGAAGCACCTTGCACTTGGCCCGCTCGAAGACCGCCGCAGCAACCAGCGGGTCCTTGCCGTAGCGCTCGAGCAGGCGGTCGTAGGCCTGCTGGGCCTGCGTGAAGGCCTTGGCCTTGTCGGCGGGGGCGGCCAGCACGGCGCCGATCCGCTGGTGGCAGTGCCCCAGCTTCAGCAGCGCATCGGGGGCCTGAGGGCTCTTGGGCTCCGCGGCGACAAAGATCGACAGCAGCTTCGCGGCGCGCGTGGCCTGGCCGATCAGCCTGGCGGCGGGCACGGCGCGGTCGGTCTTGGCCGGCAGCGTGCGGAGGAGGCAGTCGGCCATCAGGTACGACACGGGCGCCAGTTCCCCGGCACAGTTGCCCTCGGGGATGCCCGACAGCGTCGCCAGGGCCTCGCGATAGCGCTTCAACTGGTATTGCGCCGTGGCCAGCCCGTACCGCGCCAGGTCCGCCTGGGCGAAGTCCGGGAACGTGCCCAGAAGGCGCTTGTACCGCGTGATCGCCGACTCGAACCGCCGCTCGGCGTCCTGCGGGCTGGGCGGGTGCTTGCCGCTGATGGCGGCCATGGCGCTCAGGCAGGCGTTCTCGGCCTTGCGGAACCACACGGCCGCCAGCAGCGTGCTCTGGGGGTACTTCTGCTCGAACGTCTCGCACGTCCGGTCGGAGTTCGAGTAATCCCCGTTGAGATGCTGGGCCGTCGCAAGGCGCTGCAGGACCTCCTCGGCGCGGTGGCGGCTGTATGTCTCCGACAGCGCACGGGAGTAGGTGGCGGCCGCCTCCTTGTACAGCCCGGCCAACTGCTGCGTGTCGGCCAGTTCGATCAGGATGTCTGCGCGCACAACTCCCGCACGTGTGTCTCGCCTGGCCTGCTCGCGGGCCATCTCGGCCGCCCTGTTCAACTCCGACATCGCGGTTTTCAGGGTTTGGGCGTAGGTCCGGGCATCGGCTGGATTCGCCCCGGCCACGCGCGCGCGGGCCAGCCACCACGTCGCCCGGATGCCCAACCGCTTGTCCGACCGAAGCGGGTCCAGGGTCTTGATCGCCGCGCTGTAGCTCCTGAGTTGCAGTTGGCAGTATCCCTGCCGAAGCCGCGACTCCGCCGCCAGCGGATGCTTGCCATAGGCTTCGATGAAGGCCCCGAAGCCCGCCATGGCGTCGGAGAACTTGGCGCTTTCGGCCGCGACGAGGGCGCCGTAGAACGCCGCCCGGGCGACGTAGTCCGGGGCGGGACGGTTGGCCAGGTTCTCGGCTCGGCGTCTTAGGCTCGGGGTCAGCTTGCCGGGGCTCCTGATGGCCTTGACGGCGTCAGCCTTGCTCCGCTCGTATACGGCGATGACGGCCTTGTAGAGCGCGGCGGCCTCGGGGTACTCGCGCGCCAGGTGGTGTGCGCGGGCCAGGAGGTACCGCGTGTGAACGCCGAACTCCTGGTCGAAGGGGGCCAGTTGGCTGAGGATCCGCCCGGCCTGGTGGTGCTTGCCGGCGGCAAAACGCGCGTACCCGAGATAGTAGAGCATCCTGGGCCTGAACGCGCTGGAGGCATTGGCCTTGTCGTTGAGGAAGGACTCGGCCAGGCCGGCGGCCTGCTTGGGCTTGCCCGTCCGCAGGAGCATGTCGCACCAGTCGCATCGCGCGCGGTTGGCCCAGAGCGCGCCATCCGGCCGGGCACTCTTGCCCGGGGCGGTGGTGGCCTGGGTTCGGGCCGCGAAGGCGTCCACGGCCGCGGCGAAGTGCCGGGCCGCTTCGGTGAAGTAGCTGGCGGCGTAACTGCGGTAGCTCGAGGCCTGCCCGGGATCGGCGGCGACCTTGGCCAGCGACGCGACGCCCTGACCCCGCGAGGCGACGCCCATGTAGTAGACGGCAAACGGCCTGTCGGCGAAGTCCGGCCTCGCCAGGACGACCCGCAGGGCCTCGGCGGCACGGGCGCAGTCCCTCTTGGGCCCTTCCAGGAGCGAGACGCCCAGCCCGTAGTACGCCGAGGGGGCCTGCTCGTGGCCGCCGTAGTCCTGCACGAACTTCCGAAAGCGTTCGGCCGCCACGTCGTATCGGCCGTCGTTGTACGCCCGCCGGGCGCTGTCGAGGACCAGCATGGCGCCTTTCCCGGGCGTGAGCTTGACCACCTGTGCGAACGCGTGCTCCGGTCGCCAGAGTCCGGCGACGAGCAGCAAGACCACAGGGGTGGTAACCGAGATGATCCTTCTCATGAAAAAGACTCCGCGCACGTGCAAACTGACTGCATCCCGTGATACGGTCGTATCATAGGTCACATAATAGAACAAGACCGCACCCGGTGTGTTTCGCTGAACGACAACTGAAAACCTCACCCCCGCGCCCCTGGCGACAGAACCCCAGGGGCCATCTCCGGGTTTAAAGGTTGCGTTAAGCCGGACACGAGGTGCTGTCTGTACGCCCCTCCAGTGGCTGCGTGAGGGTCGTGATTGCCGCCGGCGCGACAGCGCGTGTATCGGTTTGCCACATGTGAGATTGGACATGTGCTCTTGTTTCGGATTTCGAAATTCGTGTCTCGGATTTGACGTATCCGTCAGGCTGTGAGCATGAGCAACACTCTTGCCGTCTTTCCGATCGTCGTCAACGCAGGCGCAGCCATCATGCCGGCCGTCATCGGCGCCCTCGGGAGCATTCTGGGCGTGCTGTTCCACCCGGGGCAACTTCTGCGGCTGTGCCGGCGCCGCCCGGCTGTCGTTCTGGCGGTACTGGCCTGCGGTGCGGGCACGGTGGGCGCGGCGGTGCTGCTGGCGCGGCTGGGAGGCACCGGCGCCTCGGCGCGTGCGGACGATCGGATCGACTGGGCCAAGGTCGCGATGCGCATCATCAACCGCCGGCGGATCGCCGCACGGGGCGGGGCCGTGACCGGCCAGGCGGCGACCAGGCCCGCCGAGGCCTTCATCTATCGACGAGGCCCGTCTCGCTGCGGATACGACGGCGGAGGGGCGCCCCTGGACCTCATGCCCCTCTGGGACTACAGGCAGCCGGACACCATGGTCCTCTCATCCCCCGCCGTCGTGGGCAATCGGCTGTTCGGCGCGTCGTGCGTGGCCGACCCCACCGGGCACTACGGCCGGGTGTTCTGCCTGGACGTGGCCAGCGGGCGGGAGATCTGGTCTCGCGAGGCCGGCGGAGACGACGCGTTCAAGGCGTTCTTCAGTTCGCCGGCCGTCACCGCCGACGGCAAGTACGTCGTGATCGGCCAGGGGCTCCACGACCACGACCGGTGCAGCCTGCTGTGTTTCCACGCCGCCACGGGCAAGCTGCACTGGCGGATCGCCACGCCGCTCCACATCGAGGGCTCCCCGGCGATCCGGGGCGACCTTGTTGTCGCCGGGGCCGGCGCCATCGAAGGCCCCGACGGGCGGGCCCTCGGCGATCCGGGGTTCGTGCTGGCCGTCCGTATCTCCGACGGCAAGGCACTGTGGCGCTATCCCGTCAAGGACCCCGAGAGTTCTCCGGTCATCGCCGGCGACGGGATCTGCTACATCGGCAGCGGCGTCGGGGGCAACGGCGTGGTCGCGCTGCGCACCGACGCCGATGCGCCCCTCGACGCCTCGGGCCGCACGCTCTGGCGGGCCGCAACGCCCTACCCGGCCACCGGGGCTGTTACCCTCCACGGCGAGCGGGTGATCGTCGGGTGCGGCAAGGGGAACTACATCGAAGCCGCCCGGTCGCCGGCCGGGGCGGTCATCGCCTTCGACCGCCGCACCGGGGCCAAGGCCTGGCGCGCCGACGTGCCCGCCGCGGTCCTCGGCGCCGTAGCGACCGACGGGCGCGTCGTCGTCTGCCCCGTTCGCGACGGGCACGTGATCGCCCTGGACTTCGCCGACGGCAAGGAGATCTGGCGACAGCGGGTCAACGGCGACGAGCCGGTGTTGGCCTCGCCGGTCCTCGCCGGGCACGTCGTCTACGCCGTCAGCCGGGGCGGCACGCTGGCCGTCATCGACGCGAGCCACGCGGTGCCTGACGGCAAACGCATCATCGAGACGCACAACCTCAACGACCAGGCCGACCCGGGCCAGGGGCGATCGGTCAGCTCCCCGCTCGTGGTCGGCGCGCGGGTCTACGTCGGCAGCGAGACGGGGGGCGTGCGATGCTTCGTCGGCACGAGGGGCGCCGAATGACCCGTCGAGTGTTCTTCTTCGCCGAAGGCCAGGCCGAGGGCCCGCCCGGCCGCAAGGACATCCTCGGCGGCAAGGGCGCCTCCCTGACGGCCATGACACGGGCCGGCTTGCCCGTCCCGCCGGGATTCATCATCGCCGCCGACTGCTGCCGCAAGTTCCTCGCCGCCGGGGGCGCCTGGCCGGACGGGCTCCAGCAGGAGGTCCGCGAGGCCCTGACCCGGCTCGAGCAGGTCACCGGGCGGACGTTCGGCCGCGGCTCGGATCCGCTGCTGGTCGCCGTCCGCAGCGGCGCCGCGGTCTCGATGCCCGGCATGATGGACACCATCCTGAACTGTCCCGTCTCGGCCTGCGGACCGGCCGAGGATCCCTGGCAGGCCCTGATCGGGTGCATCGAGGCGGTCTTCAACTCGTGGAACAGCCCTCGGGCGGCGGCCTACCGGCGTCAGCGCGACATCCGCGACCTGGACGGGACGGCCGTCACCGTCCAGGCCATGTTCCCCGCGCGCGTTTCGGGCGTGGCCTTCACCACGAATCCCAACGAGCCCGACGCCGGTGAGATGATCGTCGAGGCCTCGCCCGGGCTGGGCGAGGCGGTCGTCTCCGGGCGCGTGCTCCCCGACAACTTCGTGGTCGACCGCGACACGCTGGCCGTCAAGGAACGCCGCATTCGTCCCAAGGCGCCGCCCGTTCGGGCCGCCGGCCGCACCGCCCGGCCCGACCCCGACGCGCCCGCCCTGAGTGACGAGCAACTCCACCGCGTCGCCTCGCTCGCCATGGAGGTCGAGAGGCTGTTCGGCTTCCCGGTCGACGTGGAATGGGGCCTGTCGGGCGATCGGCCGGCCCTTCTCCAGGCCCGCCCGGTCAGGGCGTCACAGGCCCACCTCCGGCGGCAGGTGCTCGAGTCGGTGCGTTCGGCCCTTGGCCAGGACATCCGCGACGGACGCGGGCCGTGGGTGCTGCACAACCTGGCCGAAACGCTGGCCCACCCCACGCCGCTGACCTGGAGCGTGCAGGGCCGATTCCTGTCGGGCGACGGGGGCTTCGGCGTGATGTACAGGCTGGGCGGGTTCGCCCCGGGCCGGGCCGTCCGCCGGGACGGGGCCGTGCGCCTCATCGCCGGACGCGTCTACATGGACATCTCGGCGGCGCCGGAGATGTTCTTCGAGGGCTATCCGTTCGCGTACGACGTGGACCTGCTGCGCTGTGATCCCGAGGCCGCCCAGGCGCCGCCCACCCGCCCGACGGGTACGCTGAGATCGCGCATCGCGGCGGGCCGGCGGATAGCCGCCGCCCGCCGGACGCTGCACGACGCGGCCCGGACGCTCGACCGGGACCTGCTCGAACGGACCATCCCCGAGTTCACTGCCTGGTGCCGGGCCGAGAAGGCACGGCCCCTGGGCGACCTGTCGGCCGACGAACTGGTCGAGCTGTGGCGGCAGCGGGAACGCCGCGTTATGGACGAGTTCGCGCCGCAGTCGCTGCTGCCGAACCTCGTCAGCGGCATGGCGCTGGCGGAGCTTCGGGCGTTCCTGGCCGAGCATTTCTGGGACGAGCACCCCGACGCCGACGAACTGGCCGGCGTGCTCGCCGCCGGGGCCGCGCCGGACAGCACGCTCCGGGCGAACGCCGACCTGTTCGCCGTGGCCCACCGGCGGCGGACCGTCGAGCAGTGGCTTGCCGACCACGGGCACCGCGGGCCGGACGAACTGGACCTGGCCACACCCAGGTGGCGCGAGCGGAGCGAGGAGGTCGCCGCCATGGCCCGGCGGCTTGAAGACGGGCAGGACCCGGTCGAACGCCATCACGCGCACCTCGAACGGGTCCGGTCGCAGACCGAGGCGCTTCGGCAGCGTCTGGCCGAGCAGGACCGCCGGCAGTTCGACCGCCTGGTGGACACCGTCAGGCGATACGTCCGGTTTCGCGAGGACGGCAAGAACGCCCTCATGCTGGGCTACGACCTGCTGCGCGACGCGGCCCTGGAGGCAGGGCTCAGGCTCGGCATCGGCGACGACGTGTTCTTCCTGACCGTCGCCGAGCTGCACGAGGCGTTGGCGGCCGGGGCCGCTCCCGAGGAACGCATCGCCGGGCGCAAGGCCGAGTACCGCGCCGAAACGCGTCTCGCCCTCCCTCGCGTCATTGACGCCGACGCCCTTGACGCCCTGGCCCGCCCGCCGGAACTCCACGCGGCGGAGAGCTACTCGGCCCACGAGATCTCGGCGGGGATCGCCTCGGGCCCGGTGCGAATCGTCACCGCGCTGGAGGATGCCGAACGTCTCGGGCGGGGGTATATCCTCGTCTGCCGGTCCACGGACACCGCCTGGACGCCGCTGTTCGTCAACGCGGCTGGGCTGGTTCTGGAGTGCGGCGGGGCGCTGTCGCACGGCGCGGTGGTGGCGCGGGAGATGGGCCTGCCCGCCGTCGTCCTGCCCGACGCCACCAGCCTGCTGGCCGACGGGCAGACCGTGACCGTCGACGCCCGCCGCGGGCTGGTGGCCACGTCAGGCCGGCCGCGGGACCCGGCCGAGGCGCCCGGCGCCGACGACCGCGACGTTCGCGTCCCGCCGGCCATGGTTCCCCCGCCGGCGGGCAGAAGCGAACGCCGGGCCGCCCGCGCCAGGAACATCGGCTTGCTCGTCTGGGGCACGTACCTCTTGGCCGTCCTCCTGCTGCCGGGGCCGTGGCTCTACGAGCCGTCGCTGGCCGCCATCGACGCGGTGCTCTGGCCGCTCGTGATACACCTGGGCCGGCCCGCGGCGGTGGCGCTGGCCGCGGCGGCGCTGGCCGTGCTGACCATGGGCGGGCAGAGACTGCTCACCGACAACCGCAGGCTGTCCGAGGCCAAGCGGCGGGCGGGCAGGCTCACGCGTGAAGCGGCCCGGCTGGAGCCCGACTCCCCTCGGCGGGCGGCGCTGGCGAGGCGGGCGGCGCCGGTCAACGTTCGGCTTCTGGCCGCGGCCATGCTGCCCATCGCCCTGCTGCTCGGGCCGATGATCGTGACGTTCCTGTGGTTCCCGTCCCGGGTGGACCCGGCGTCGTGGAACGCGCCGCCCGGGACGGCGGTGAAGGTCGTCGCCGCCGTGGACAGCGACTATGCGGGGCCTGTTTCGCTGTCGGTGGCGCAGCCGGCGCATCTGGCCCGGTCCACGCCTTCGGCTCGCACGGCCCCGCCCGTGCGGGACACGCTGGCCGAACTCCTCGAGCACCTGCGCACCGAGACCGTGGACCCGGCCCTGCTGGCCGACCTCGCCGGGCCGGACCGATCCGCCGACGAGGTCCGCGCGAGCCTGGCCGAGTACCTCCGCGCCGGCGTGCCCCCGCAGGGCATCACCTGGGAGGTTCGGACCCCGCCGGGCCAGGCCGGGCGATTCGGCGTGACCGTAACGGCCGGCGACGCGCCGCCGGTCCGCCTCGATATCGTCCTGGGCCGGACCCTCCCCCCGGGCCCGACGCAGGCCTCCGGCGGGGCCGGCAGCCCGATACAATCTCTCCGCGCAGTCTATCCCCCGCCGGTCAGAAAACGTATCTTCTGGGCGCCCTTGGCGCCGCTGGGCTGGGACCATTGGGACGCCGGCTGGCTGCTGACGTACCTCGCCGCCTACCTGCCGGTCATGTTCCTGCTGCGGTGGGTGCTGAGGATTGCCTGAAGGGAAGTGAATGCTGTCGCGTGAATCCTGCAAGAGTGATGTTCAGTCTCAGCGCGTCGGTCGCTCGATGTTTACTGAGTGCCGTACAGGTAATGTTCAATCATCCCCGGAACGCGCTGTATGTTTAGCGGGGGAGCAACGCTCGCCGCGTGTCGTTCGAACGGCGAACGGCGAGCGCTGCTCGCCCGCTAAACGTGATACCCGTTTCCACAACACGTTAAACGGAGCCCATGCGGGTCCCGCTAAACATCTGCGGCTCTGCATTCTCGCCGCCGCCGTCGCGGTGCTGTCGGCTCCCGCGGGTGCCGTCATCAAGGTCAAGATGCCCGTGGCGAAGATCTACCGGACCTCGAAGGCCGTCGTCATCGGCCGCGTCACCGCCGTCAGTGCGGCCGGTCGCGTGGCGGACGTGGCCGTCGCCGCCACGCTGAAGGGCGATTCGCCCGGCGAGCGGTTCCGCGTGCAGGTCGCCTCGCCCGCAGCCGTCTTCGGCCAGGTCGCCGCCGGGCGCGAGGTGATCGTGTTTGTCAGCAAGGTGCGGGGCGGCTCGATGGCGGTGCTTCACCTGGCCGACACGTGGCTGCTGGCCAAGCGTGTGGGCAACGCCAACCCGCAGGTCTGGCGGATTGTCCAGAGGCACAACGCCAGCCAGACCTTCCCGGGGCGAACCGCCGCCCTGGTCAGGCTGGTTCGCGAAATCAAGGCCGGCAAGGGCACCATTCTGGACGAGATGGACGTGGCCTACTTCCGCAGCGACGCGCGGAAGCTGGCGAGGCTCGACGTGGCCGAACCCCGCTGGATCCTGGCCGGCCGCGTCAACGCCGACAAGAAGCCCGACCTGCTGATCGGCACGGCCGGCGGCGTGCGACTGATGCTGGCCGCCGACCGGGGCTACCGGGACGCCACCGGCGCCTGGCGGCTCAAGGCCGGCCCCGCCGCCTACAGGGCTCTCGGCGACGTCAACGGCGACGGGAAGGTCGATCTGCTGCTCGGGCGCGCGCTCTGGATCAACACCGGCGCGGCGTTCTCCCCGGCCGGGGCGAAACTGGCCCCGCCGGAGGGCACCCCCCTGGCCGCCGCGCTTCGGGACGTCACCGGCGACAAGAGGCCCGACGCGCTGTTCCTGACCGCCGCCGGCGCCCTGGCCGTCTTTGAGAACGCCGCAGCGCCCAACGCGCCGTGGCGCCCCCGACCGCCCAAGGCGCTGTGGTCCGCCGGGCAGGCGCCCGCGGCGGCCCACTTCGGCGACTGGGGCGACACGCCCGGGCCGCACGTGCTGGCCGTCCGGGAGAGCGGCATCACGCGATACGCCCTCGACGCCGCAGGCGGACCGCCGGCCGACTTCCAACGCCTGACCGGCGTGGACCTCAGGCGCTACTACGAGCGGTACCGCCACGGCTTCAAGAACGTCCTGTCGGCGGCGCTGGACGTCAACGGCGACGGCCGCCGAGACCTGCTGGCCGTCTGCGACACCGGCGGGCTGCTGATGGTCAACCGGGGCTTCGGGACGTTCCTGTGCAACTACGCCGCCGGCGGGCCCGTCGCCCCCCAGGCCAAGAAGCCCCCGAAACTCAAGCTCACGCCGCAGACGCCCTGGACGGCAGCCGACCTCCACGACGACCGCCTCGAGGACCTCCTGATCCTCACACCCGACGGGACGCTCTACGAACTGCCCAACGTGCCCCGCACCGCCGCGAAGAAACCGCCCGCATCAAGTCGCTAACGCCGACCCATCCCCATGACAGACAGCTAGAGGATCTTCAAGGCGAGATGAAGATGGTATACGAGCGGGCCGAGTATCATGGCAAGGCCGATGTAATAGAACAAAGCGGGGTATCCATTTAACGCAAGTCGGGTCGCTGAAAACGTTCGACGGATTCGTTTGGAAGCCCAAAGGGCTCAGATTCAACAGCCCAGGGCAGAGCGAAGCGCCGCCCTGGGTTCGAGTGGCATGATGCGCCCAAGCCCTGAAGGGGCGCAACAACTGTTTGAAAGAGATATTGCGCCCCTTCAGGGCTTGGACCATCACCCGCCGCATACCCAGGGCGGCGCTTCGCTCTGCCCTGGGCTGTTGAATGCGAGCCCCTT
>Ga0180432_10002558_pt1 | contig 27148 bp, 19 predicted proteins | sample SS_ome_10_FD_132414 | JGI IMG/M metagenome (GOLD analysis project Ga0180432, IMG submission 132414) | Hypersaline lake sediment archaeal communities from the Salton Sea, California, USA - SS_1_MS_2 metaG | ecosystem: Environmental > Aquatic > Non-marine Saline and Alkaline > Hypersaline >... | reverse complement strand
TGTCGCAGCATGCATTTTCATACATTGTGGTGTGTCCGACAGGAAACATGAGTGATTGCTAGGAAAATAGGCATGATTTCCTGCGACGCGAAACGCACCCCCACGACGCAGGCCATTCTCATCCTTCGTGGTGCCGCTGGCAAGCGGCATGGGGGATTCCCGCGGCAGCGGGAATCTTGGGGTGGTGGGCAGGCCGCCTCGACGCAGGCATTCTCATCCTTCGTGATACGGTTGGCAGGCGGCACGAGGGATTCCTGTGAAAGCCCATAGAGGTCTCCATGGGCGATCATCGAGTCGCCGCAGGAGACCTCTGTCGATCGCCTGGGGAGACAGGAATCCAGAAGGCACATGCAGTACATTCCATGTCAAGCACGTGATGACATATTCTGTAGCCATAGGGACAGTACATGTGGACATGCCTTGTACGCACGGGTGGGGGTTCGCGCCGTCCGCTGCCCGCTGCCGTTTGTAATAGACGGCGCTTTTGGATAGAATAGACTGGCTCATGGGGCGCTAGCTCAACAGGGAGAGCAGCTGACTCTTAATCAGCCGGTTACAGGTTCGAGTCCTGTGCGCCTCACAGTATACCCTTGCCCTGCACGGCAGCCCAGGCCACCTCCGGCAGCATCACCACTTTGCAGTCACTCCTGTCTCTCAGCGCCTGCTTGAGCCACATAGCACAGCCGCCACATATGGTCACTATCGTCGTGTTCCTTATGCTGGCAACCAGGGACTCCACTTGGTGCGGATCGTTGCAGCACAGGCCGTTGTCCAGGTGATTCAGTTCGAGCCCGTCGATGCGGCTCAAAATGCTCGCCGGTGATTCGAGATCAGGTAGACCGTCATTGAGGCGCTGGTAGAAGGCGTAGCAGCCGGCGTAGTAGTCGGCCTGGAGGTGGAGAGACCCACCCTGGAAAACGGAGGCCAGTAGAGTCGGGTACCACATCACTTGCTCGCTGATCGTGTCGTTGTGCCGGCTGTAGACCTCGTTGCAGCCTTCACAGAATGTCACGACCTTGCTGACGCCCGCTTCTCTCGCCTGCTGCAGGTTGGCTTCAATGAACTCGCGTGTCAGAAGGTCAGCCTGCCTCATTTCTTCCTCGTCGTCATCTTCGACCGCCTGCCGGAACAGCAGGTTGCCGCAGCAGTACTCCTTCGGTAGCAGGGTGTAGTCAACCTCGAAGTGGTGCAGCAGGTTTCTCAGGGCTTTCAGGGAGTCGGGCACAATGTTCGGCAGGAAACAGCTCGCTACCAGGACGTATTCGGCCCTGTCAGCTACGCGGAATCCGAATTGCTGCCGGAGCAGGTCATTCCTCTTCTCAGCCCGGTAGCTGCCACGGACGAGGCCGCTACTGCGGATATTGGCAATCATGTCCTGGTCTAGCATCAGCCAGCTCTCGAGAGTGACGGGGATGGCTCGACCTGCGTCTGCATACTGTAGGAATGGAGAGCGTCGTTCAGGTCTTCAACATGCATGCCGGGCCACATATACCATTATGCCTGGGGTGACTCGTGTTGCTCGAGTCCTGAAGATGATGCTCCATCGAGGCTGCTTCCATCTTCCCGCTACCGGACTACCCTGTCGGGCGCCTTAACGTCAGGCCCAGGCACCCAGCCCGATTCCTGTATGACCTCCATTATGTGGGCCATGTTGAAAATGTCCTCCTCGCGGGAGAACCTGCCGCCGCCCGCGTAGTCCAGCACTTGCACACCTGGCACTTCGTAGTACGTGCCGTCCGGGCGTTGCCCCGGGAGCCGGTTCAGGAACTTGATGATCACGTGGTTGCCGTCGATAGCAGTCCACTCATTGGGGAACGTCCAGCCCTCGAGGCCCTGCATGCTTTCGTGCATGAACTGGCTAATGGCTTCACGCCCCACGCTGCGTCCCCAACTGGGGTCGATGAACGTGGCATCTTCGGTGAACAGGTCTGCCAGGGCCTCCCAGCCGACCTCTCCGGCATCGGCTTTCGCCTTGACGCGGAGGTAGTTGTCCAGTGCATCCTGCACCTCTTGCCTTGGATAGTCGGCCATAGTCTCTCCTTCTTCTGCCAGTGCTGGCGGTCCGGTCTTGGCCGGACGTGGTCAGCAACCTGAGTCGACTCCGAGAATAGGGCACAATCTTGCCCACCTTCGACCATTCTAGCACGGGTGCGCTGCTGCTGGAACAGCCGCTGCGGGGCCGCGGCAGCTCGAAAGCGTACTGTCTCAGGCTGTTGGCCTGCGGCGGGACCCGCGGGCCTGGAAGTCCGGCCGAAAAGTTGGGAGAGACCCACCAAGCGTCATCAGGTTATGGCTGGCCTGTGTAATAGGCAAAGGCTGATCGAGCCTGGAAAGGCTCGATAGGGGGGAGCATGGGAGCAACACCGCTCCTGGCGGAGAGCATTTGGTTGCGGTCCGAGGGGCTGATGGGACTTTTCGGCTGCGCTTCTAGAAGGCTTGGCTGTCCTCGGGTTTGACATGTCGTGCCTGGCTGCCTAAAGTGTGACTAGTGGCAGCCCGTTACCGGAGAGGCAGCGCTGTTGCCAGTACGGCACACTTGCGCTTGAGAAGCGCAGAGCATGTTCCGATTGTCTGAAGCCATCATCGAGAGGTGATGGTCGGCGACTGCTTCCAGGAAGGTCGGGGGTTCTCAGCGAGGTGCCGCTTGAGGCCGCCGGCTTCGAAAAGGAGGATATGGAATGGACTTGGGCTTGAAAGGCAGGTGTGTGATCGTCACCGGGGGAGCTTCCAACATCGGCAGGGCTACCGTGCTGGCCTTTGCTGGGGAGGGGGCCAACATCGTAGTGGCGGACCTGGATGAGCAGCAGGCCAGGAAGACCGCTACAGATGCTGAAGCAGCAGGTGGCGGAGCGGTTGTTGTCAGGACTGACGTCAGCAGCAGGGAAGCGGTGGAGGCAATGGTGAAGGCGGCGCTGGACGCCTTCGGTCAGATAGACGTGCTGGTGAACAATGTTGCCTGGGCCAACCAGGGACCGCTGCTGGTGGACAAGCCTGACGATGAAATCGGGCGGGAGATCAAGCTGAACATGTGGACGGTGGTGCACTGCTCCCGGGCGGTGGCGAAGCACATGATCGACCGGCAGTATGGCAAGATCGTCAACCTGGGCTCGGACGCCGGGCTGGCGGGGCAGATTGGCGGCGTGGTCTACTCAGGTACCAAGGCCGGGGTTGTTGGCATGACCAGGGCAATGGCTAGGGAGCTTGGCCGTCACGGGATCAACGTCAACTGCGTCTGTCCTGGGTTTGTTGTGCCTCAGTCTCCGGAGGACGCTGGAGAAGGCAGCTTCTGGAGCGGGCGGGTGCACGATGTTTGGACCCCCGAGTACCTGCAGCGGCAGACGAAGGCCTGTGCTATACGGAGGTTGGGGGACCCTCGTGACATAGCCAACATGGTGGTCTATTTGGCATCGGACCGGGCCTCGTATGTGACAGGCCAGACCATCAGCGTGGATGGCGGGATGGTCATGATGTAAGGCCGCCGCGTGTCGCAGAATTGTGTCCGCGGGCGTTGCAGTGTGACCGTGCGGCAAGCCCGGTTCGGGGCTGCTGAGTCGGCTGCCGGCCTTTCAGTCGGCCAGGAGGGTCTCCTCCAGCAAACGCTTTGACTCCTCGATCACCTCCAGCTTGGAGCCTCGGCCTCTCCAAACGGCCTCCGGCACATTGAAGACAAGCCATTTCCTTCGGATGTTCTTGGCCGCCACAAGGACGAATTCGCCCGTCTTGGGGTCGTGGCAGACCATCACAAGGCCGGTCTTCGTCAGGCCCCTCATACCCTTGAATCCCTTCACACCTGTCTGTTCCATCTCCATTTGGTCAGTCTCCTCTTCTCCGATGTCCTGGTCGAGTATGTTCCCCGCGATGGCCGGGGCGTGTCAAGAGGTCCATCCATGCTCGGCTGACTCGCGTTGGGCGGAAGGCGTAACGGAGCGGCTGGCGGCAAGCCGCTGTGGGAGCAGGCACCTGCTGGCTGCATCGGAGTCGGTGGGCGCAGTGACATGGCTGGCCTACTGGCGCAGGGGCTCCAAGCAGGCAGTACTCTGACAATGCCGGTCGGGGACAGTCCTGGTCTTGGGCTAACGCTCTGTCTGAGTGGAGTTGGACGCGGAGCAGCGTCTGTGAGACCGTGCCCCGTATTCCGAACGGCGCAGTATGGCCCATACTCTGGCTGCCAGTTCTGCTGGCAGGAACGGCTCGAAGATCCAGTGGTCAGCTCCCGCTTCGAGTCCCGACAGGATTGCCTTGCGGTTTTCATCATGGCTGCCCTTAGGCACGACCATCATCACGGGCACCTGCGAGCGTGCCCTTATGAGGCTGCATAAGGTCTCCTCGCGTTCGCCAGACATCATGAAATCGAGAATTACCAGGTCCGGGTTCAGGGCTTCAAACAACCGCAGGGCCGATTTGCCATCGGACGCGCTGAAGACACAGTGCCCGCAAGGCTCCAGAGCATCCTCGATGTCTTGAAGCTTGTCGGCATCTGTGTGAGCCACCAGGATCAGCGCTTCCGCGGATTCCGCAGTCGACACTCTGGGCACCAACCCACATTGGGGATAAATCGTCGCGCCAACTACAAGGATAGCACAAAAGTGTCACAGTGAAATCTCCATTGGGCCGCGTCAGATTACAATACCGTCACAGTCGCCCGTTCCGGCCCAAGCCGGACGGCCTCGGAGCTATTCCGGCCGGTGGGGATCAGGTGTGTGGGATCGAGGTCACAAAACGCCTTCCGTCCTTCTTGCACATGATCTGAACGACTTCGCGGCCGGAGGTGGCGGCGGGTGGCAGGCCGCCCCCTGGTTGCACCCATTGGCCTACCATGTAGAAGTCCTTGAGACCCGGCAGGGTCTTGCTCATGCGCATGCCGAGGGTCCGCGAGGTGATCAACCAGCCCTCGTAGCTGCCCCTCCAGTTGCCTGTATACCGCTCGAATGTCATGGGGGTTGCCACGTCGCGCAGCTCCACGTCAGCCGCCAGGCCGGGGAAGCGCTGGTCCAGCCGGGCCACGACTTCGCTGGCGATGCGCTGCTTCTCCTCTCGATAGCGGGACGGGTTCTCCTTCAGCTCCTTCCAATAGTCGTAGTCCGATTCGAACAGCACCGTCAATACGGTCTTGCCTTCAGGGGCCAGCGTGGGATCGAAGTTGTAGATGTGGACTTCCATGCGGTTGCGTTCCCTCTGGTCGATGACGATGGGCTTCTCCAGTGGGAAGCTGATCCCGCTGACAGAGGGGGTGATGTCCTCGAAGGTGCGGGCCACGCCCAGGCCCACGTAGACCAGCGGGGGAAAGATTGGCAGCTCATCGTAGTAACGGTTGACCTTCTTGTTGACATATCTGCCATCAAGCATGTCATATATGGTGGCGTGTCCGTCGGCAGCGGAGACGATGACATCGCCGCGATGCTCCGTCCCATCGGCCAGTCGCACACCCGTGGCCCGGTTGTCCGCCACCAATATCTTGTCGACGCGCGACTTGTAGTGGATGTCGCCTCCCAGGGCGAGGTAGCGTCGTTCGATGGCGCGGGCGAATTCCAGTGAACCTCCTATGGCGTAGCCGGCATCCTTCCGGTCCATCCAGGCCAGGGTAAAAAGCAGTGCCAACATGGGAAAGGACGTCGGCATTACGGCCAGCAGGGACTCTCTTACAAAGGGGTCCTCGAATCGTGCTGCGTAGTCTTGGACTGTCGTCCTGGACCACTTCCTCATGAACATGAAGTGTGGCAGGAACTTGAGCAGCAGTCTGAGCTTGTCCAGCAGCCCGTAGAGCTCGGGCGCCTTGTCCACCGGCATGTCGAAGCGGAGGCATCGACGTGCCGCCTTGACCAACGCCTGGACCATTTTCGTGTCCTCCGGCGCGAGCTTTCTGAGATGCTGCTCCAGGCGGTTGAGGTCGGTGTACAGGTTGAAAACCCGGCCCTGGTCGCCCTCAACCTGGACAAATACATCGTGATCGACGATCTGGCGCCCCTGCAATGCACCAAGCTCTTCCCAGACGCGGTGCATGCTGCTCCCCTCCCGCGACCCGACCAGCCAGTGCAGGCACCCGTCGATGGTGTAGCCGCGGCGCTGCCAACTGGTGCACAGCCCCCCGGGGTTGTCGTGCATCTCAAAGATGGACGTGCGATAGCCGTTCATCTGGCCGTAGCAGCCGGCGGACAGGCCGGCGATTCCGGCACCGATGATGATTACCGACTTCTCCATATGTGCTCTCCTTGAACCTGACGTCATTGGGCCAAGCGCACAAGCGCCCGATGATCAGGCGTGCTATTGGCGTCCATCTTGCGCTGCCCTCCCCTTCCCTGTCAAGCCTCGCGCTCACAGGCGTGTTACGGTCCCGGCACGTCCTGTGCGGGTATCAAGGATAATGGGCACATATATCTTCGTCTCAGCCAGGCCCAACGGGCAGGGTGAAGGTGAAGATACTGCCTGACCCCGGTACGCTGTCGACCCAGATGCGCCCGCCGTGGGCCTCAACGACGCGCCTGCAAATGGCCAGTCCCAGCCCAGCGCCGCCGCCCCCTTCTGCTGTCCCAGGCCTTTCCTGGAAGAAGCGGTCAAAGACCCTCTCCAGGTTCTCCTTTGCGATACCTCGCCCCTGGTCACGGACGCTGACGACGATCTCCTCCTCGTCGGCCTGGCATGAGACAGCTATCTCAGTGCCCGTTGGAGAGTACTTGACCGCATTGGTGAGCAGGTTGTCTATCACCTGCCGCACGCGCTTGGGGTCAGCGTCAACAGCGGGGACCGTCCGGGCACAACGTGTGACGAAGCGGTGCCCCGTGGCCTTGTGCTCCATGTCCGCCACTGCCTGGTCGACCATGGACAGCATGCTCACCGGCTCCTTGTCTATATGAAGCCCAGCCATTTCCAGCCGGGACATCTGCAGCAGGTTCTCTACCAGGTCGTTGAGTCTCTCGCTGGCCCCGTTGATCTCGTTCAGCGAGTCGAGCTTGTCTTCGTTGGACAGCCTGTTCCAGAACCGCAGCATGGACGTGGCGTAGCCTTTGATCGAGGCCAGGGGAGTCCGCAGCTCGTGTGACACATTGGAAAGGAGTTCTGTTTTCAGCCGGTCTGCCTCTTGGAGGACTGCGACGGTCTTGGCTTCCTCGTAGAGCCTGGCGTTCTCCATGGCGATAGCCGCCTGGCTGGCGAAGGACTCCAGCAAACGCAGCTTCCCCGCGAAGCTGTTGCTTTCAGTGCTGTGCACCGAAAGCACGCCAATGGTCCTGTCCTGGGCCTTGACAGGCACCCTGACGTAAGACTTGATACCCGCTGCCACGAGAAGAGGGTTGGGGTCTTCGACCCTGTCGATATCAGGGACAACGATGGGCTTGCCCTCGTCCGCTACCCTTCTCGTAGAACCGTGTGGGCGCGGTTCGATGCGCACCGGCTGTACACCTGCAAAACACCGGCTGCTCAGTGTCAGGGTGCCGTCCTCATCCAGTGCTACAATGCTGGTGTATTCGGACCCCATTGCCATTCCCACCTGAACAACCAGTTCGTCAAGTATCTCCTGGAGGTCCAGGGTCTGTGTTATGGATAGAAGCACATGGTGCATCGCCTCCAACTCTGTGGTGTGCTGCTTGATCTCCTCCATCTGTCGCTGTCGGGCCAGAGCGCTGCCCATGATCTCCGAGGAGACCTGCAGAAGCTGCAAGTCGTCCTCGCCCCATTCGGCAGCCTCTGCTACGTTGTCGAAACCGACGAACCCGGCAAGCTTGTCAGCCATGTGGAGCGGCAGCACCAGGACGGACTTGATATCCTGGCTTTCCAGGGTCTCCTTCTCCATCTGCGCTTCCGGCGGCAGGCTGGAGACATCCACGATGTGAATGATCTCGCCGTTCCTCAGCTTCTCCATCCACCAGGGGAACGTGTCGGTAGGGAGGCACTGCAGATTGTGCTTCTCAGTGTGCACCCCTTCCGCACACCACTCGTGGGTATTGTCCATCGTTGTGCCGTCCTCACTGAACAGAAAAACATAGCTGCGCCCCGCCTGGGCACATGCACCGATTTCTGCCAGTGACCGGTGGAGGGCCTCGTCAATAGCAACAGGAGCTACGAAACGGGTAGACACTGTGCTAATCACACTCTGGAGTTCCAGCTTCCGGCGAAGTGACCTCTCCATACGCTTCTGCTCCGTGATGTCAGTTGCCGTTCCCAGTATCGCTACGTCTCCCTCGTAGTCTATTAGTGCTGTAGACAGAATAGCGTCGATTCTGGCACCGTCCCTGTCGAGCAGCACATACTCGATTGGCGGGACCTCCTCGCCGCTTGTGTGCCTTTGATAGAGCACTTCCAGCGTATCCCTGAACTCAGGAGCGATGATGGTCCAGAAATCGAAATCAGGGGCATAGAATTCCTCCCTGCTGTAGCCGAGCACTGTCCCACACTGCATATTGACATACACCAGCTTGCCCCCGTGGTGGATGAAGACCATGTTGGGCGACTGCTCGGCGACCGCCCGGAACTTCGCCTCACTCGCCTGGCGGGCTTGCTCTGTTGCCTTGCGTGCGGTGATTTCGCGGCCGACCCCTACAATCCCCACAGCGGTGCCATCTTCACCCCGCAGGAAGGTCACCACCACCTCGAGCCACACCAAAGACCCATCCCGGCTGTACATCTCCAGCTCCAGCGTTCGTGACCGCTGAAAGTCCTTCTGCTCCCGTGCCTCTTCCTCCAGTTCCTCGGCCAGGACGCTCGCCGCCAGGTGTTGCGATGTCGGGCTCAAGGCATCGACCATCTTCCGGCCCATGGCCTCCTCGATGCTGTACCCAAACACACGGGTGTATGACGGGCTTATGTAGGTTGGATTGAGGTCAAGATCGGTGGTGAAGATGATGTCCCCGGTGTTCTCGGCCAGCAGGCGATAGCGCGCCTCATTCTCTTGCAGTAGCTTCTCTGTCCGCTTCCGGTCCGTAATATCGATGAAGGAAATGAGCCCGGCCGGCTTTCCCTGGTAGTCGGTCCTGGTGCCGACGGCAGCTATCCATTTCTCTGCTCCGTCTCTGGCCACGGTCCTAAACTCGTTGACCTGACGCAGGTCTCTCTCAACCATGTCCTCCGCGATGATGCGCACGGCTCGGTCCCGGTCTTCGACAGGTATGAACTCGAGCGGGTCAACCCCTATTGCCTGCTGAGGCGAGTCAAAGCCGTAGGCCTCCGCCGTGGCCTGATTTGCCAGTACAATTCGCGTCGTCTCAGCGTCAATGACAAACGTGCCAACCAGCGTGTTTTCGAACAAGTCTCTGTAGCTGCGTTCGCCTTTCTCTAAAGCTGCTTCCGCCCGCTTGCGCTCGGTGATGTCGCGCAGCACGGCCATGTCCGCCAGTCTCCCCTCGTACCCCACGAGGGAAGCCGATATCTCTGCTACCAAGGCCGTACCGTCCTTTCGTAGCAGACTGGCTTCGTACAAGGTGGACACCGGTTTCCTCTCCAGGCGTTTGAGGTGCCTGTCAAGCACCCCTTCCCTCGACTCGGGTGCAACGAAGTCCAGAAAGGGCTTGCCTACTAGCTCGTCAACCTCGTAGGCGCCGATCTGGGCTGCCGCCGTGTTGGCATACTTACACACGCCGTCCTGCAACACGACCACTCCATCCCTCATCAGTTCCAGCAAGGCGGCGCATGTCGCATCGAACTCCCACAAGCCGGTTGATTGTGCGGCCTCCGCGCGTTTGAGCCCCGTGTTCTCATTTGCAGCACTCCCTTGACGCGGCCGTCTGCCTGCCATTTGCCCACCTCCAGTGGTTGGTTGCCCTATTCGCCTGCCCTCGCCTCTCACTTGCACATTGCCGGGGGCGGCGTATCTCCCTTGCTCAGGTATGATTATTATAGGATGTCGAAGTCACAAGAACATCACAGCACGCTTACACGGTATCCCAGAATTCTTACAGAGGCATCATCGCCGGTCGCCTGCAATACGGCCCGAGAGTCACGACGGGCAGCGAGGCAGCCGTCGGGGAGGTCCCCACGACGCAGGCGAGTCTCATCCTTCGTGCGTAGTGCCGCTGACAAGTCTCGAGAGTCGGGGCAATCGGCGGGTGGTCTCAGAGCCGCATTGGCCTACAGTTGCTCTTTGAGCACTGGACGGGTGGAAGAGTCACCGACTAGTCTGGCCGCGTGGGTGCTCACGAGGGGATGGAGGATGCCGGAGAGGCCGACGTCCCCTTCGGGACGGTCAGCGGGGGGCCGTCGAGGAGGCACGATCCGGCCTACCCGGCTTGCACAAACATGGCCTACGGGAGTGGCTCGGTGGCCGACCGGGCATCCAGCTCTGCGGCTGCCGGACTGGTGACAACCCCGGCGCGCTTCCTGCCCCTTGTGTGCAGACGGACGCGTCGCAGGGTCTTCTCCACCCTGTCCAGGAGTTGGTCGGAGTTGAAGGGCTTGCACACGTAGTCGTCGGCGCCGACGCCGAGTCCCTTGACCTGGTCCCTCACCCCGCTCTTGGCCGTCAGCATTACGATGGGGATGTCCCACCGCTGGCGAACACGCTCGGCTACCTCCCAGCCGGTCATGCCCGGCATCATGATGTCAAGGACAATCAGGTCAGGCTCCAGGCTCTCCACGAGGTGGAGCGCTGCCATGCCATTGTCGACAGTGACGACATCGTAGCCCTCCATCCGCAGCGTTCGGGCCACCAGCTTCAGCAAGGCTTGATCATCGTCCACCACCAGAACCAGATTTCTGTCTCCAACCATCGCTCTATCTCCCCGTAGGGTTGCCTCCCGACTACACCTCCGTATTCTACATGCTGGAAATCTCCTCCAAGTCTCAACATTGACGGCCACGTCTCAAAAACCTAGCCGGTAGCCTGCGCGAAGTCCCAAAACGGTCGCAATGGGGGAACGCACTCCCTTTGGCCCCCAAGAGCGGGGCCAGGGGGACACTGGCTGCGGTAACCCTCATGATTGGCCTGATGCACTGTCCAGGTACTCACTCTTGGAGGGGTCCTTCAAAGCTGCGTTCATGGACCAGGGGTCAGGGCGGGTTCGGAGTGGACAGTTCGACTTGGCGAGTTCGCCCTCGTATGGTATTGTGCTCGAAGCTGGCAGACAGCGGACTGATGCTTCAGGAGGCGAAGATGGATGAGTTGCAGGACTACAGCGGGGACTTTCGTCCCCACCTCAAGATGGAGGATTTTTCCAAGGAAGCCCTGATACGGCTGTGGCAGTTGGGAGGCAAGCTGTATCTCGGTCTTGACGGTATCTGGTTCGGCGTGATCAAGGAGAGGTTCGGCGAAGAGTTGGCAGTAGAGCTGGATACGGAGGTCTGGAAGAGGGTGGAGATGCCGGAGTGGCAGAGGTGCACGGCTGCCATGAACATCCAGGGGGACGATGTAGCTACCATGTTCAAAGTGATGCAGATCGACCCGGGTGGAGCGGCGATCATGGACATGGAGTTTGATTTGAAGAACAGGAATCATGGCATCGTGACCTTCAAGCGCTGTGCTCCTCTGGAGTGGATCGAGAAGCACGGCACTCCGGCCAGGCAGAAGAACGCCTGCGACATGGACATAACTTGGTTCAATGACTGGGCACACATGCTCAATCCGAAGATCAAGGTGACGCCCTTGAAGCTGCCCCCACGGAAAAGCAAGGACGAGGTAGCCTGCATATGGGAGTTCAAGCTCGAGGAGGAGGACTAGGCGGTGAGTGAGATGCCCGAGGCGCGGATGCTGTTCCAGCCGTTTCGGCTGGGGTCTATGACGTTGCGGAACAGGATAGTCCTGCCGCCGATGGGGACGAATGCCGCGGACGACGAGGGCCGCGCCACCCCGCGAGTGGTGGACTACTATGAGGCGAGGGCCCGGGGGGGCGCAGGCCTGGTCATTGTTGAAGGGGCCTGCGTCGACCGGTCCTGTGGGAAGGCGGTCACACACCAGTTGGGCGTAGATGATGACAGGCAGATCGACGGCCTCAGGGAGCTGACCAGGGCAATCCATGACGGCGGGGCCAAAGCAGCCATCCAATTGCATCATGCAGGCAGGGCTACGAGTTGGGGAGTGAACCACAACCAGCCTGTGGCCCCTTCAGCCCTGCCGGCGGTTGATGGTTCGCTGGCCAGGGAGTTGATCGTAGAGGAGATCCGTGAAGTCATCGCCCGTTTTGCGCGTGCCGCGGGGCGGGCGAAGGAGAGCGGTTTCGATGCGGTGGAGTTTCATGCAGCCTCCAACTACCTGCCGTATCAGTTCCTTTCGGCCAAGTGGAACAGGCGCAATGACGAATATGGCGGCAGCCTGGAGAAACGTGCCCGGTTCCTGATAGAGGCCTTGCATGCTATTCGGCAGGCAGTTGGGCCTGGTTTCCCCTACTGGCTGCGCCTGAACTGCATCGTGTTCGACGAGAATCCCGGCTACACACTTGAGGACGCCGTTGCCCTGGCCAAGATGGCGGAGGAGGCTGGGGCCTGCGCTATCCATGTGTCCACGTTTGCCGAAGGGATAACCCGCCGCCCGCCTTCAGCCGCACCCAAGGGCGGCCTGCTGTCCCTGACAGAGACTGTGAAGAAAGCCGTGAATGTACCGGTGATCGCGTCGAGCAGGCTCGATGCCGAAGTAGGCGAGGCGGCTCTGCAGGAAGGGAAGGCGGACCTCATTTCGATAGGACGGGCACTGATTGCGGACCCGGACCTTCCTAACAAGGTGCGTGATGGCAGGGGTGACGAGGTTGTCCCCTGCATCGTGTGCAGCCATTGCACGGACGTGCTCCGGCCGGGCCGTGAAGGCGGGCAGCCGGTGGAGTGCACTGTCAATCCGGCTGTGTTGAGGGAACGGCAGTTCGAAGTTAGAACAGCGCCGGAGCGGAAGCGCCTGCTGGTTATCGGTGGTGGCCCGGCCGGCCTGGAGGCAGCCGGGGTTGCCGCACTGCGCGGCCACGAGGTGACCTTGTGGGAGAAGACGGACCGCCTGGGCGGGCAGTTGGGCTTCGCGGCAATGCCTCCTTATAAGGAAAGTCTGAAGCCGCTGCTCGACTATCTGGTGAGTCAGGTCTACCGTTCCGGGGTCAAGGTGGAGTTGGGGAAAGAAGCCGACTTGGAGTCGGTTGAAGGCTTCGGGCCGCATGTGGTTGTGCTGGCTGCCGGCGCGTCACCGGTGGTGCCCGGCATCCCGGGCATAGAGGACGTCAACGTTGTTGACGCGCTTCAGGTACTGTCGCGGGTGGTGGAGGTGGGCGAACGAGTGGTCATCATTGGGGCTGAGCTCGTGGGCTGCGAGTTGGCCGAGTACCTGGTGCAAAGGGGCAAGTTTGTCACCCTCATGAGAAGAGGCCCCGAGATCGCCGCCAGAGAGGAACAGTCCAGGAGAGAGGGGCTTCTCGCCAGGCTGAGCTACAAGGGCATCCGGCTTCTTCCCGGGGTCAGCTATCAGAAGATAGCCAGCGATGGCATTGAGATCACACTGGGTGACGGCACGAATGAGAAGGTCCCGGCCGATACGGTGGTGCTTGCTGCCGGGGCAAGGCCGAACTCCGAGCTATATTCCCCGTTGCAGTCGGAAATGCCCACGTATCTCGTCGGCGACGCTTTCGAGCCCCGAGGGATAAGACAGGCAATTCACGAGGGTGCTGCTGTTGGCCTGAATCTGTAGAAGCTCGTCCCAAAAGCTGGCAAAGGATCACCAAGGGTCATCAACCTGTTGGCCGACCTGCGTCACATGCAAAGGCTGATCGAGCCTGGAAAGGCTCTCCCACAGACAGCCCGCTGTGGGAGAGCCTTTCCAGGCTCGATGGAAGCGATGTTTGCTGCTCACGCTGGACTTATAGAACAAGGAAATATCCCACGCCAATTCTGCAAGTTACGCCTGGCGCATGGCATTTCGTTGCACTCCCACTGGCTCAGGGGACTTCTCGGCCAAGCTTCTGGGCTCGCCTGGGAACGGGCGGTGATGTCTGCGCGGCGGTGCGGGCTTGCATGTATGGGGCTGTCTGCACGGGCTGCTTTGGCTCGAAGCTGAGGTGGCCGCGATGGCTCAGGCGCAGTGTGTCAGCCGTTCGTGCCGGCGGTGAGGTGCCTTCTCTCCAGGTCGTCCGCGACTTCGCTCAGACCGAGTGAGTCAAGTGTAGCCCTGGTCTGCAGGCCCGTGGCAACGTCCCAGCCCCTGAGTCCGTAGTACTCGTCCTTCATGCTCTCGAATTCCTGTCTATCGACTACAGCGCCCTTGCGGGAGACCACCTGCCCCCCATCCCCCGGCACAAGGCACTCCGTGTTTACATTGTCGTACTTCAACGGCGCAGTGAACCACGCTTCAGGAAGTGTGTCGCTATTCCTACCCTGGTGTCCCTCTCTGACGAGGATCGACCTCTGGAGGTTGAAGACCCTCTCGCCGATCCTGTTCAGTCCGTCCTCGTCCATCTCCCGACCGGTGGCCGCTGAGAGTACCTGGCTCTCCAGCCCGGGGTCACCCACGTGGCTCCCGTCTGCTTCGACATCGATCACGGGCCAGAGGAAGTCGCACAGTCCCGAACACTCCTTGGCATACTGACGGTCCTGTATCTTCACCGTGGCCAGGGCCTTGCCTGCGGGAGTGGTGAAGTCAACGGCCTGCTCGCCTCCCCAGAACCTCCTGGCGATGCCGAGCAGGACGTCGGTGGACAAATAGCCTCCTTCCACCTTCTGAAGCCATGTCAGCCACTTGCCTATGGAGTGGGACACCTCGTGGAGTTGCTGGATGGGCAGTCTCGGCTCCGTGGCGTAGAGGAGAGCGTGGGTGTTGTAGAGTCTGGGGCCGTACATCTCGGGTTGGTCGCCCCTGAACAAGAAATTGGGCAGCAGTTCCTGGGATCCCTGGCCCACAGACGCTGCGGCGCTGGTCAAGCCGTCAGCCAGGACGTCACCGAAACCCTCCCTGAGCGAGATCTTCCTTACCAGGGTCTCTATGAACTCGACGCTGCCCAGCTTCGATATTGGTATGCCGGTGTTCTCATCGCTGAGGATGCCTGCCCTGTGGCACCTCTGCAGCCAGTGTACCACCGATTCGATGGGCAGGGCGTCGATTCCGTAGTCGTCGCAGATCCTGTTGGCGTAGAAGCTGGCCTCGTTGTCGCCGCCGTAGTACCGGTCGGCATAGGGCTGGTACAGGAAGGCCGAGGTGCACATGAACTTCCCTTTCGTGCCGTCGCTTGCCTGGTAGGCCACTCTGACGCATGCACCGAGGCAGCCATAGCATGGGTCCCTCTTGATGTTCGGCCCAGTGATAAGCACATCGACGCCCCCCAGCACCCTGTGGGGCGTCCTGCCCGCGGCGCGGAAGCGGCCGATCAGGTCTCGCAGCCTCTCCGGTTGGGCGACTCGAGGTCTTGCGCCGGTGCCCCTCACTGCCACGGCTTTCAGCTTCTTGAAGCCCATGACGGCTCCCAACCCCTTTGCGCCTGTGGCGTCGTTGTCCGCCAGGAGGTTGGCTATCATGGCCAGGTTCTCCCCCGCGGGACCAATAGCTGCGACCCTGACGGATTCCCCCAACTCGGACTTCAGGGCCTGTCTGGTTCCGGCAGCGCCCTTGCCCCAGAGTGCAGAGGCGTCTCTGATCTCAGCCCCGTCGTTGTCGATCCAGAGGTACACCGGCCTGTCCGCCTTTCCCTGGACCACCAGCGCATCGTAGCCGGCGAACTTGAGCTCAGCGCCCCACCTGCCCCCGAAGTTGCCGTAGTTGAAGTGATCGGGGGATGTGGTATGCGACTTGCCGCAGACCTGCCATCGTGAACCGCCGAGCGTGGGTAGGGCGCCAAGGGGTCCGGTCACGAACACCAGTGCGTTGTCTTCATGATAGGCGCTGGCCTCTGGTGGCACCTCGTCCCAGTAGATCTTGGCGGCGATACCCCTCCCGCCGAGGAACCTCTCAGCGTAGTCGAGGGTCGAAGTCAGACCAATGGTTCCCGAAGACAGGTTTACTCTGAGTATCTTCCCCACATATCCGAACAAGTTGGGTTCCTCTACTTCGTTCCTGTTTCACCAGGTCTGATGCTTCTGGTGGGGCGACTGCCCTCTGGAGGATTGTAGCACGTTCCCGATCCGTATCGGGTGGGGTCTGCCCGCCGAACGTTGGCCCTTCCGCAGCTCGGCTCCATGCAGACGATGCCAGACATGGTGAGGGCGGCCCCGCGTGCGGTAACCTATCTGTTTAGCAATATGCATGGATCATGCGCGAAATGGAGTGTGAAATGCCCGAAACAATGGCCCAATATATACAGCATGTATAAGCTGTAGTGGCTAATCCCTTGACAGTCTGCCATAGGGGTACTAGAATAGCATACGACGGGCTCCTGACGCAAAGCGTGTCTCTCGATGGGCGATGGTCTCGGTCGAGGGCTAGGGGCAGATGACACGGTCGACGAGTTGTCAACGGAGGTCGCCGGCTGGAAGAAATGGGCCCCGTGTCGTGGTTCCAGGCCAATACAATTCGGAGGTTGACGGATGTCAGAACTGGTTGACTATAGCGGTCCGTTCAATCCCAGGATACAGGCAGACGATTTCACCAAGGATACCGTCATCAAGTTCCTTCTGGAGAAGTGCAGGCTGTTCGTACTGATGGAGGGGTATTACCAGGACGTCATACGGAGGCACATGGGTGACGAGGCGGCCTGCGACTGGGCCTGCGAAGTATACCAGGTGGACAAGTTCCCCCGATCTCTCATGCAGGGAGTGAGAAAGGTGTTCAATATTCAGGGTAACGACCTGGAGAGCTTCATGAAGGCCATGCAGTGTGCGGAGTCCAATGGGCTGCAGTGGGACCCGACTTCCCCTCATCTCTTCGAATGGGACGTGGACCTGAAGAGCAAGAACCGCGCAGTCTTCACCGTCAAGAAGTGTCCGTCTCTGCTGTATCTGGAGAAGGAAGGAAAGGGTTACGAGAGGCTCATATGCGGCAAGCTGGAGGTGCAGGGTTTCCAGACCTATGCATCGGCTTTCAACCCGAACATAAAGGTGAAGCCGCTACAGATACCTCCCAGGAAAGACAGGTCCGGCATCGCCTGCCAATGGGAATACACTCTCGAAGACGCGTGATTGCCTGGCGGCGAGGACTTCGCCCGGAATACGGAGTACTGTGTGTGGAATCGAAGATACTGAGCGTGCTCATCCCGCCTTTCCGTAGCACGCTCTGCACAGCAGCCGGTAGGACGGGGGAGAGTCGCATCGACGGTTGGGAGAGTACGATTGGGCGATTTGAGTAAGGGGCCATCGGACACCAGCGAACTCGACGACCTCGACCTGGGCATTATCAGGGAATTGGAGGGTGACGGGCGTCGTGGGATTGTTGATCTGGCCTCTGCTCTAGGCGTTCACAGGAACGTTGTGAGCGCCAGGCTGAAGCGGTTGCTCAGAGAGCGGATCGTCGTACCTGGTGTCTATGCCTATCCCCCGGCCCTTGGCTATCGCACCGTCGTGTGGATAGGTCTCAGGGTGGCACCGGGTTTCCTGGAGGCTGTGGCGGATCGAATGGCCTCCCTGCCAAACATTCACCTGGCGTTTGTGTGCCTCGGTCGATATGACGTGCTGGTCTGGGGCCTGTTTCGGGACCAGGAAGAACTGTATGCCTTCATAAAGAGGGAGTTGGGCGAAACCCCTGGGATTACCGACACCGAGACCATGATTGGTCTGGGTGTGCAGAAAATGTCCTTTGCCTTTCTCTCGTCGCCGCAGGTCTCGGACAACCACGACGATGGGCTACAGGATGCGAATTCGCCTTCGGAAACCGGGCCGGGCGGTGGCACCGGTCTCGATGAGCAAGACCTGGCAATTATCAGGGAATTGCAGGGTGACGCGCGGCAATCTCTGGTGTCGCTTTCCAAGGCCGTCGGCGTCCACCGGAACGTTACCAGCGCGAAGCTGAAGCGTCTCACTGATCGGGGCATCGTGAAAGCAGTAGCCGTTCCCAACCCAATAGCGCTGGGGTATCGGGTCATGGTGATAGTGTGCGTATCGGTCCTTCCGGGCTGCATCGAGGCAGCCTCGGAGGGACTGCAGTCCCTGGCCAATGTACATACCGTGACCATATGCACCGGTCGGTACGATATCATGCTGTGGGGTTTCTTCCGGGACCAGGATGAGTTGTATGCACACATCGCAACGGACCTGGGGAAGACCCCTGGTATCACCGGCACCGAGACCATTGTCATTCTGCGCGTGAAGAAGATGTCCTTTGCCTATCTGACGTCTTCGTAGATAGGAGTCCACCTGTATCAGGAGAGCCTTTCCAGGCTTGATAGGGGAACAGGGGTATCGTCGTACCTGGCTTGTGCGATTTGGCTGCAGACCGGCCGGTCGTAGGTCTTTTCGGCCAAGCTTCTGGCAAAAAAGGGGATATGGCAGTGCCGTTCTCTACGAGAAGTGGTAGAGGAATAGTATTCAACATACAGTACTTCAATGTCCACGACGGACCTGGCATCAGGACATTGGTCTTTTTCAAGGGCTGTCCTCTGAGTTGCCGGTGGTGCTCCAATCCGGAGTCCATGCACGCGCGGCCGGAGTTGGCCTTGAAGAGAGATCTCTGCAACGGGTGTGGCAGGTGCATAGAGGTATGCCCAGAGAAGGCGCTCTTCTTCAACGCTGAGGGGTGCCTGAATGTGGATCGCCTGAAGTGCAATGCGTGTGGCAGGTGCGTCTCTGTGTGCCCCCAGGAGGCATTGACGGTGTATGGCAAGAAGGTATCTGCTGAGGAGGTTTTCCGGGAGGTGCACCGGGACAAGATGTTCTATGAAGGTTCAGGTGGTGGTGTGACGGCCTCGGGTGGCGAGCCGCTCCAGCAACCGGGTTTTGTGGCAGCCGTCTTCAGGTTGTGTCGTGAGGTGGGGATTCATACGTGCCTGGAGACCTGCGGATATGCCAGTGCCCGGGCGTGGGAGCAGGTCTTGCCTCTCACCGACTACGTTCTCTTTGATCTGAAACACATGGATTCACGTACGCACCGAGATCTCACCGGCAAGCCGAATAGGAGTATCCTGGCCAATGCCAGAATGGTGGCCGCGAGCGGGATCCCGGTGATGTTCCACATGCCGCTTGTTCCCTGTCTCAACGATGACCTGGGGAACATCGCGGCTACGGCCAGTTTCGTGAACAGCCTCAGGGTGGACAACGTCCAGGGAATGGAACTCATGCCATACCACCGTATGGGGGTGGGGAAGTACGAATCGCTGGATAGGGAGTGCCTGACAAGGGAACTGAAGCCGCTTGATGCGGGCGACGTGGAGTCTGTTCGACACGCGTTCGAGGACATGGGGGTGAGATGTACGGTCTCGAGGTGAGGGTGTGAGTAGGATGCTCCCGCTTGCTGGTCCGCAACGAGTGCTTTTGTGAATCGCGGGGTACTGTGGCAGAATGGTAGGAGTATCGCGCACGACGTTGATGCAAGCGGCAGGTGGGGAGGGCAGTGCGAGACACGTTGGCACAGCCAGGACCTCGCTTGGGGGTATGAGTGGATTACCCGATGGACGGTGGCAAGATGCTACTACCACAATCGGAAAGGAGGTCGCGATGGTGGCCGGAATTGACAACAAGGTACTGCTCAGAGACATAGACCAACTGCAGCTCAGCGACAGGCTGCGCCGCTGGAAAGAGGCGACTCTGGATGCCAGCCCCCGGATCTGCACGGAGCGGGCTGAGCTGGCCATGGAGGCCTGGAAGGAGTCGGCCAGAGACGATATCGAAATCCGCCGCGCCAAGCTGTTGAAGCATATCCTGGAGAACATACCTGTGCACATCCACGATTGGCAGTTGCTGGCCGGCAGTGAGACGGAACACATATATGGAGGACACCCCGACGTTGACCTGTCTTCCGACTCGATCCTCCGGATAATGGGGAAGGACAGTGTCTCCGTAGGAAGCCCGGTTGTCAGTGGAGAGGTATCGGCGGAGGGGCGCGAGAAGCTGATAGAGTGCGGTCGCTTCTTCAAGGGACAGACGGTCTGTGAGCACGTCAAGAATGCCTGGAATACCGCATTGGGCACCCGCCATGAGGAGTTCCTCACAGTGCTGGGCATGATGGGAACGCCGGGACCCTATATCCGGGCACCGCTGATGTTTGACAAGGCCCTGTCGAAGGGCATGCGCGGCATCATCGATGAGGCTGAAGCCAACATACGTCGCTTCACCGAGGGGCAGGAGAACGACGTAGAGAAGCTGTATTTCTGGCAGGCTGTCGTCATCGTCTGCGAGGCGCTGATCAGGTATGCCAGGAGACACGCTGAGCTGGCACGTGAACTGGCTGGCAGAGAGAGCGATCCACAGAGACGCCAGGAGTTGGAGGAGATCGCTGAGGTGTGCGAATGGGTGCCTGAGAACCCGGCGCGCACTCTTCACGAGGCTGTTCAGTGTGTCACCTTCGTGTTGCTGGCTGTCAAGCTGGAGACGCCACATCAGCCCGGGGACGATGGCAGGCCGGACCGGTACCTCTGGCCGTATTTCGAGAAGGACCTGCGTGAGGGCCGTGTGACGTTAGAGAGGGCTGCTGAACTCATTGGTGATTTCATCGCCTTTCGGGGCAGCGTGGTCTCCGTAATGGAGATGAGGTTCGTCCAGAGCCAGCAGACGGTGGCGGAGTTGAACCATATCACCATCGGTGGGGTGGACAGGAAGGGCGAGGATGCCACCAATGCCCTGAGCTACCTGGTTCTCCATATCATGGGTCTGTTGAGGATACCGGAGCCTCACTGTTCGTTGCGATGGCATCCGGGCACCCCCTCCTGGATAATGGACAAGGCGATGGAGACTGCCGCCAAGGTGAGTGGCACACCTCAGTTCGTGAATGATGCCCATGTGGAGCACTTCTGGACGAAGCGCGGTGTGCCTTTAGAAGAAATCCGGGACTGGAGCGGCCTGGGATGCCTGCCACCCATGCCTCAGAACTGCGCCTATCAGTTGGTAGGCGTGATGAACCAGGTGAAGGTCCTCGAGTTGACGCTCCACAACGGCGTGGACCCGCTGTCGGGCAAGCAGCTCGGCCCGGAGACAGGTGACCCGCGCAGCTTCAAGACCTTCGACGAGTTGTTTGAGGCTTTCGAGAAACAGTACGAGTTCTGGGGAAGACGCCTGACATGGCTGGGCCGTCTGGCCTGGGGAGAAGAGCGACGATACCTCCGCCTGCCCTTCTTCTCCAGCCTGCTGGAGGGATGCATTGACAGGGGAAGGGATATCGTCTGTAGAGGCACGCCCTTCTTCTTCACATTCTGTGATGACAGGGCGGTCATAGACAACGCCGACTGCATGATGGCGATCAAGAAACTGGTCTTCGATGACAAGCGCTTGACGATGGACGAGCTTGTGGAAGCTCTGGACTCCGATTTCGCCGGCGAGCGGGGTGAGGAGATACAGCGGATGTGCCTGGCGGCACCGAAGTATGGCAACGACATAGATGAGGTTGACCGACTGGCAGGGTATCTGGGGGATTTCGGCGGGCGCGTGATCGGTGCAGACGAGACGCCGGACGGGATACCGTTCTCGGTGGAGCGCCCGGGCGTCTCCTGGCACTACATGGCGGGGAAGATGGTGGGGGCGCTGCCAAACGGGCGGAAGGCTTGGCAGCCCCTCAACGATGGGACGCTGTCGCCCATGCGCGGTCAGGACAGGAACGGGCCTACCGCGGTTTTCAGGTCGGTGCTCAAGGCGGGTCTCAGGGAATCCCTGTACAATGTTCTGAACCAGAAGTTCTCGCTGGCGGCTGTGCGGAGTCCGGAGTCGATGAAGAAACTGTGCGATCTGACCCGTACGTATCTCGAGAACGGCGGGATGCACGTGCAGTACAACATGCTGGACGCCGAGATGCTGCGGGATGCTCAGGTCCATCCCGAAATGCACCGGGACCTCATTGTCCGGGTGGGCGGCTTCAGTGCCTACTTCGTTCAACTGACGCGCGAGGTCCAAGATGACATAATAGCGCGGACTGAGCAGGGACTGTGACCGCCTACAGGGTTTTCGCCGGGCCTACGGAGCCGTACTTGGTTGGCAAGGGACTGGCAGGTAGCCCAAGCCTTGCCGCTATCCTGAGCAGCCTGTGTGATCCTGCCCTGGGAGTTGCCATGCCGCCACTGATCAGGGAATCGTCGCCTGCAGCGGGACCTCGACGGAGGGCTTACCCAGAAGATGACGTCTTCTAGCATGGGGTTGGGAGGGGTTCAAGCTTGCAGGGTGGGTGGAATGCAGTGGAACTCAGAACAGGGACATCGGGCGTGTTCGACCTTCAGTCTGACCACAGGCGCACCCTGTTTGGAATTTGGTGCTTTAGTACTGTCTGTGATTTGGAGCTTGCGATTTGAGATTTCCGCCAGAGATCAGAGAATGACCTCGTCGGGCCATTTTCATCGTTCGCTGGTGTCGCAACGCGTCATGAATAATTGTACGGATCTTGAAACTAGGAGGGAAGATGCTCGCTGACAAATTCAGACTGGACGGCAAGGTGGCCATCGTGACAGGATCGGGAAAGGGCATAGGCCAGTGCATCGGCCTCACCTTCGCTGAGGCCGGGGCCAGGGTCGCGTTCGCTGCCCGGACGGAGGCCGACATAGAGGCCAATGCGGAGAAGGCGCGGGCCTTTGGCGTCGATGCCCTCGCTGTCCCCTGTGATGTCATGGACGATGAGCAACTCCAGACGTTGGTAGACAAAACGATCGCTGCTTTTGGCAGGATCGACATCTTGGTCAACAACGCCGGTGGTTCGGGGCCCAATCAGATAGAGAAGACATCCCGCAACCGGTTCAGAGCGGCCTTCGACTTCAATGTGGCCCAGGCTTACAGTGCGACCCGGATATGTCTGCCTCACCTGAGAGAAAGCAAGGGGTGTGTCGTCAACATTGCCTCGGCGGCGGGGCGTCTGGTGCAGCCAAATTTCAGTCTATACGGGACGATGAAGGCGGGCCTTATCCACATGACCAGGCTGATGGCCTCCGACCTGGCCCCGGACGTCAGGGTCAACGCCGTCGCCCCGGGCTCCATACTGACCGATTCGCTCAAGGGCCTGCTTGAGGAACCACTGCTGCAGCAGATGTGCGACCTGACGCCAATGAAGAGGCTTGGGGAACCCGAAGACATTGCGCTGGCAGTCCTCTATCTGGCATCACCCGCGGGGGGGTGGGTGACAGGCAAGATCATCGAGGTGGACGGTGGCATGGAGAAGACGAATATGCCTATCTGAGGCGTCAGGTCTCTGTTCACCTGAGCGTCTTCCGGCTCCTTCTCAGAGCGTGATACTCTGTGAACCTGCTGACGGCCAGGGCGGCGTCCCTGGCCGTGGCATACACAGGTAGGCCGATGTCAGCACACTTGTGTTGGAAGCGGTTGTAGACGTCCGAGCTTTCCGGGTGCGCCGTGGAGGGCTGAACGGCAACCAGTGGGGTGCTGAGTGACTTGCTGACATCGAGAACGGTCTCCCTGGCCCTATCCCAGAGCCCGGCATCTCCTACCGTATGGGGGGTGGCGAGGGGCAACTGTACCAGGATGATGTCGACCTCACCGCTGTCGGCTATGAGCCCGAGGGTCCTGGAGAACAGCGAGGTGTCCGTGACGACAGGCGAGTCCACCGGGTTGCTGATGCTGGCCCCCGGGCCGTAGGCGAAGTCCACCATCTGCTGCCTGAGTCCTGGGGAGAAGGCTGGGACTTTAAGTCCAGCGCTTTCACAGGCTTCCGCGTTGAGCACACTGGCGCCTCCGCCCCACCCCACGATGCCCACCCTGCGCCCCTCCGCTGGTCTCATGTACAGGGCGGTCACAATCAGGTCCAGCATCTCGTCCAGGTTGTAGACCTGCATCGCCCCTGCCTGCCGGCACAGGGAGTCCCACTTCTCTCGGGGCGTGGCCAGGGAACCCGTATGGGAAGCGATGGCCCTGGTGCCCGCATCCGTAAGGCCGCCCTTGAGAACGATGACCGGCTTGGAGTCGGCCGCCGTGGCCAGTGCTGGGAGAAACCGCGGGCCACCCTTGACCCCTTCGATGTAGGCTCCAATGACCGCAGTGTCGGCGTCGCCGGTCAGGTACTCAATGAAGTCGGTTTCGTTGAGATCGACGGCGTTCCCGTAGCTGATGATCTTGCTGAAACGTATGCCCCTGTCGCGCCCCATCAGCGCCAGTATGTTTGAGTTGCCTCCACTCTGGCAAAGGAGAGCGACCGGACCGGGCTCCTTGCTCTGCCCTCTCTGGTAGCTCACCCCGGTGGCCGGGCAGTATATGCCCATGCAGTTGGGACCGATAAGACGCACTCCCACCTCGCGAGCTATGCCAGCCAACGCCTGCTCCAGTTTCTCCCCTTCTTCCCCCGCCTCACTGAAGCCGGCGGTGTACAGGCCCACCGCCTTGACTCCTCTTGCACCGCATTCCCGTATCAGGCCGGGAGTGAGAGTGGCGGGAATACAGGCAATGACGTAGTCCGGTGTCTCAGGCAGGCTCATCAAGTCGGGGTAGCTCTTCAACCCCATGATCTCAGTTGCATTTGGGTTTATCGGGTATATCCTGCCTTCATAACCGAAAGCTATAAGGGCGGCCAGGAAACCCGCTCCCCCGGCTATGTTGCTGAGGTCACGGGGTGTACCGACTATGGCGATCGATTGTGGGTGAAATAGGAACTCCAGATCTAACATAAGCTTTGTCTCCTCAGAGATACGGGTCTTCGTACTCTCGGGTTCCGCAACCGGGCCTCATCCCGAATGATGGAAGGAGATGAGAGATGGCAGGCATCATGCGGCCCAGCGTTCGCGATAGCGCAGCAGCCTGTCAACTGCCTTGGCTGCGCCACTGATGGAATGGTACACTGGCATTCCTGCGGCGGAGCAGTCCCGTTCGTATTTCCTGGCCAGTTGCCAGTTGTCGTCCGACTCGAGCCAGTGGACGACCACCGCCATCGTCTTGCGTGTCTCGCTCCACACCCTGGCTATGATGTCCAGGGAGGAGGAGTGTATGCCACCAGGCCGGCCGTGGATGTAGTTGCCCAGCGGCACGTGCACTATTAGCAGGTCAACCCCTCGGTAGTCAGCTAACGCCCGCAGGATTTCGTAGCGGCCCTCGCCGACCAGGTCAATGGGGTTGCTCAGAATGGTGCCGGCCCGGGTGGGCGTAAGACTCGCCACCTTAGCCTCGATCTCCGGGGGCAGGGTCGGTACGCTTATGCCCGCCACCGTGCACTCGTCGACGGCCAGGACGCTGGCCCCTCCACCGAAGCCAAAGATGGCTGCCCGCCTCCCTTGAGGACCTCGCATGTACGTGAAGGTGACCATCATATCCATGAGTTCATCCAGGCTTTGGACGCGGATCGCCCCGCACTGGTGCAGCAGACTGTCCCAGACCGAGTCGGAGCCAGCCAGGGCACCGGTATGTGATGCAGCGACAGCAGAGCCGGCTGCCGTGGAGCCGCCCTTGAGTAATATGACCGGCTTTGTAGATGCCGCCGTCTCCAGAGCCCGGCGGAAGCGGGCCCCGTCCTTGACGCCCTCGATGTAGGCAGCAATGATCTCAGTATCCGGGTCAGTGGCCAGGTACTCCAACAGCTCACTTTCATCTACATCGCAGGCGTTTCCGTAAGATACTGCCTTGCTGAATCGCACACCTCGCCGGGCGGCGGTGCGGATCAGATAGGCTGTGTTCCCACCGCTCTGGCATACCAGGGCAACGTTCCCGCTCTCCCTGGGAAAACCCGGGGCGAAGGTGATACCTGTCCTGGGGCAATATACCCCCATGCAGTTTGGACCGACGATACGAAGGCCGCCTGCGGCAGCCAGACGGCAGATCTCGCTCTCCAGGTCTCTGCCGGCCTGGGTCCCCAGTTCGGAGAAGCCGGCGGTATAGAAGGACATGACCTTCACGCCCTTCTCGACGCAGTCCCTGACCAACTGCGGGGCTGCCCCGGCAGGGACGAAGGACACGACGTTGTCAACCGGCCCGTCGATGTCGTCAAGTCCAGCGTGAATCCTCAGGCCCGATACCTCGCCACCCCTGGGGTTCAGGGGGTAGATGTCCCCCTCGAAACCGAAGTCGATCAATGTTCCCACAAGCGCTCGTCCCACGTTCCAGGATGTGCTGTCCGACTTGACACCGGCGATGGCCAGTGACCTGGGATAGAACAGTGGGTCAAGGTCGTGCTTGATCATCAGCAACACCTGCCAGCCTGCTGGAGGGGTGTGGAATAGGGTGCACAGGCCCTGATGACTTGGTGGCAGGTCTTGCTGGGCGGGTTGACTGCGGGTTGTGTGTGGGGGTGAAGAAGGAGGATAAGCGAGATGCCTGGTGTCTCAGCGGAGTCGCACTCTAACGCTTTCTCCAACATTCGCATACAGCGGTCTTTCTAGCTTGTGCGGATAGGGCACAAGTCCGGGCCGCGGCGACTCTGCTACGCAGGGCTTGTCCCAGGTCACGGCCGTGCCGCCTTGCGCACGGGGTGTCTCTCACAGAGCTGCCCTTGTGACTGGACAAGGTGGTGGGCCTGGTTCATTCCATTCCCACCTGCCATCGCACCCGGCACTGGTATAAGAGGATAGCGCAGTCTGAAGCTGGACTCAAGTCGTACGGTCGTTGCGTGAGGGCAGTCAAGGCATCTGCCGCACAACGGGAATCACGCAGGATGGACAATGCTCCCCGGCGGCAGCTATGCTGGTGGCACCTGGTAGGCTGTGTGGGCAATCGCCCTGCACGTGCCCAGAGGGTGCTGAATGGCAATTTGGAGGGAGGAGGCTCACTGATGGTAAAGGCGATTTCCATGCACAAGAGGAAGCCCGGAACGACGATGGAGGAGTTTCAGAGGCACTACGAGGATATCCATGTGCCGCTGGGCCTGAAGCACTTCCCTGCGCTGAGGGGCTACCGGCGCAATTACGTGATCGTTCCTCCAGGCGCAGAGGAGTTGGGGTTCGATGTCATCACCGAGTACTGGTATGACTCCATGGAGGACTATCAGACAGCCATGGAGTTCTGGACCACCGACTCAGAGGCGGTGAGGGAGGTGCATGAGGATGAGTTAAGCTTTCGGGACGAGGCCAAGACGGTCGCCTTCCTCGTTGAGGAGGTGGTCACGATGTAAGGGGCCTCGGCCGGCAGTCACACTCTGGCGTTCTCACGCTGGCCCTTACGTAGAAAATAGGCGGCTTTCAGCGCGCCATGGAGGGGCCCACTTCGTGTCATTCTGAACGGAGTGAAGAATCTACATCCCGTCAACGCGTCTTGCTCTGTCAACGTGAGACCCTTCGCT
>Ga0180432_10002557_pt1 | contig 27167 bp, 27 predicted proteins | sample SS_ome_10_FD_132414 | JGI IMG/M metagenome (GOLD analysis project Ga0180432, IMG submission 132414) | Hypersaline lake sediment archaeal communities from the Salton Sea, California, USA - SS_1_MS_2 metaG | ecosystem: Environmental > Aquatic > Non-marine Saline and Alkaline > Hypersaline >... | reverse complement strand
TCTTTATTCAAATGATTCATTCAATGCCGGTGAATTACTGGATTTCACATCCCGCGAAGTGAAGAATATTAAAATGGTGCCTATAATGTATAATGAGTTCTTACTTTCTGAATTTTACTATTTTATCTTCATGTATGAGAATGAATTCAATAAAAGAAAAGAATGTAGAAAAAAACTTAAAGCTATAACCACGAAGGCGTTACAGAACGCAAAAAAAGTAGCTCATGACAGCACGGAAATATATCGCTACATGGGCACTTCATACTGGCTCACCGACAGACCCAAAAAAGCACTTCTCTGGTGGAAGAAATCAATTGACACGGGAGAGTACCTCGGCGCGAAACTTGAGCTTTCACGGACCTATTTCGAGGCGGGTAAGCGGCTCACGGTTTCCGCAGGCGACGATTCGCATCGTCGCCTGCGAGATCGCGTGAAGAAACACATCGGCCTCACCCCCGAGGAATGCCTCAATAAAGCCGAAGCCATGTTCAGGGAGATGGACCTCCAGTGGGACCTGGAGCAGCTGGAGAAAGTGCGGGCTCAAGTGAAAGGATATAATGCTTGACTGCGGATAATTCCATGATCAATATAATGGTAAATCCAACATGGAGAGGTTCATCATGAAGATTAAGATTGTCCTTGAGCCGAGTGACGAGGGAGGTTTTACCGTCTTCGTTCCGTCGTTGCCCGGTTGCATCAGTGAGGGTGATACCAGGGAAGAGGCTATACAAAATATTCAGGAAGCTATTGAACTATATCTGGAACCGGTTGATGATGATATGCAGTTCGGATCAGAAGCCCAGGTGATGGAAATTGCGCTATGACTAAAATCCCAAGCCTTAATTATGAGAAGGTAATTAAGGCATTACAGCGTGACGGCTGGGTAGTCGTTCGCCAAAAAGGGAGTCATATACGCATGCAGAAACACACACCTGAAAAGACATTAAAGCTCACAATACCCGCACATAAACCGATTAAGCGTACAACCTTAGCCCACATATTGAAACAGGCTGAGATTTCAGCAGATTATTTCCTCAAATTATTATAAAATAAATCCAAAACTCTCCCGCACCTGCTTCGAAATCGGTAAACGCCTCTCACTCCCCTCTCCCTCCGGGAGAGGGGAGTGAGAGCATGGCACAAAAGCTCCTCGGCATGAGCGCCGAAGAGTGCCTCGCGAAAGCCGAAGCCATGTTCAGTGAGATGGACCTCCAGTGGGATCTGGAGCATCTGGAGAAGGTGCGGAATGATGCGACACACGGTTCATTATCCGCATTCAGCATTTTGACGTACCTGTAAATATTCGGACGAAATCAATGAGAACCAGTAGGAAAATCCCTGCGCTCCTGTATATCGCAGCAATAACGGTACTCCTCTCCTGCATCGGCATGAGCGTTCAGGATCTCATGAAACGGCCGAAAGCGCATTTTATGCATGGCAATCTAAGTCACGCCCATCATAAGCTGAAAAGGCTCAGGGCGAAAGGATATATCGCATATAAAGTAAACGGCCGCTTGTATACCTTCACCCATGAAAAACATGGATGGATTTACTGCGGCAACAGCAAATATGATGAATACGGTATCAGCTTCGGCAAGGCCTTTGCCTGGGGCATGACGCAATGCAAAGTGTGGTTCGAGCGCTTCACTAACACGAAGACCAGGCGCATTGAATATGCAATTACAACCAGTTATGAGTTCCCCGCACCCACGACAACGTACTTCGCCAGCGGAATAGGGGCACTATTATCTATGATCCTGTGCACAATATCATATCCGCGAGCGGGAAGGCCCACCTCTCCCGATCCGATTACAACATCAAGCAGGATCAGGACATCGAATTTTTCGCATACGGATACGTCACCGAACCGAAATCCGGCCTGCGCAGTGGCAGGATATTGTAAGCGCATACGTCCTGAGGCATTTGAAATATATCGTGTTCGTAGGGGAAATAAGTACTTCTTCGTGGAAGTCGACGCGGATTAGGGTATTTGAGAAGCAATCCACTCCCGAATGGTAAAGTAAAAAGGGATAGTTATCGGTTAACAACCGAATAAGATAAAAGGAGCGACCGTAAATGAAGCCCCTTCTGCATCATAGTCCGGCTGCCTTTCTGACCGTGACAGCTTTCCCGTTCAGGCGGGCAGAGAGGCCTTTCCCAGGAAGGGGAAACTCCACGAGGGCCTTCCCGCGAAACCCCTTTGCGTCGAGATGAATAATTCCCTTATGAAAGCTCGCTTTTATTGAAATCGTTCTTTCCCCGTTACGAAGGCGGCAGGAAGCCTTCCCCTCCCCGTCCGGATACACTCGCAGCGTCATATTATCGAGACTGAGTTCGCCGGTATGCTGAACAGCTTTCGCCAGCGGCAGCACCGTCCCTTCCCTTATGTATACCGGAATTTTACCGATACCAGCCTTCACCTTCATCCACCGAGGGCCTTCCATCCGGCCGCCGGTCCACAGATCGTACCACCCCCCGCCCGGGAGATAGACGCTGCGCGTATCGTTTTTCTCCAGTATCGGCGCCACCAGCAGGCTTCGCCCGCACATGAATTGGTCCTCGATGTGGTACACCGTGGGATCATCCTGGAACTCGATGACCATATGTTGCAGAAGCGGGAGGCCATTGCGCGCCGCAGATTCCGACTCAGAGTACAAATAGGGAATCAGCCGGTACCGGAATTCCAGGTACTTTCTTACAATCCGTTGTGTTTCCAGCATGAAGTTCCACGGCTCCTTGTAGTGGGGCGGATTCCCGTGAAACCGGAAATGTGACTGGAATACCGAGAGCTGTACCCACCGGATATAGACTTCGTCCGAGGGCAGGCCGACAAAACCGCCAGTGTCCTGGCTCCAGAAGGTGAAACCCGAGAGCCCCAGCGAAAGGCCGGAGCGCAGGCAGGAAAGCAGATTCTCGTGGTTGGAAGAATTGTCGCCGGACCAGTGGACCGGGTAACGCTGGGCCCCGGCATAGGCGCTCCGGGCCCAGATGACAGCATTGCCCGCTCCGAGGACCCGCTCGATGACCTCGAAGGCAGCCTTCTGGTAAAGGAGGGGAAACAGGTTGTGCATCTGCCTCCCGTCATACAGCGCGAACCGCATTGATGGTTCCACCTGTTCGCCCATATCGGTCTTGATGGTGTCGGCGCCCATCTCAAGGAGCGGGGCGAGGAGCCCTTGGTACCACGATACCGCATCCGGATTAGAGAAATCGATTAAATGGGCGGAATACGTATAGAGGAATGCGAAGGGACCGTTATTCTTCGCCAGTGCTCCCTTTTTCTTCGCCTCATCGTAAACATCGGTTTCATCAATCACGTGAGGAATCTGCCATAGGCAAATGCGGAAGCCCCGGCGGTGAGCCTCGGCGAACATGGTTTCGGGATCGGGAAAACGCACGGGGTCGAAGCGCCAGTCACATCGCCAGTCCTTCTCGAACCAGCCAGTGTCGATGTGTATCACATCCGTCGGGAACCGCATCTCACGGAGTTTCCCCATGACAGCGTACACCTGCGCCTGGGAGAAATAACTTATACGCGACATCCAGGTGCCGAAGGACCATAGCGGGGGAAGCGCCGCCTTTCCCGTCAGCGCCGTGTACAGGTGGAGAATCCTTTTGAAAGAGGGTCCGAAAAAGAAGAAATAATCGATAAGCTCACCTTCCACGGCGAACTGGTTTTTGCAGGTTTCTTTCGTGCCAATCCAGAAGGTGATGGGGCGACTTTCGTTGATGAAAACCCCGTACCCCCGGGTGCTCATGAAAAAGGGGATATTCTTGTACACTCGGCCCGATGTGTTGCCGTACCCCGTGAAGTTCCACATGCCCAGGGACTGCCCCACCCGGTTCACCGGGCCGAAGCGCTCACCGAGCCCATAGATCGCCTCCCCGGGATAGAGCACGAAAGACTCGACGCCGTATTCGCGCCCGCTTCTCCCGTCTCGGATGAATCCCAGGGGAAAGGAATCGAAGGGGGTGGGGAATTCGCACTTGGTCTGGCCACCGGACTCGGTGATGAGCGTGCCCGCAGCGTCGTACACCTCGATGCGGAAGCCGGTCTTGTACACGTGAAGCGAGAGCCGCTTCGTGGTCAGCGCGTATTTCTCATCGTCCTCGACGGCATGCACCTCCGTCTCCGGTTCGGTAATGTCACGGTACAGCATGGGTGTTTCGTTGGCCGGGACCTCCGATCCGGGAGAGAGCCGTAACCGATAGGTGTCGTCTCGCAGGAAATCAATACTCAGTGCAAGCTCCCGGTACGGCGTCCGGTCGTTGACCAGATACTCGTGCCGGTTCATGGTTTTTATGTTCTTTATCTTGAAGACATTGTAGCCCTTCGCTTTAAAAAGGAACGAATTACCCGTACGCGCTGCCAGTTCAACCCGGAGCACCGAACGCGCCGAGCGGCGCCGATGCTTCCGAAAAACGGTGAAAGGCAGCGTCATCGCCGTGCCGTCGATATCAAGGGGATGATCGGTGAAGCTGAAAAAAACATTCGGTTCCAGCTCCCCGATTTTTCCCTTTAAAAAGGGGTACCTCAGCCGCTGGCGTATGAAAAGTTTGTAGGCCTTCACCTTGTCGATTGATGAAAGCATGGTTTGACCGATAAGGCGCTCTTCGTCTTCCCTCTCCTGCGGAATGTCATTGCGGTACTTACCCCTGTCTTCCATGAACATCCTCCAGCCATGTCTCCATCATCCCCGAGGGGGCGTTCTGAATCAATTACAGCAAATTTTCTTCATTACATGACTATACGGCACGGCCGCATGAGTTTTGGTTATCTGGTTTACGATATGTTGTTTTAACCCTTCGGTCTTCGTTCAGTCAATATAGCCTGAATTTTCTCATAGTCCCTGTGATAATACCGGTAAAACGTAGTATACAGTACTGCACTGACCATTGCGGCAACCGTGCACACCCAAAAAAATGTCTTAGTGAGCCCATGTATGTTTCCAAAATATCCCGCCAGATACGAAGCCACTGCAATCATTACTCCCCACATTGTTTGGATCAGACTGAATCCGGTCGACCGTATTTCAGGGAGAACAACATCGGAAATCATGGGGGCGATAGCTGCGGTATACCTGAACTGGCCAAACAGTCCAAAGGCGAAGATGAGCACCGGATAAACAGCTTTATTCGTCCATTGTATTGAAAAAAGGAGAAAGGATACTATCGACAGCATGACCAGGGAAGCCTGGGCGACCGCAACTCTTCCATATTTTTTGCTTATTTTCCTCGCGCGGTCACCGATCAATCCTCCCGCACCCGAGCTTATGGCCATTCCGACCAGAAAAAACGCGAGCATGAAGGTCGCGCTCGACGGCGTGAAGCCCCTTTCATCGGCCAGCCAGGTCACGCTGAAACCCGCAAATGCATTTAACCAGAATCCGACAGGTATGTATTCGATCAATATTAGAATCATTGTTGGTGTTTTAAATAAAGAAGGAAGATCGCGAAACCTGAAGGCATAGTCGGTGGAGTAATCATTTTCAGAATCGGGGGCCGATGCAATGGTTGCCTCTTCTGTCTGTCCGGGATGCGGCTCCCTGACGAAAAGTAAAATTAATAGTCCGCTTAAAAAACTCAAACCGCCTAATGACCAGAAGGCGATACGCCAACCGATTTCAAAGTTTTTCGCAAGAAATCCAAAAAACAGCACACTCAGAATAGTACCTATAAAAGCAATCGCGTTTAAGATGCCAAACACCTTGCCCCGATCTTCCGTGGGAAAGATGTCTGAAATCAACGAATTCATCGGACTCACCAAAGCGGCCAGGCCTATGCCGACAATGATTGAAAGAACGAGCATTTGTTCATAGCTTGCGACAAAACCGATAACCCCTGTCCACAAGCCCCAGAAACCGGTTATCCAGACCAGAACGTTTTTTCTTCCATAACGGTCGGCTATTATTCCCCAGAAGGGCGTGAACACCAGTGCGACGATTCTCTTAACAGCTATAATAATCCCCAGGTGCTCAACGCTCAAATTGATGGCTTGCCGTATTGACGGGAAGAGCGCATTCACAACGTTGGATTCTCCAACATCAATAAAATAGGCGGTACCAAGCGACACCAAGGTTATGTTTTTACGGTCACCTTTTTCTTTGGATTTTTTCATGACTGAACTCCCCCGAAATATAATGTAATCGTTTAATCATATATATTTTATATGGATCATCCGGTCACATTAATGTTCGCTCCACATTCCTTTGCCAGATATGCATACATTTGAATTGGACCTTTCCCCCTGGTGTTTTCCCAGTTCCAGGTAACAGCCGATGATCCTTCCATGAGGCAACGCCTCGATGCGCTCTTTTACAAACCTCAATGCCTCCGCGTTCAGTTCCACCGCCTTCAGCACCTGCATACGCTCGTTTTCTTAGGAAACTCAACTGATAAAAGAGAAAAAGGAATGACAAGAAGCGTGATAACTGATACCAGACCTTATAAGATGCCTCCAGCAGGGGGCAGAAACGATCTTATCGGCACCATCAGAAGGAGTAAATGTTTAGACTTGATCTGACAGTCTTTCCTTCTTATCCATTAAATTTAATTCTGTACTAAACGAATTGTATTGTCGAGCATTTTTTCATGACAAAATTTTTGGAATCCGTAAATGTTTCCATCGGTGTTTCCCCATAACAATATTTTCCGGAATGCATTCTCTCATTGTTATATTGAACCTTTTTTTTATTCAACCTTAAGGGAACTTGGAGCAATAGGGTAATCGAGTTCCTGTCGAAGAGGAACAACCGATAACTATCGGTGAAATGCCATTACAATCTACTCTATGGTGACAATCCACAGGTTATCAATATGTACATTGCCAAATGCTTTTACTACCGATTTAGTTTTATTTAAATTCTTTCACTTGGGCGGAAGCTTTTCCGTGAAGCTCTTTGCTTTGAGCAGCCACTGCTCAATCGCGGATTCATCCAATCCTGCTTCTTCAACCATGACCCACCCTTTCATCGGCCTTCCGGTTATGTCAAAGGGCTCAATATGGGATTGTTCCAGTGCTTCTTTTGATTCCTCTTCGCCGAGCCGGAGTATTAAAAAATCTTTGTAAACACCACACATCATATTACCCTTGACAAGGTAACAGGTTCCTCCAAACATTTTCTTCCTGTCAGTTCCCCAGTCGGCAATTATTTTACGAATGTCGGCATCCAATTCTTCGTTGTAAGGCACTTGTTTCTTTTTTTCCTGAAAATGGAGGTTAAACATTCCCCAATAAAGTGATTATTTATTGTACTAAAAAATTGCTTCTAATTTCACCAAAGGGCGAATTTTGTGGGAACTCCCCAGTATATTTGCCAGCATACTATTCCATCAACTGTCTTTTTAATGAAAATGTAATTCCTAAAAAAATAATTATCGACACTCATATTTACTACTGTCAATTCATCCAGATACATTAAGACCGCATAAGCGAGGATTAAAGAAACGGACATTTTTAAAAACTTACGAAGGTCCAGGTAATATTCATATTCGTATTCATTTAAAAAAATATGAATCCTGGTCCAGTATTCTTTTCTATCCCTTTTTTGATATTGTACTCTGGAACAGGTCTTAATCATTCTCTTATCATCTTTCATTACTCTCTGCATAAGATGGTTAATAATGGACGTTCTGGATATCCCGGTTTTTGCTGCTCTTGTACTCAGCGTATTCAGTATACTTCTATGCACATATAAGGTCGTTTCTATAAACATAATACCCTCCTCCCGATAACTATCTACAGGTAATACGATTTACAGACGAAAAAATTTAACTAAAAAATTCCATTACCCATATACGCGATACATATGCCTGCGCATAAAACTCCACTTCTCGGTATTATGTATTCAAATCAGATAGGTGATATGTCGGTTTCACACCTGGTGGAAGAATACCTTTAGCTTTCGATCCCGCTTCGCGCCAACACTCCCTGCTGATAGTAATGCTTGATCTCCTTCATCTCGGTGACGAGATCGCAATACTCGTAGAGCGACTCCGGCGCTCCCCGTCCCGTTAGAACGAGCTCTTTTCTCAGTGGCTTGTCCTTGATAAGCGCTTTTATTTCATCGAGGGTAACGAGCTTGAAGAGGTACGCGGTAATAATCTCATCGAGGACAATCAGATCAAACGCATCATCGACAATCACCTCTCGCGCCCGCGCTATGGCGCTCCGCGTGAGCCGATAGTGCTCCTGTACGCTCTTCTCGTTGTCCAGGCGGCAGAATTCAGGGCTCCCGTGCTGTTCTATACGTATCATATCGCTGTACTTTTTTAAAGCATCCAGCTCGCTGTAATGCTGTCCCTTCATGAATTGGATTATAACCGTCCGGAGACCCGCACCGGCTGCTCTTACTGCCAGACCAAGCGCAGCAGTCGTCTTCCCCTTCCCGTTACCGGTGTAGAGATGCACAAATCCTTTCTCAAGCATATCTGTTCCTTTCTCTTGTGAAAAGCAATCGGGAATGTACAGTGTCTGCAGCACAAGAGAATAGAGCGCGCTACATATTCCGACGGTACTTGCCCCCCACCTCGTAGAGGAGATTCGTAATCTGGCCGATACTCGCCACCCGCACCGTATTCATCAGCTCGGCAAAGACATTCCCTCCCGAGAGCGCCACCTCGCGGAGTCTGTTGAGCGCCGCTCCCACCTGTTCCCGATTCCTCTCCTGAAATTTTCCGAGGTTTTCAATCTGCGCCTGCTTCTCTTCAAGTGTTGATCGCGTCAATTCAGTTTCCGGCCGCATAAAGTCCTCGGTCTGGCTCGCAGGATTGATATAGGTGTTCACGCCGATGATCGGATACTCGCCGGTATGCTTCCTGTGCTCATAGTACAGCGACTCATCCTGAATCTTACCACGTTGATAGTGGCTCTCCATGGCACCGAGCACACCGCCCCGATTGCTGATCGATTCAAATTCCCGCAATACCTCCTCTTCAACGATATCCGTCAGCCTGTTCATGATAAAGCTTCCCTGCAGGGGATTCTGATTTTTGTACATCCCGTATTCTTTGAGGATGATAAGCTGAATGGCCATTGCCCGGCGCACCGATTCCTCTGTCGGCGTGGTGACCGCTTCATCATAGGAATTGGTATGCAGCGAGTTGCAGTTATCACTGAGCGCACTCAGGGCCTGGAGGGTCGTCCGTATATCATTGAAATCCATATCCTGCGTATGGAGTGAGCGGCCGGAGGTCTGAATGTGGCATTTGAGCCGCTGGCTCTGCTCATTGGCGTCATACTTATACTTCATCGCAAGAGCCCATATGCGCCGCGCGACCCTGATAAGCACATTGTATTCCGGTTCCATTCCGCTGGAGAAGAAGAAGGAGAGATTCGGCGCAAAATCATCAATCTTCATTCCCCTGCTGAGATAGTACTCGACATAGGTAAAGGCATTGGCGAGGGTAAATGCCAGCTGGGTAATGGGATTCGCCCCCGCCTCCGCAATATGATATCCGCTGATGCTGACCGAGTAGAAATTTCGCACATTATTTTCAATGAAGAATTCCTGAATATCCCCCATCATCCTGAGCGCAAAAGGGGTTGAGAATATACACGAATTCTGTCCCTGGTCCTCCTTCAGAATATCAGCCTGTACCGTACCGCGGATGTTTTCGAGAACGTGTTTTTCGAGCCGTTCACGCTCCTCGACTTCCGGCTCCCTCCCCTGCTCGGAAACGAACCGTTCCACCTGCTGATCGATGGCGGTATTAAAGAAAAAGGCGAGCACAATGGGAGCCGGCCCGTTGATGGTCATCGAGACGCTGGTATTCTGCGAACAGAGATCAAAGCCGTCATAGAGCTTCTTCATATCATCCAGTGTGCATATGCTCACTCCACTTTCACCAACCTTTCCGAAGATATCGGGTTCCTCGCTGGGATCCTCCCCGTAGAGTGTTGGCGAATCGAAGGCGGTGCTCAATCGTTTTGCTTCATCGTTTCTGGTCAGATAGTGAAAGCGCCGATTGGTGCGATCCGGCGGCCCCTCGCCGGCGAACTGCCGTTTCGGATCCTCCCCCTCCCTCCTGAAGGGGAAGACACCGGCGGTATAGGGAAAGTAACCGGGGAGATGCTCCTTGCGGAGCCATCGCACCGTATCAGCGAGACTCTCAAAATCCGGAAGAACGACCCTGGGAATCTTCACCCCCGAGAGTGTTTCCGTGAAGAGTTCCGTTCGCACTTCCCGATCCCTGATAGTGGTAACCATGACATCCTGTAAATAGCGTTCCCGTATATGCTGCCACTCTTCGATAAGACCGGTAAACTCACTTCCAATTTTCTTCTCTATCTGCTCCATCTGATCCGCGCAATCGGGCACCGCAAGCTCCTCGCCGGCAAGCCGCAGGAGCTCCAGCTTCTTCACCTCCGGGAGCACCTTTTCGGTCTCCCGGTGATAGGAGCGAACGGTTTTGGCAATCTCTCCCAGGTAGTACTCCCGCTCAACGGGCACAATCGCCGAGCGTGATGACTCGTTGAGCGAATAGGTCGAAACCGAAGGGACATCCCAGTCGATCAGCTTCCGCTCCTTCAGCGCGTCGAGAAGGGTTTCCAGGAAAACATCGAGGCCCTTATCATTGAATACGCTTGCGACGGTCCCGATGATGGGAAGCTCATTATCGGACACATCGAAGACATTGTGATTTCGCCGGTACTGCTTGCGCACATCCCGCAGTGCATCCATCGAATGTTTGTGATCGAATTTATTTATCACTATCAGATCAGCGAAATCAATCATGTCTATCTTCTCAAGCTGCATGGGGGAGCCGAAATCGGAGGTCATCACATAAATGGAAAAATCAGCATACTCGGTTATTTCGGTATCGCCCTGACCGATTCCCGGCGTCTCGATGATTATCAGATCAAATCCTGCGGCCTTCAGAATGGCAATGGAATCCTTTGCCGATATGGTCAGCTCGGTCTTGGATTCCCGCGTGGCAAGGGATCGCATATAGACATTGCTCGGGTTGAGGAAATTCATCCGAATCCGGTCACCCAGGAGGGCACCGCCGGTCTTTTTCCTCGTCGGATCAATGGCGATAATGCCGATAGTCTTATCGGGATACCGGTTGAGAAATCGCCGTATGAATTCATCTTCCAGCGAGCTCTTTCCTGAACCGCCCGTTCCGGTGATGCCAATAACGGGACTCTTCCGGGCACGTGCACGGATATCCTTCCCGATGGTCTTGTAGATGTACTTCTTGTCCTCGTAGTCTTTCTCGGCGAGCGATATCAACTGTGAGATAACAAGATTATCCCTCCTGCTGAGCCGATCCTGCCAATCATCGGAGAGGGGGGGCGGCACGGCATGTGAAGCCCTCTCAATCATATCTTTGATGATTCCCATCAGCCCCAGCTTCTGACCGTCCTCCGGCGAATATATCTTCGAAATCCCGTACGCTTCAAGCTCCCGTATCTCCTCGGGAACAATCACGCCGCCACCGCCGCCGAAGATGCAGATATGTTCGACATCATTCTCCTTCAGGAGATCTTTCATGTACTTGAAAAACTCCATGTGCCCACCCTGATAGGAGCTTGCCGCAATTGCGTGAACGCCCTCCTGAATGGCGGTATAGACAATTTCACGTGCTGTTCGGTTATGGCCGAGATGGACAACCTCTGCGCCTGCCTGCTGAAGCAATCGCCGGATAATATTTATTGCGGCATCATGGCCATCAAAAAGGGTGGTCGCAGTGACAAATCTGATTCTCCGGGTAGTGCTCACGTTATTTGGTGCTTCCATAGAGTTCATCCCTCAGAATCGACTCAGGGCTTACTCTGAGCTGAAAGGAGCTCAGAAGCCCTCTATACTCAAATTCTATGAAGCGCTTTTGAATGTCAAGTAAACATTTCACCGGGGGCGCCTGTCGAAAAAATCGTTCCTGTTCCGGATTTATAGAAGATGATATTCCCCGTACGTTATTTTTTTTGTTGAATTAAAGGGACAGCAGTCCACACTGGCACGATTCACATCTCATCATCATAGAGGTGCGATTACAGCACACGACCACCACCACTCGGGGAGACATGTCACTGACGGCAAAATTCATACTCTTTCAGACGGTAATTCTCATCCCCTTCTTCGCCGGCTACCGGCTGCGTGATCGACTTGCAAAGAGAGATGCCATTGCCCGAAACCTGATACGCTTCAATCTGTTATTCGTCGACGCACTCATTGTCTTCTGGACTGTCTGGGGGCTCGATATCGGGATTCATCTTCTCTCGCTCCCCATCGCCGGGCTCCTGCTGGCATTTCTCGGCCTCGGACTGGGATTCATCCTCATGCCGGCACTGAAGCTCGACAGGGAGGGGCGAAGAACCTTTCTCATCAGCGCATCCCTGGCCAATCACGGATTCACCCTGGGAGGGTTCCTCTGCTATCTCCTTCTCGGGGAGACCGGACTGGGACTCTCCTTCATCTTTATCTCATACTTCATTCCCTACGTCTTTCTCTTTATATTCCCCTTCGCCGGCACCGCTTCGAAAAAGGAGACGCATATCAAACCCATCGACTATATCCTGAACCTCAGGAATATGCCCCTCTACTCCCTCGTCATTGCAGTCATCCTTGCCCTGCTGGGGATTGGACGCCCTGCAATCGACTTCCCCATGGATCTCCTCCTCATGATCTCCATTGCAGGGTATTACGGATCACTTGGATTGACCTCCAACCTGCGCGAATTCGGGTTGCTGAGAAGGGCCAATCTCATCCTTGCATCCATCAAGTTCATTCTCATTCCGGTGATAACCGTTCTCATCCTCCTCCTCTTTGATCTGCCGGACACCATCAGGGCGGTTATCATCATACAGTCATGCATGCCCGCCGCCATATACTCCGTGGTGACCGCCATCCTCTTTGATCTGGATGTCAGGCTGGCGTCAGGTCTCTTCGTGTTCAACACCATCATCTTCCTGATAATCGTCCTGCCCGCGCTCTTTCTCCTGAAGGATTATTTTCTGAAGATATAAATGAGTTCTTCCATGAGTAGTTTTGCCACAGAGTCGCAGAGATACGGAGGTCAAGGAGGCTGCTCATTGAGATATTCTTGCCATTTTACATGCGAGTATTCAATAGTACGTTTATTAATTTGATTTCGGGGCTCTCAAACTGAAAAAGGTAGTAAAATTGATCGAGTGACCGCAGGCGACGCAGACCTCTGGATTATCTCTATGTATTGATGTCGGAGCAGCAATCACTCAGAAGGGATACTCATACTCGGCGAAGACCGTGCCCTCGGGCTCCCGGGTGGAGTCGCCCTCCACGATTCGCTCATCCTCGTAGATGTACAGTATCAGCTTCCGTTCGGTGGTGTCGAGCTTGGTCACCGTTGCGCTGAGCATATCCGGATTCTCGTATAAACGCTCCCAGTCGCCGCTGCCGCTGACAATACTCGTTTCCCGATTGAGGCTGATCTCAGCGTACCAGTCTCCGGAATACTCTATCGCGACAGTACCGGTTACATCCTCGCCATTACAGCCGATCATGAGGAGCAGTGAGACGATAGTGAAAATAAGTGACCTTCTGATCATAGCTTACCGCTGCAGTATATATTTATTGATAAGGAATTCAGTTTGCATCGGATTGAGATCAAACCGCTGGCTTGCCGTATCGATAAGCTTCGATTTGTCAGCACCGGGATTTTCCTGTAGCTCGTTGCTGATAAAACGAACCGCGTCCTCCAGTGATCTATCCATTTCTAACCATCGAATACCATTCCTTCATGTTACAGCGCCCGCATGTGCTCAGGCTTGAGCAGGTCCTCATTCCCCGAATCGATGACCCTCTCCAGAAGCTTCAAAACACGGCTCTTCTCTTCCGGAAGCCGTGCCCGTATCGGCAGATAATTGGAAGCGTGATTGGACGTGAAGAAACATCGCCGGCCTACATCCATATGCTCAATTATCAGCTTCAGCTCACGGAGCAGCCCAAATTTGTCGGGAAGCTGGAATCGTCCCGCACGGTAATCGCGGTAGAGCTCCGTATTGGGGAGCAGCATAACGGTCAGTGCCGAGGCATAATCGGGTGACATGTCACCGAGATGCTTCCCGGTGTCTATGGCATGCGGTATGCTCATCGCAATACCGCCGATTCCCAGCAGCACCGTCTGCGAGAGGAGTATTCCCGCTTCCTGTACCCTTCCGGCAGCCTCTCGCTGCTGATGCGGGAGGGCCCCCTTCTTCACCCTGCGGAGCACCTCCTCGTTCCCGCTCTCGATTCCCTGATAGATAATACCGAGACCAGCATCCCTCAGTTTTCTGAGCTCGGATACGGTCTTCTTTAAAATTGCCTTCGTGTTCCCGTAAACGCCTATCCGCTCGGTGCGGGGATTCTTTTCGTGAATAAACGCCAGTATCTCAAGGAGCGTATCGTTCGGGAGTATGAGCGCGTCTCCATCGGTTAAAAATACCCGCCGGTACCGGCAGGATGACGCCTCCTCGATATCGCGTTTCACCTGATCGATGTCCTTCACATAAAACCGCTGTCCCTTATAGGCACCGCAGAAGGCACACCGGTTATGCGAGCATCCGACCGTCACCTGCACAATCATGCTGTACGCTTCACTGGGCGGTCGAATGATGTTGCCGACGTAATCCATATCTTCTCCTCTTCAGCAGAATTCCCGAACAACACCCCCCTATTCTTTCGGTTCACCTTCCGGCCAGATAATCTTGTGCAGCTGCACATTCAATCGTACCGGCAATCCGTCTTTAAGAATAAGCTCCGCCAGCTTCCGGGGGGAAAATGAACCCAGCACTGGCGAGAAATTAATCGCTCCCTCGCTTTTTTCAAGATATTTTTCAAAAAAATCCCTGGCAAATACATAATCATCCAGCGTGCCGATAACGAATTTCAATTCGTCACCTGCAGCAATGCGGTCGAGATTCTCCATGAGAAACGATTCGACCGCTCCGCTCGATGGTGTCTTCACATCAACTATCTTCCGAACCTGCTGCGGCACAGTGAGAAGGGAGAAACTTCCGTTGGTTTCAAGCTGCACCGCGTATCCGGAATTACAGAGCTCTTCCATCAGGAGAATGACGTTCGGTTGCAGGAGCGGCTCGCCGCCGGTCACGGTGACGTGATGAACGCCCCGGTATTTTTTGACCCGCGTGAGTATCTCATCGAGGGACATATCGTCACCGGTATTCCAGGCATATGCGGTATCGCAGTAGTGACAACGCAGATTACACCCGGTTAATCGGATAAAGGCCGAGGGGAATCCCGTCCGTAGCGTCTCACCCTGTATCGAATGGAATATCTCGTTTATTCTGAGATGCATCACTGAACACTCCACACCTCTCTCTATAGTATCACATCAGAGGGCTCCTGGAAGAACATAATACTATTTTTTTCTTTTTTCTTGAAAATAATTTTTCTATTATTATTCTGGGATATCACAGAAGAGATCATCATGAGAGCATCATCGATTCCCCAGCGCATCGGGATACGTGTTAACGCGTTTCGCAGCAGTATAATCTCACACCGACAGGGAATGACGTGAAACCGGTTCAAAAAATACAGAAAATGCTGAAAGCTCTTGATGCGGGGGGAACAAACAGGACCGATGATATATACATTAATGTTGTCAGAAATGAGTTCATAACATTTCCCGACAGGATTCTGATACCGAAGATTCCGGTAAAGGAGCTCCCCTACGACCTGTCGGTTGCGATCGTTAAAATGATGACGGAGCTCTGCCCTGAATTCCTTTTCGGCCACGAGCTCCTCGAGGGGAGAATCCCCCCCTCCGAGCAGCACAGCCTTCACTTCGCGAAGTGGATACCCGGACACGTAATCGACTTCATACACCTCCTCAAGGTCGATTTTCGCTTTGGCGGGGATTCGTCAAATATCGAGAACCGGGGGGATTCGGACAACTATCCATCATACTACACCAACCGCTTCTACTATAAATCGCTGCTCATCCCGACCACCGGAATATCCGGTGATGGGCTTAACGCCTTTCAGTCGATGCGCCTCTTCGACACAACACGGGTCGATTCCGATCAGTACTTCCACACCTTCGCTGTCTTCGAAGAAGTAAACCGGAAAGAGCTGACGAAGGAGATACTTTCGAAAATAGACCGCCGCATCTTCACCATCTCACCGGATCTGTATCCCTTTATCGTGTACGATTACTTCACCGCCTGTTTAAATGTTCTCTATCCGACACCGCATGAGATCACTCGTGCCGCTGAACTCTATGAGCCGGTGTTCATCGCAGTGCTGAGCACATTCAAGACTATTGAAGATATGATTGACGGGGAGCGCATCCGGGAGCACTTTCACCGGGAATTGAGCGGTGAGGGTGCGATATTCCATCTGCGGGAGCCATTTCTGGATCAGCTTGCCGAATACTTTCACCGCTTCTCAATCGTTCGCGATGACGAGCTCGCGCTGAAAGAGTGGTGGAGAATTGATGTCGCGCCCCTCTCGGAATAGGAGGCGCGCGAGGAGGAAGAAGCCGCGAAGACACAGCAGCAGGGGAGGATAAGCCGAGACGCATACACCATATTCCGGCGCTGCTCATATCTTCGTGTCGATGTGGAATTTAAAACATCATCATGAAAGATAACATCATATTACTTCTCCCGATCCTCCTGCTGGGACTATGCTGCTCATCCGAACACATCATTCTCGACGGGGCGCTCGGTTCAAGCTTATCGCCGGAGGGTACTATTGAAAACGCCTCTCTGGCATATCGGTTTCATGCCTTCAAACGGGGAGGGAAAAACAGGGATCTCTTCAACTATCTCTACTTCGAGGGGGATACGATCTGTTTCAGCTTCGAGCTCGAACAGCAGGTTGACCGAAATGCAATTTCCGTCTGGTTCATCAATCCGAAAACGGGAAACCGATTTGCTGCCGAGAGAGTCGATCTCTCGGCCCGGCGTGTATGCGGATTCTCGCTCCTGGGATCGGTTATGGAGGATTTCTATCATGAGAAACTCGACGGAGCAATTCCCGCAGATGCCCACTGCTGCAGAGAGATTCCTTTCGCGGTTGCTCTTATCGTTCAAACTCCTCGGGAAAAAGTGGAGAAGACCGTGCACGGTTCCTTCCGCATCCTCTATCACTAGTCCGCTCGCCAGGAGACCGCACCGCAACACCGATCCGATACTGAAGATGGTCGATTCAAACGCTCCGGTGATGCCGAACGGGGGGTTGTTTCGCAGAACGGTTATGCCGATATACACTATAGCATCATCCCGATCCCCGGCCGCCGGAGGGGAGAAACACTTCGATAATGAAAGCGCGTCACGTGCAGAATAAAAAACATGATATCGCGATAACCTTCTGGGGTGTTCGCGGCTCCATACCGACGCCCGGAAAGCAATTCAATAGATACGGCGGCAACACCGCCTGTGTCGAGGTGCGATGTGGAGATACCCGTCTTATCTTTGATGCGGGAAGCGGCATTCGGGAGCTGGGAAGGTCGCTGAATCGGGAATACGGAGATGAACCGCTCGAGCTGCATCTCCTGATCAGCCATACGCACTGGGATCACATACAGGGATTCCCCTTCTTCGAGCCGGCATATATGAAAAAAAACAGCCTGATCATCTACGGGGGGCACAGCGTTGCGACCCTTCAGGATCTCCTTATCAAACAGATGGAGCGGGAATACTTCCCTATTACGCTCTCGGAGCTCGGGGCAAATATCGTTTTTAAACAGTTAAACGAAAACCCCTTCCTCATCAACGAGGTGAAGATATACTACACCTTTCTGCTGCATCCCGTCCTCTCGCTCGGATTCAGGGTCGAATACCGGAACAAGGTATTCGTCTACGCCACCGACAACGAGCTCCTGGACGAGGAGGGCATGGAGGACTACAACAAGAAGAATATGTGGAATCTCATCAGGAATGCCGATGTGCTCGTCGCCGATTGCCAGTACACCGAGGAGGAATACGCCAACAGAGTTGGATGGGGACATGCCGCAATTGAACGGGTGGTAAAGCTCTGCAACGAGTCGGGGGTAAAAAACCTCTTTGCCTTCCATCACGACTTCAATCACTCCGACGCCGATCTTGACGCGATGATAGAGAGCGCGCGGGAGGCGGCACGAGCGCCATTGCGGGTATACGGCGCACGGGAACGTATGAAGGTCTATCTGTAAGCCCACATTCCCCATCTGCCACGAGAACGGTCCATCATAACAGATGAAAGAAACACAACCGTGCTCATACCTATGCTCTTATAGGGGCAAAACAGTGTAAAACCTTCTTGCATTATTTCCCCGTCCATACTGTAATAGTAATCTCTTGCATCCGGTTACGTGAATGATCCCCTCTCCGGCAGTGGGATTGAACAGAAAATTCACTTTTAATTTACGTATCGTTAATCGTGACGCAGGCATACATCTGTTATGAATGAAGGCGCATATCCGCAGAGGAGAGCGCCATTTCAACATCCGCAGGGGAACAATATGGACTCACCGTGGATTCCTATGATATATCAGTACGGTATCGGAGGAGCAGTCTTCTTCGCCGGCATCATTATCGCCCTGAGGAAAAAAATGCTCACCGCCGCTCATCATTCGGACAGGGGAATGCTCATACAGCTCATCGCCGGATTCCTGTTCTATTTTCTACTTCACTTTTTATGGATGATAATAGTGTTACCGTAACATGCTCCGTGGAACAGCAATAGACATAGTGGTAATCTTCGTATACTTTGCTGCCATACTCCTCTTCGGCAGCTGGTTCGGACGGTATACGAAGTCAACGAAGGATTTCTTCTTCGGCGGGCAGCGATTCAGCTGGTGGCTCATCGCTTTCAGCTGCATCGCAACGGTGGTCGGATCATACAGCTTCATCAAATATTCAACGGCCGGCTTCAAATACGGCTTCTCGTCCAGCATGACCTATCTGAACGACTGGTTCCTCATCCCCTTCTTCGTGCTGGGATGGCTTCCAATAATCTATTTTTCCAGGGTTACCTCGATCCCGGAATATTTCGAAAAGCGTTTTGATCGAAAGACCCGCATTGCGGGAGTTTTCGTCCTGTTGATGTATCTCATCGGCTACATCGGCATCAACCTCTACACCATCGGTGTTGCCTTCAACTCCATGCTCGGCTGGGATGTAATGATCTCCGCGCTGGTCATCTCGATCATCTGCGGCATCTACATGCACGCCGGGGGGCAAACCTCGGTCATCATGACCGACCTCGCCCAGAGCGTCATCCTCCTCCTTGCCGGATTTCTTATTTTCATTCTGGGAGTCGCGCACCTCGGCGGATTCTCCACATTCTGGAACCTGCTCGGTGAACCGTTCAAGCTCCCCTTCGCCGGCTTCAACGCTCCTCCCCGGTTCAATTTTGTCGGCATCTTCTGGCAGGATGTTTTCGGGAGCACCATGGCCTTCTATTTTATGAATCAGGGAGTGATGATGCGCTTCATGAGCGCGAAGTCGGTTCGCGAGGGCAGGAAGGCGATATTCATCGTCGTCCTCCTCTTCATGCCGCTGACCGCTCTCGCGGTGTCCAATGCCGGCTGGATAGGGAGGGCCATGGTCAATGCGGGTATCATCTCGGCGAACATCAATCCCGATCACATCTTCGTCGAGGTGGCGAACCGGATAGCCATGCCGGGCCTTTTCGGTTTTATCATGGCCGCGCTCACGGCGGCATTGATGTCAACCATCGACACCCTCATCAATGCCGTTTCGGCAATCACCGTGAATGACATATTCATGCCACTGAAGCCCGATCGCGATGATGCCTACTATCTGAAGCTGGCACGCTGGATTGCCATTGTCGCTGCCATTCTCGGTCTCATCCTCGTCCCCCTGTATCAGACCTTCAAGTCGATATATCTGGCCCATGCCACCTTCGTCGCCGCCGTCACCCCGCCAATGCTGGTGGTTATCTTCTTCGGCGCATTCTGGAAGCGCTTCAATGCGCGCGCCGCCTTTCTGACCATCGTGGTCGGCTGCATCTTCCTCGGGAGCTCCATCGCCTGGCCGGTACTGATTGCGCCCTTTGATCACGGCGTTGCCCCCGAGGGATACAACTACATGCGCGCCCTTTACGGCATCGTGGTCTGTACCGTTACCGCAGTCGCGGTCACCCTGCTTACCCACCGTGACACAAAAGATATCTCCGGTCTCGTAATCGATTCTCTCGACGTCGCGAAGAGGAAATTCAAGGACGGAAGAACCCCCCACGATACGGTTCTCGGGGAAAAGGTCGCGGCGAGGATTGCACTTAAAGAGATCGAGGGAATTGCAGTCAGCAGCGCAATGATGAAACGGCTGCAGGCCGAGCCGGGAGACATTCTCTATATCGCCGACAGGCGGTGGTGGCTCGGCGGCATCCATTCACTGCACGTCACCGCGGAGGAGCCGCACAGCGATGCCGAAAACGTCGCGTATCTCTCCGAGGAGAACCTCTCGAAGAGCGGCATCGGCCCTGAACGGCAGATACTCATCGAAAAGATCATCTGAGCGTCTTTACCGTAGCGAACGGAATCCGATACAAAACGCACCACTGTCAAAAACAGGCTCATCTACAACGAACCCCCTGCCGCTGCAATCACGCTCATGTAATAAAAGGCGAGAACCAGCATACCCGCAATAGCGTTCAACAACCGTATCGGCGGGTTGAAGATGACAGCCAATCGCAGCGGCGCAAGACCCGAGAGAAGGGTAAAGAGAACCACTCCTCCGATGGTGAGGTTCGAACGATTCACAGAGCTTAACAGAAGCGCATCGTAGAAGCAGAGAAGGACACCGACGGCTCCCGTTAACAGTATCTTCAGAGAAATGCTCAGGCTCTCTCTGACAGCACTCTCGGCAATGAGCGCATCGATACGCTCACCAATATGTGGAGCAAAGGTGCCGAGCACGCTGCCGATGATGATGGCACCAAGTCCGAGGAGAAGATGCCGGCACGCAAAGGTCGCCTGCTCCGTTGCGTACAGCCTCCCGATGACTCCCCACCCCTCTATGAACAGAACCAGAATAACGCAGAAGAAGTAAAATGAGATAATGCCGGGGACAATGGAAACATGCTCGCGGTACGATCGCACCATGATTACCAGATACCAGGGCAGGATGAGGAGAAGAAGGATCACGCCGATGACTGCCCCATCCGGGCTGACAACATCAGAAGGACGCAACTTTCCGGCACAAATCTCAACGAGATACTTATAGATATAGAGAGCAAAAATCAGATCAAAGGCTATCTCATCGAGATTCAATTTAACGAGATCCTTGAGTGCCATTAACAATCCTCCGTACCGGAATGCGTAACCCGACCGCTTAGGGCGAAAAAAAGAGCGGCCTGCAAGTGATAAAATCTGCGGAGTAACAGACCGCAAAGATGAAACCGATTTCCTCTAAAATACCGCATAGATCGCAAGCTGCATCAGTATGAGCAGGGTCGCCCAGATACGCAGATCCATCCACCGCTTCGGTTCCGAAACTCCCTCGAGTATAAAGCGCTTCGGCAGCGACCAGGTGATGATCAGAACGATGAGGAACACAACGGTGGCTCCCGCTTTGGCAGACCAGAGGGGAAGCTGATGGATACAGTCAAACATGGCTCTTCCCCCTCTTAACGGTAAAAGTGTAGGTCAGGTTCATAAGCTCATCATCCGGTTTCGGCGTGGTGAAACGGCTCACCACCGCTATCACCGAGAGGGAGAAGAGAAAGCTCCAGAAGGCGATGTAGAGCATATTGAGACCGACAAATCCCAGAATGCCGGCAAAGATCAGTCCGAGAATCAGGCTCGCGAGCCCGGCGGCCGCGGTTCCCCGCCGATACAGAATACCCAGAAGAATGAGGGCGAAAATCGGTCCCTGAAAGAGGGAGAGGGAATATTGAACAAAAACGTAAATGCCCTCGAACCGTGCGGTGAGCGGTGCCGCGAGAACCCCCAGGAGGAGCACCGCAAAGGTCAGTATCTTCCCCAGTCTGAGCTCAAGCCGGTCATCGAGTCCCCGGCGAGCGAAGACGCCGATGATGTCCCGGGTGATCATCACGGAAGTGGAGTTCATCGTCGAATCGATTGACGATTGCAGCGCACCGATAAAGGCGACGAACATGATGCCGGAGAGCCCGGCCGGGAGCACATTCCTGATGACCCAGGGGAGCGCCTGATCGTGATGCGCTATCCCCCCCTGCGCCATTATCAGGGCCAGAAAGCCGGGAAGCACAATCAGAAAGGGGACAAAGGTCTTGGCAATGGCAGCCGCCATCATCGAGGCTTTCCCGTCCCACTCCGAGCGCGCTCCCATGGTACGCTGCAGGATCGCCTGGTTCGCGCACCAGTAAGCCGGCGAGAGGACAATGCTCAGCCCGAGCAGAACTCCCGGCCAGGGGAAGGACTCATGGGTTGAGGGGAGAAAGGCATTGAGATGTGCCGGGTGTTCCGTTTGCAGCACCCGTACGAACTGCTCAATGCCGCCGACCCGGTCAATGCCGATGATCGCAACGGCTATCGCACCGACAAACATGATGACGAGCTGAACCGTATCGGTGATGGCGACGGCGCCGAGCCCTCCCGAAATCGTATAGAATCCCACCACGGTTGCGGTAATGAAAATGCTGAACCAGACCGGCCATCCCAGATAGGTTCTGAGCATGATTGCGGTCGCCCAGAGATAGACGCCCACGATAACAATGGCAAAGAGGCTCAACACACAGGCGGCGATGACCCGCACCGCTTCGTTGTATCTCTTCCCGAGATACTCGGGGATGGAATACACCCCCGCCCGCCAGTAGAAGGGGATGAAGATGAAGGCGGAGAGTATCATGGCGGGAATGGCGCCGATCCACTCGAAGTTCGCCTGGGCGATACCGATCTTGAAGGCATTCCCCGCCGCCCCGACATAGTCGTTTGAGCCGATATTGGTGCCGATAATCGACATGCCGATAATCCACCAGGGAAGCGACCTGCCGGCGAGGAAATAGTCGGCCGAGGTCTTGATCCGCTTTCTGAAATAGAACCCGAAAAGGGTTATCCCGGCGAGATAAACGATTATCAGAAGGATGTCCACCCAGTGAACACCCGTTTCGATAAAGGAGCTCATATCACTCTTCTCTCCTCACCTACCGGTATTGACAGAATCAGAAAGATTCGCTTTGCGTTGATCATCTTCGTCATTTCTCTTATACACCATACGAATGAAGAAGTCAATACGGTATATAGTCGTAATAAGATTTTACCAGGAATTTTATAAGGATGTACAAGATATTCAGAGAAGGTGTAATGAAGTGTATTCAAACAGAGGATAAAATTATCAACATGGAGAGATGCTGGTCATATGGAAGCAGAAGAGTGGTGATTCATCCATTTTTACAATTTCACCTGAGAAAAAGCCAAAAACAATGGAGCAGGAGAGAATCGATGAAAATTCCCCGGTATCGGGAATCCCGTAAATATAAAAAGCCCTTTTGTTCTTGCAATTTCTGGCACAAATAGAAATCTGGAAATTCTATTGTTCGGAAATTACTGAAAGAATAGAACATACAATGCAGATCATCCATCAAAACAACATACTCTTTCTCATAGCAGGGTGAAAATGAAAATACTCGCTATCAGCGACATACACGGCTCACTGCAGCCCATCGAGGCCGGTGCAAAGAAATTTCGCGAAGCCGATCTCATCATCATAGGCGGAGACATCACCAAGGGTGGCTTCGCCGAAGAGGCACGGCAGATACTCTCGCACATCAACCAGTACAATACCAACATCATCGCAGTCCACGGAAACTGGGATCGGGGTGAGGTCAGGGACCTCCTCAAAGAGTGGGGGTACGGCCTTCACGCGGCCGGCAGGATTATCGATGGCATCGGCTTTTTCGGCGTGGGCGGCTCCAATCCGACACCCATCAATACGCCCTCCGACTACAGCGAGGAGGAGATCAGCGAATTCCTCTATGCGGGATATGAGACCGTGAAACACGCCGAAAAGATTGTGCTGATCTCCCACGCGCCGCCCAAGGGGGCGCGCGACAGAATGTTCCTCGGCCTGCGCGTGGGGAGCAAGAGCGTCGCCGAGTTCCTGAGCCAGAACCGCGTCGATCTCTGCATCTGCGGTCATATACACGAGGCGCACGGCCAGGAGCAGATGCATGATACCACGGTGCTCAATACGGGAAGCTTTATAAGCGGACGATACGCCATCATTGATATAACCGACAGTATCACCATCAAACAGGAAAGGATACAGAAAGCAAAACTGAAAAATTAGGAACCCGTGGATATGACATTATCAGAGAATGTCATCGGCATTGACGTTGGCTCGGCATCCATCGCCATCGTCGAGGTGAGCCCGAAAAGGGGGATACTGATGACTTGGCATGACTTTCAGCACGGCAGGGTCGGAGAAGCGGTTACCCGCATCCTGAACGGTGCTGAAATACAGAATGCACGCATCGCAGCGACACGATGTCGCACATGCCAGCGTGCACAGGAGATGCGAAACAACGCTGGCCAAGGGGACATTCTATTAATAGTTTTTAGAAATCCCCTTATAAAAATTGGACAGGATTTACAGGATTACAATGATTTTATATCATGCTCATCAAAATCATTTGTTGAAAAACTATCATTATCAACTGATGCAAATATTTTAACACAATGTCCGGATTATCAGGATTTATCATAACTTTATCCTGATCATCCTGTAATCCTGTCCCAAAAACCATCAGGTAATTCTTCCTCTCCAATTCAGGAGATGCAGGCGAGCACGAGTATCAGCATAATCGCGGCGAATGCGGCTGCCGCAAGAAAAGCGAGCTGAATGCCACCGAGGACGTAGAAAAAACCAACCAGCAGCGGCCCTATCGTCTGCCCCACCCGCAGTATCATCCCGTTGATTGACATGAACACCGCCCGATTTCTCATCGGCGCCGCTCCGGTAAGGAGGGTGAGGATGCTGGGAATATTGATGCCGTTGGCAACACCGGCGAGCAGCGTCGGAATCAGGAGGAACCAGAGAGAGGGTGCCAGAGCAAGAAGGACCAGAACAATCACATAGAGGATAAATCCCGTCCGTATCAACTGAAGCTCGGAGAAACGTTTCGAGAGCCGCTCAAGCTGATAGGCGGTCAGGCCATTGGAAACAGAAAAAGTGGACATGAAAGCCCCGATGATGAGCGAGGAGGATCCGAAAGAGTTACCCATGTACAGGGGAAAGTAGGTGAGAAAGGCCCCGTACATGATGATAAAGGTGGCCAGGCTCGCGATAAAGAGTCCGATCACCTTTTTTTGCATGATGAGCTCATAGAGCGTTTGCAGATATTCGCGAAGATGCTGTTGATTCCGGGGCTCGGGATTTTTCAGTCTGAATATGACAAGCAGCCCGATGGGAAGAGCGAGCAGAGAGAGGAGAAAGGGATAGTTCCAGCCGAACATGGCAAGCGCGCCGCCGAAAGCGGGATAGAGTGCCGTGCCGATGCTCAGGGCGCTGGAATTGTATCCCATCGCCGCAACACGTTCCTTGCCCGAATAGAGATCCCCGATGATCGCCAGGTTGATGGATCCAAGCGCCGCCGCGCCGATCCCCTGAATGAATCGGAGCACCAGCAGGAGCGAAAAGGATGAAGCGAAAAAGCAGGCACCCCCCGCGATACCGAAGAGGAACAGCGCGGGTCCGAGAATGAGCCTCCGTCCGAACCGGTCTGCAAGAAAGCCGAATACCGGCGTAAGGATAACGCCGGGGAGAGTGAAGAGGGAGACCAGGAGCTCTATCTCCTTGTTGCTGATACCAAGCTCCCGGGCGATCCGCGGGAAAGCGGGTGCGACGCTCGAAACGCCCAGCACCACCATGAGGGTCACGCCGAAGATAATCTGCAGATTCAGATCATAGTACAGCTTCCGCTTTTTCATGTGCTGCCCGGCGGTTATATCATTCATTTACGATTTTCTCTCACGGTGATTGCCGAATATTCGCCCAAAGAGCTCGACGAAGGCGGTCTTTCCGATGCTCCGGAGGCGCTTTCTCTGAACAATCAGGGCGCCGTCTGTCCCTTCGTGAATCATCATCGAAAAAATAAAGGTGGGCTTCCCGCTGCTGCCGGAAAGGACAACATGTTTTATATCATTTAAAAAGAAAATCCCGTTCCGCTGCTCGACCGCGAAATATCCCCGCCAGAACCACTCCAGTTTCCTGACGGCATCGGTATCGCGAAGGTGTTCGATGAGGTGGTGATTCTTCCGAATCGCGGTAAAGGGTATCTCACGGTTTTTTTCGAGGATCGAGTAATAGGCGACGTGAAAACTGTTATCGCCCTCGGCAACGCCGAGCCAGAGCAGGTTGTTCAAGAAAGTGGGCACGGTCATTATACGGTTATAGTGAATCTTCTGATCCCGCAGGCTCTGCTCGAAAACAGCGGTGACCTGCCACTTGTTCACGAGGGTAAAGAGGAGATAGAGAGTGCTGAGCCCGAGGCCGATCATATTCAGCATCCGCCGCCGCTGCGGATTGCGCATCATCAGGATGATAATAACGGGAATGAGGAGCGGAAGGGAGTAGATCGGATCGACGATGGATATTGAGTTCAGCGCCACCCGGTAGGTGCTGAAGGGATAGAATATCTGCGTGCCGTAGCTGGTAAAGCAGTCCAGGATAAAATGGGTGCTCAGGGCGAGAAAGAAGAGGAGGGTCCACTCCCCGAAGCCGGGACTTTTCCCCGTAATGGGACGCAGCTCCGCAGCGTGCCCTTTTTCCACAGCGGGTTGCTTTCCTCCGGCTGGCCGCTCCCTCCTCCGGTACCACCGCGCGACGAGATACCCGAGCAGGGGTGCGAGGAGCACCGAGAAGAGTATGGAGTGGGAGAGCCCCCGGTGAATCGATATTCGTGCCATATCGTCCATGAAGAGGGAGGGGATAATGTCGAGATCGGGAATGATGCCGCCCACCGCGCCCCAGAGGATGGCGCGATTCCCCACCTTCCTGCCCAGCACCGCCTCCCCGACGGCGGCCCCCAGGGTGATCTGCGTTATTGAATCCATTTTTCTCAGGAATCCCCGATTCAATCGATACGGGAAAATCTCCCCGTTCAGGTCAATCTATCTCCCGCTTCGGAGCAGTTCAAGTTTTTTATCGATTGGTGGGGATTTATGTACACCAATTGTGTATCGGGAAGATAGTGGCCACAGAGGCACGGAGGGGATTTTTAAAATATTCCTCTTTGTTACCAACCGCATAAAGG
>Ga0180432_10002556_pt1 | contig 27173 bp, 31 predicted proteins | sample SS_ome_10_FD_132414 | JGI IMG/M metagenome (GOLD analysis project Ga0180432, IMG submission 132414) | Hypersaline lake sediment archaeal communities from the Salton Sea, California, USA - SS_1_MS_2 metaG | ecosystem: Environmental > Aquatic > Non-marine Saline and Alkaline > Hypersaline >... | reverse complement strand
TGATGAGCATCTTCGGCGGCGAGGATCTGGCGCCGAACATCAAGACCGAGCTCACCGGCGAAGAGGTGAAGGTGGAGCTGCGGATCGCCGTCGAATACGGATATCCGGTTCACGAAGTGGCCCAAGGCGTGCAGCAGAACGTGCAGCGCGACATCGAGAGCCTGGCGGGAATTAGCGTGACGGGCATCGACGTCTACGTGAAGAAGGTCGCTCCGCCGCACACGCACGAGGCCGAGGAGGCTTGAGATGGCAGAAGCAGAGAAGGGGAGCGTCGGGATCTCCAAGGACGTCGTGACCGCGATCGCGGGAATCGCGGCGTCGGAGATTGACGGGATCGCCAACCTGCGAGCCGGAGACAGCAGCTTCCGCCGCGGAGAGGGGATGAAGCGGTTCGTGGACACCACCGTCGACGGGGACGTCGTCACGGTGACCGTCCGGATTACGGTCCTGTACGGCAATCCGATCCACAAGGTCGCCAAGCAGGTGCAGACGCGGATCAAGGCGGAGATCGAGCGGATGACCGGGTTGCACGTCGACGCCGTGAACGTCGACGTCCAACGGCTCGTCGAGTCCGGGCAGGAGCCGGAGGCCGAGGAGGCTGAGGAAGAATGAGGCCCTTCAGGCTCCTGACCGTGCTGCACTACCTCGCGTTCCTGTTCACCCTCGGGCTCGGTGTGGTGACGATCCTGGGCGGGACCGGGGTCCTGCCGATCGGCACCGTGTCGGCGGCGTTCTCCGACACGGGATGGACGGTCCTTCTGATTCTCGTAGGCGTCGGCGTGCTGTTGGTCGCGCTGCACTTCCTCATCGTCCTCGCCGAGGACCGTCTGAACGAGGTCCTCTACTCCCGCGGCGGTGAGTACGGGAGGGTCGAGGTTTCCCCGATGGCCGTCCGCGAGTTCATCAGCGGGATCCTCCGCGAGGACATCGGGATCGATCGCTTCCGCGTTTTCCTCCGGCGCCAGGAGAACGGGGTCGCGATCCGGGTGCGGACGGCGCTCACTCCGGACCAGCGCGTGACGGACGTCGGCGAGCGGATCCAGCGGGAGCTGACACGGCACGTCGCCGACCGAACCGGCGTAGAAGTCCGCGAAGTGACCGTCTTCGTGCGGAGCATCCGGGCGCGGGAGACCGAAGCGGCGGCGCCGGAGGACTTCGGCGGCGAACATGACGCTTAACGCGAAGATCATCGGCGTGATCATCGGTCTGCTGGTCGGCCTGTTGTTCGTCCTCGTCGGCTGGCGGATCGTCCTCATCCTTCTCGGTTTCGCCGTCGCGGGATTCCTGATCGGGATGTGGCTTGACTCGCGCGAGGACGTCAAACGCCGACTGCGAAAGATGGTCCAGCGTCTGTTCGGCACCTGATGCAGCGGCGGGAAGCACGGGAGTTCCTCCTGGCCGCCCTGTATCGCCGCGAGCACGTCGACGTACCGCTGGGAGAAATGCTGGCCGAGGTAAATCCAGGCGACCAACGCGGCTACATCGAGACGGTCTTCGAGGGGATCCTCGAGCGGCTCGGCGAGATCGACCGGATGATCGGCGAGCGGACCGTCGGCTGGCGGTTCGAGCGGCTGGCGTTGATCGATCGCAACATCCTCCGCCTCGGCGTCTACGAGCTTCTCTACCTCGACGAAGTTCCACCGGAAGTCGCGATGGACGAGGCGGTCGAGCTGGCGAAGAAGTTCGGGACGGAGCAGGCGCGGTCGTTCGTCAATGGGATCCTCGATCGGATCTGGAAGGAGCACGGCACGAACTCATGACACATCGATACGCAGATTTGCACATGCACACCGTCGCCTCGGACGGGACCGTCACGATCGAAGAGCAGGTGCACCGGGCCAAGGCCGCGGTGCTCTCGTGCATCGCGATCACCGATCACGACGTGATCTCCGACGGCATCACCGCCCGAGTGGCGGAGATCCACGGCATCGAGGTGATCGCCGGCGTCGAGATCAAGGCCGACTTCGACGGCGTCACCGGGGAGATGCTCGGCTACTTCGTCGACCCGAGGGCCGATGAACTGCGGACGTTCCTTGCGGGGATGGAAACCGCGCGCGTCGAGCGGATGGAGGAGATGATCCGGCGGTGCCGCGAGGAGCTGAAGGTCGAGCTCGATCTTAAGGACGTACGAGCCGTCGCCGACGGAAACCTCGGGCGGCCGCATCTCGCCCGCGTCCTCGTCGACAGGGGCGTCGTCGCCGACTTCTCCGAGGCGTTCCATCGACTGCTCAAGCGCGGGGCGCCGTGCTACGCGTCGATCGAGAAGGACGACTATCGGAGGGTCGTGGAGATCGTCCACCGGGCCGGTGGCGTGGCCTCTCTCCCCCACCCGTGCCTGATGAAGGTCGCGGACTGGGACGCGTTCCTCGACGAGCTTGCCGCGGCCGGCGTCGACGCGATCGAGTCGTTCTACCCGTACGATCCGGTGAGTCGGAGCCTCTCGATCGAGCCGCAGGTTCTGAGAACGATGGCCGAGAAGCGGGGCTTCCTGCTGACCGGCGGGTCGGACGACCACGGTCCGAACTCGACCAAGGAGAGCATCGGCGCGATCCGTCTCCCGTACGAGCGCGTCGAGGCGTTGCGGGCCGCCCTGCCTGCACCGCTGTAGACGGTAGCCTCGGAGCTTGTCTCCGACGGCCTCCTCTAGGCAGTGTCGCGGACGTCGTCCTTCGCGATCCGTCCGTCCACCAGCGTGATCAGTCGGTTCACCCGGTCGAGCAGCCGCGTGTCGTGGGTGGCGAAGAAGAACGTCGCCCCCTTCCCCTCGTTCAGCCGGCGCATCAGGTCGATCAGGTCGAGGCTCGTCGCGGTGTCGAGGTTCGCCGTCGGCTCGTCGGCGAGGACGATCGAAGGCTCGGAGACCACGGCGCGGGCGACGGCGACGCGCTGCTGCTGGCCGCCGGAGATCCTGTTGGGGTATTGGTCGGCGTACTCCTCGATCCCCAACTCGCCGAGGATCTTCCGAGCGCGCGCGATCCGCTCGGAGCGGACGATCCCCTGCAGCTCGAGGACGAACGCGGTGTTCTCGAGCACGGTCAGCACCGGGATTAGGTTGTACGCCTGGAAGACGAACCCGATGCTCGTCAGCCGGAGCCTCGCGAGTTGGTCTTTCGACAGCCCGGACATCGCTTGGCCCTCGAGGTAGATCTCGCCGGTCGTCGGCCGGTCGAGCCCACCGAGCAGATGCAACAGCGTCGATTTTCCGGAGCCGGACGGGCCGGCGACGGCGGTGAACTCGCCTTCGTGCAGCTCCAGGTCGACCCCGTTGAGGGCCGGCGTCTCGATCGCCTCGGTCACGTAGGTCTTTCGCAGATCGGTCGTACGAATCAACGCTTCACTCGACATATCGCATCGCCTCCACCGGCTCGAGCTTCGACGCCCGATACGCCGGAAACCACGCCGCGAGGACGGCGACCGCCACCATCGAGGCCGCCGCCAGGAGCACCTGCGACGCCGACGCCCGCAGGTGCAACACCGGGTTCAGCCCGACCGCCTTCATGAACTGGACGGCCGAGCCCCAGATCGGGATCCCGCCGAACGCTTCGATGATCCAGATGACGGCGACGCCGGCGACCGCGCCGTAGACCGCACCGGCGACCGCGATCAGTGCCGCCTCGACGAGGATCGTTCGCATGACCCGCCACCGCGTCGCCCCGAGCGAGAGGATCAATCCTAACTCGCGGGTCCGCTCCATCACCGAAAGGTACAAGGTGTTTACGACGACCAGCGCGCCGAGCGCGAAGAAGACGCCGGCGAACACCCACAGCATCGGCACCATGACGCGCAGGTAGGCGGCCACCTGAGGCGCCAGCTCCTCCCAGCCGAGGACCTCGAGGCCGGCCGGAAGGCCGTCTGCGAACCCCGAGGTGACCGTCTCGATCCGGTCCGCGTTCCACGGGCCGCTCACCTCCTCGATCCGGCCGACGATCGCCGTCGCGGCGCCGGGGGTCCGCGCCAGCCGCCGCGCGGTCTCCAGGGTCGCGTGAACGACCGTCCGGCCGAGCTCGGCCGCCGGGGCGTTGTAGATGCCGACGACCGGGACCTTCAGCACGCCGATCCCCGCCTCGGGATGCGCCCCGAGGAGGACCATCTCGTCTCCGACGGCGAGCTTCAGCAGGCCGGCCAGCTCCTCGCCGATCACGACCCCGTCCTGTCCGGTCGTCAGGTACGTCCCTTCGACGATCAACTCGCCGATCGCAGAGATCGGGGCGATCTCCTCGGGGATCACGCCCTGGACGTACACCGTCTGAGAGCGGTCGTCGACGGACGCGAGGGCCGGCAGGTCGAGGCGCACGGTGCGCCACTCCACGCCTTCCGTCGCGTCGACGACGGCCAGGGCCGCGTCCGGGTCCTGGATCAACGGGATCGCCGAGCCGAGGCCTCGGACCGCCTCGTGGCGGATCTGGAAGTGCCCGGCGTCGAGGCGGGTGGCGGTCTCGAACATGTCCGACAGGTTGGCCGACGCGAAGCCGAACATGAAGACGATGAAGTAGACGGGGATCAGGACCGCGAGGAGCGTCAGGATCGTTCGGCCCCGGTTTCGCTTCAGATGACGCAACGCCGCCTTCATTCGGACTCACCCCAGCTCTCGAACGTCTCGACCGAGAAGAACGACGGGTCGATCTCGAAGTCGAAGACCGGGTCCCCGATCCGCTGAATCGTCCGGTCGCCGAACGCGTCCTCGATGACGATCGTGGTCGGGAACGTCCGCTCCCCGATCTCGATCGGGTCGGAGAACGTCGCCGTCTGTAGGACGTCGCCGCGCTGGTCGTAGTAGGTCAGCCGCTCGATCGCGAAGTCGGTTGTCACCCGGATCTCGAGCTTCCCGTAGACGACCGGCGCGTCCGGGTGCGGAACGAGGGTCAGGAGCCAGTGGGCGTTGCTCTCATCGTCCGGATCGTCGGGCAGAACCTGGACGCTCTCTTCGTAGTCTTCGGAGAGCGTCCCGTGCGACAGGTCCTCGAGCGACGGCCCGGCGCCGAACACCGCGTCGGCGAGGGCGATCGCCGGCAGCTCGATCGCGCCGATCCCCGGCGCGTAGTACCACAGCTCGTCGCCGAGCTGGAGGTAGCCGGTGTTTAGGTCCTCCTCCGGCTCGAGGACGCGGATCAGCGCCAGCTCCTCGCCGAGCGTCCAGATCTCCAGCGTGTGATACTTGGTCGAACCGGCGAGCGCGATCTCCAATCGAACGGTCGCGTGGAAGCTGTCGCCCTGCCACGCCTCGTTGACGCGATCGAGGATCGCACCCGCGTCGAGGGACTCCTCCTGTGCCGCGGCGGAGATCGCGACGAGAAGCGTCAAAGGGAGCAAGAGCCAGACGATCGATCGTTTCACGTGCGCTCCTTTCCTAGCCTTCCCGAATGGCGGTGACCGGTTCGAGCCGGTTCGCCCTTCGCGCCGGGTACCACGCCGCCACCAACGCGGTGAACACGACGACCGAGAACGCCGCCACCCAGTACCATCCGGAGGTCGAGGCGTAGATCACGCTCGGGATACCGAGCGCGGCGGTCATGCCGGGGACCAGATCGCCGAACCGAATCCCGAACCGCTCCAGGTAGATCAGCAGTCCGTAGCCGACGCCGCCTCCGACGAGGAAGCCGATCGCCGAGACGAACACCGACTCCAACAGGACGACCTGCGCCAGCAGCCGGCGGCTCATCCCAACCGCGGTCATCACGCCGAACTCGCGCGTCCGCTCGAGCACCGAGTAGAACGCGGTGTTGGCGACGCCGAAGCCGGCGAGCAGGGAGATCATCACCACGAACGGGATCATCTTGATGACGCTGCCTCCGATCATCACCCGAGCCAGCGGGTTGAGGGCGTAGTAGTCGGCGACCTCGATTCCGGAGCCCTCCTGAAGACGCGACGCGACCTCGCTCACCGCGCGGCCGGTCGACGCGCCGCGGGGCAGGTTCACCGCGATCGCGGTGAGCCCTTCCCACTCCGACAGCGCCCGCGCGTCGTCGATCGAGGCGAACAGGGTGTGGTCGAGCTGGGCGAGCGGCGGCGAGAAGAAGCCGACCGCGGTGAACGCCCGCGAATTCGTCCCCGATTCGCCCTGAGCGAGCACGACGATCCGCTCCCCGAGCCGGACGTCCAAGCTCTCAGCCAGTTCGGCAGACAGTAGGACCTCGCCGGGCTCCGCGATCGGGCGGCCTTCGACGACCGTATCGGCGATCCGCGTGACCAGCCGCTCCTTGAGCGGGTCGATCCCTCGCAGGACCGCGCCGTCGGTCCCGTAGGCGCTGCGGGCCATCCCGTACACCTCGAGGCGCGGCGCCGCGCCGTCGACGCGGAGGTCGGCGAGCGCCGCCTCCGCCTCGGCGACTTGGTCCGGCGTCAAGCCGTTCGATGGGACCGGATCGTCGGCGTATCGCACGGCGCGGAGCTGGAAGTCCCCCAGGTCGTAGTCGATCTGGGAGCCGGTCATTGAGGCCAGAAAGCCGTCGATGATCCCCCACACGAGAAGGATCAGGCAGCTGCCGAACGCGACGATCGCGATCATCAGGACCGTTCGCTGCGTGTGCCGCCACAGGTTCCGCCAGGCGATCCGTCCCGCCAGAAGACTCATGCGTTCCTCCTTCGAGCCGGACAACGGCTCAGGAGAACCCAACGATCCACCCGATCGGTTCTCCGACGAACAGGCTGCGTCATGACGCAGCCTCGTTCGCGCCCATGAGGTTTGACTTGTGCCGCTTTGCGGGACAAGTCAAACCGTCGGCAAGAATCTGCGGAGCCAACTGGAACAGGTGGTCGTACAGTTGCGGGGGGATGCGATCGCGGTTCACCGGGAGGAGCTTGATCAGCCCGAGCGCGTAGGTGAGTTCGAGTGGATCGCCGGGGACGATCTCACCGCGTGCCTGCGCCTTCGCGAACGCCTCGAGCAACGGAGCGAACATCGTGGCGGATTGCTCGAGGATCGCCGGGTAGTCGAGGCCGGCCGCGAGCTTCTCCAGTTCGGTCGGATCGTCGAGCATCATGCGGCTCATCTCGTTCGTCTCGATCTCGCGCACGATCGCCTGCATCAGACGGATCAGCGCCTCGCGGGCGTCGTCCGTGGCCCGGAACGATGCATCGAGCAGCCGCTCCATCATCGCCGGCATCTCCTCCATGAAGATCTCGACGAACAGCTGCTCCTTGCTGTCGAAGAACAGGTAGAACGAGGCCTTCGCGATCCCTGCCGGACCGGTCAGATCCTCGATCGTCGTCTTCTTCAAACCGTACCGGAGGAAGCAGGCGCGGCCCGCCGCCATCAGCTTCTCGCGAATCGTCTCCTTCTCTACCGCCGTAAACGCCCGTGGCATGGTTATGTCCTTCTGAATATCTTTCTCATGCGGTCACAGAGTATACAGGGTGCCGCACGAGAGTCAAGTACGTGCGGCAAGGGAGTAGGGGGGAGGGATGAGTGATGAGTAAAGAGTGAGGAGTCACGGCAAGACCTACCGCCCTCGATTCGCCTTCAGTTACGACGCTGAACTTGATGCATAGGGTGGAGGGGCGTAGGATGGCACGCAAGGATGCCAATGACAATAGAAGAGACGAAGGGAAAGGGGCAACAGGATGGCAAAGGCCGGACGAAGGAAGCCTTGATGCTAATGTGCACGTTTGCGCACTAATCACAGTTAGGCCGAAACGCCTTCCTAAGGATGGGGCAATCCGATGAAGCCGCCGAATACGCTTACCGATAGTGAACTCCTTCAGTACGCCGAGCAACACCTTCTCTACGAGATCGACATGCTCATCTCGTCGGCGGGCATCCTCGCCCACTTGGCTGGCCACAAGACCGATGGATACTTGGCGTGGGCCATGAACAACGGGCTATTGAACTCCTTCGCCCTCCATGCCAGAAATCTCATCAACTTCCTCTACTCGCGGTCCACAGGATCAGAATATGCGACTGACGTGGTTCTGGAGGACTATGTTGGGGATCAAGTTGCCGCGAGCAATCGCCCGCAGATCACTCCACTCCTCGAGCAGGCACTCACGAAGGCAAACAAACAAGCAGCGCACCTTTCCCTCGATAGAATTCAATACGAGAGGGCAGGCAAAGGATGGCAGTTCATAGAGCTATCGAAGCAGATCCTCGCCGTGTTCAGGGCAATCGCTCCACATATCCCAGAGAGCAGAATGAGTGAGCCTCTAAGGCAGCGTCTTGCTCAAGCCGACTTTCGAATCCCCGTCATGGACATCAGCATTGGAAGATCACCGGCCGGAGCCCCAATCCCCGTCAACTTCTTGCTCAGGATTTCTCGCGACGGGAAATCAATTGAGGGCATTTCTGCCTAACTACTCGCTGTGGCGAGTTCCGGGGACATCGTCCGCAACTCCCTTGGCCGGACGTTGATGTTCGACTATCGTCGTGCTGAATGGAGGGCGGGTAGTGACGGGCTCTCGGAAAGGACTCGGATGAGCGGGACAAGGAGAAGCGAGATACGCCCTGGGCTGGAGGTGCAGATCGGTCAGTTCCGGGGACATCGTACGTAACTCCCTTGGCCGGACGTTGATGTCCGACTATCGTCGTGTTCGCGATGGAGGACGCGCAGCAATGACCTATCCGGAAGGGACTTCGATGAGTGGGACGAAGAGAAGCGAGATCCGCCCTGGCCTGGAGGTAAGAATCGTCCAGCGGGATTCTAGGGACATAGTACGCAACTCTTTTGCCGGGGTCCTGCCGTTTGGCTAGGGTCGATCGGGATGAGCTTGGGAAGAAGGGCATGGACGATCAGGGTCTACTGCGCGGCCTGCGCGTGTTTTCTCTACAAGTATCAGAAGGCCGGATCGGGGCGACTGGTCAAATGCTACCAAGATCGGATCGTCAAGGACTCCACCCGTGGTGACCTGTGCTGTCCCGACTGCGGGCAGGGGTTCGCCCGGGAGTTCATCAGGGGGACATAGCACGGAACTGGACAAACTAGCTCCTGCAGCCTCTGGGTTGAGTACTGCGTCCTCGGAACTTCACGATCCGAGATACTGCAGCTGCAGAGTGCAGGCCCTCACCGGGCAGTGTGGGGCCACGCGGCGTCGCTTCGCTCTAGCGGTCCTTCTTGTTAGTGAGACCGAGCATCTCGGGCAGCTTCTTCTGGATAGTCTGCCAGAGGAGGCCGCCAACCGTTCCAAGTAGCGCGACCTTGAGCAAGTTGGTTCCCTCGTCCAGGAGTATCGCTGCGAAGGCAACTCCAAGCACAGCACCTGGAATGGGCCACAGGATTGGCCTCACAACGAAGTTGTTCAGTGGGCTTCCGTGGATGTGGTCCGCGTGTCCCGTGTTCTTCTCCCAGATCTGGAACACATTCTTCCAGAGTCCGCGAGCTGACTCGATCATCCCGCCAAGTGCGCCAAACAAGGCAGCGACAAGCAGAAATCTCTGGGTGGGACTCGTCTGCGCGAGGCCTTCTGTCCAGAACCACCACGACGCGAGTCCCAGTCCAATGGACCAAAGGAGGATTATTAGGAGCGGGACAACCACAAGGCAGTATGGTGGGATGTGGCTGCCATCAGGACTGCACCTACTGTCCGATGCGTCGCTCATACGATCCACCTCCTGGAGTGCAGATGGGGGTATGATAGCATGCGGGTGATAGGTCAGGCTTTCACTCTCGATGGCCTGGTGAGTCCCGGCGCGTAGTACCCGAACGCCTTGGTCACGCGATGCGTCGAGTTCTGGGGACACAGTACGTAGTGTGAGTTCTGGGGACACAGTACGTAGCTCCCTTGGCCGGACGTTGATGTTCGACTATCGTCGTGCTTAATGGAGAACGTGCTGCGGCTGACTCTCCGGAAAGGGCTTCGATGAGCGGGAGTGGGACGAAGAGAAGCGAGATACGCCCTGGCCTGGAGGTAAGAATCGTCCAGAAGCCGCATCAACGGAGCGGTGTTCTGACGAGAGGGACCGTCAAGGACGTCCTGACGAAGTCCCCGACCCACCCGCATGGAATCAAGGTCCGCCTCGAATCGGGCGAGGTCGGCCGGGTGAAGGAGATCCTTTCGGAGACCTGAGCGGAGCGATGCCGTTGGACTTCGAAGAACTCGATTACCAAGAGACGCCGCTGGGGGCGATCAGCCTCCGGCGTCGGGCGGACCCACGACTCGGCGGGACGATCGTTCACGAGATCCGGTTCGGCGAGGAGTTCCTGATGTCGAGTCTGTTCACTGCCGGCGAGACTCAGCTCGCGAAGCTCGGGCTTGCCGCGCTCGATGGCGATGACCTGGATGTCGTGGTCGGCGGGCTGGGATTGGGCTACACGGCGGCAGCGGTCCTGGAGGATGCGTCCGTGCGGTCGCTCGTTGTCATCGAGGTGTTGGAACCCGTCATCGACTGGCATCACCGCGGCCTCGTGCCGCTCGAGCGAGCGGTGGTTTCCGATCCCCGATGCACCCTGGTCCATGCCGACTTCTTCGAACTCGCCTCTTCAACCGTCGGCGGATTCGATCCAGTCGATCCGAGGCGACCGGTTCACGCGGTGCTCCTGGACATCGACCATTCGCCCAGCCACTGGCTCGCCCCGGAGCACAGCGCCTTCTACTCGAACCGCGGACTTCGGGGACTGGCGGACAAGATCCATTCCGGCGGCATCTTCGGCCTATGGTCCAACGACCCGCCGGAAGCGGAGTTCACACGCCGACTCGATGCGGCGTTCCACTCCTCCGAGGCGCATGTCGTGGCGTTTCCGAATCCGTACACCGGTGGCGAGTCGACCTGCACCATCTACCTGGCTCGGAAGAGAGGGTAGAGGCAAACGGCGCGGAGGGATTCGATGGTCATCGCGGTTCCCGGCGGGTGCGCTGGGAGTCCCGTGTGAGTTCCGGGGACGTAGTACGCAACTCCCTTGGCCGGGTCGGGGCGACTTGTTCAATGCAACAAAGACAGGATCCTCAAGGACTACACCGATGCCGACCTGCGCTGTCCCGAGCGCGCGCAGGCGCTCGCCTGGGAGACGATGATCCGCGGCCGAATCGCGTTGCGTCGTGGATGTCCCCCAGGTACGCTATCCCCGCAAGGACGCTCGGAATGGGCCCATGGAGAAGACCCATGGCCCTTTTTCTGCAGTTCCTATCGGCTGACTGAAAGGGGAGGAGCGCCATGAAAACGGACATACTGATCGTGGGCGGCAGTGCAGCCGGACTGGCGGGGGCGATCTCGTCGAGACGGTTCTATCCGGACAGGAGGGTTACCATCGTCCGGCGGGAGGAGAAGGTGCTCGTTCCCTGCGGGATACCGTACATCTTCGGCACTCTGGATTCGGTGGAGAAGAACGTGATCCCCGACTCGGTAGCGGTGAAGAACGGGATCGATATCGTGGTGGACGACGTTACGTCCATAGACAGGGAGGAACGCAAGGCGGCCACGGCCGCGGGTGAGACGATCGAATACGAGAAGATGATCCTTGCGACCGGGTCCAATCCGTTCGTGCCCCCGCTTCCAGGGGTGGACCTGGACAACGTCTACACCGCGCGGAAGGACGCCGGGTACCTGGAGAACCTGCGGCTGGCGCTCAGGGAGGCGCGGAACGTCGTCATCATCGGCGGCGGATTCATCGGCCTGGAGTTTGCCGACGAGCTCTCCAAACTCGAGAACCTGAACAGCATTTCCGTGATAGAGATGCTTCCCCACTGCCTCCTTGTGGCCTGCGACAGCGAGATCTGCGTGAAGGTCGAGGAGGAATTGGAGGAAAAGGGGGTAACCATCCTGGCGTCCAGGAGAGCCAAGGCACTCGCGGGAACGAAGAGCGTCGAAGCGGTCGAGCTTGATGACGGAGAGAAGCTAGAAGCGGACCTCGTGATTCTCGGGATCGGCGTGACCCCGCAGGTGGATCTCGCTCGCGAGGCCGGGCTGGAGGCGGATGAGAAGACTGGCATAAACGTCGACGACTACATGAGGACGAGCGATCCGAACATCTTCGCGGCGGGTGACTGCACGAGCAAGAAATGCTTCCTGACGGGCAAGACCTCGATGATTCGCCTGGCCTCGGTCGCGACGATGGAGGCGAGGGTAGCGGCCGCTAACCTGTTCTCGCGCCGGCGGCGCGCGCCCTGCCCGATCGGGGTGTTCGGAACGGTCATCGGCAACCTGGCCGTGGGATCGGCGGGGTTCACCGAGATGTCCGCAAAGCAGGAAGGCATCGACGTAATCGTCGGCGAGGCCTCCTCCGCGGACAAACACCCGGGCTCTCTGCCGGGGGCCGAGATGTTGACGGTGAAACTCATCTTTATGAAGGACGACAGGAAGCTCATCGGCGGCCAAGTGTACGGCAGCGACAAGGCGGGCTATGTCGCCAACTGCATAGGGTCTCTGGTGCAGCGGGAGATGCGCGCGGACGAGATCGCGATCTTCCAGATGGGGACGCACCCCAAGCTTACGCCTTCGCCGATTGCGCACCAGATAGAGAACGCCGCGGAGATCGCCCTGGCCAAGAGCTGAATGCTTCAAGCGGTGAATTCGAGTTGCGCCTGGGAAGAAGGGCACGGACGATCAGGGTCTATTGCGCGACCTGCGGTTGCCAGCTCTACAAGTACGCAAAGGCCGGGCCGACTCGTGAAGTGCTACAAGGCTCGGATCGTCAAGGACTACACCCATGGTGACCTGCGCTGTCCCGAGTGCGGGCAGGCGTTCGCCCGGGAGGCGATGATCCGTGGCCGGCCGGCGTACAAGATCATCCAGGGGAAGGTGATCGTGAGGGACTGACGATTCCGGGGCAGAGCGCGCTCTGGTCACCGACCGGTCGCTTGTCTGCCCGCCCTCGGGACCTACTCGGATTCCTCGTGATGCGTGAGGTGAAGCGTCTCGGGCATCGTGATGAGAAGCGGCATGCGAATGCACAGCTCGATCCCGATGACCGTGAGGAAGACGTAGGCCGGTCCGAGGTGATCCCAGATCAGTCCTGCGAGAGTCGCCGCCGCGGCACCGAGGAGCATCCGAAACATCCGCGAGATCCCGAGCCAGCGACCCATGTGCGCCTTCGGAACGAGCTCATAAGCCATCGCCCCCGCGGTGACCGCGGAGATGGTGGTGAAGCCGAGCAGCACGCCGGATAGGACGAGAACCCCCGAATTGGGAGCGAGGATGAGGGCGACGCCGGACAGCCAGGAGAGCGGAATGGTGACGTAGAGGACGCGCTTTCGGCCGATGCGATCCGCAAGCCGCCCGATGGGGATTCCGAGAACGAGCGGGGTCAGCGCGAACGCGGTGATCATCATCCCCAGGATCAGCTCGTCCGCTCCTTTGATGTCGTGGGCGAACGGCTGGGCGAACGGGATGACCATCCCCATCGGGAGGAAGCCGATCGCGTCGATCACCAGCCATCGGCCGAGCTTCTCATCGCTGCGAAGGACGGTCGAGAGATCCCGCAAGATGTGACCGGATCGACCGGTCGCTTCCGTCCAGCGGCAGTTAGGGATGAACAGGTAGACCATCAGGAAGGTGCCGAGGGTCCCGGACAGAGATAGGTAGAAAAGCGGGCGGATCCCGGCGACGTTCACGCCGCCGAAGCGAGCAACGAGCGCCGCGCCGAGCAGCGGGGCCAGCATGCCCAGCGCACCGGCCGCCAGCGTCTCGCACAGGCTCATGGCGGTGGCGCGATCCTCGCTCCGGATGGAGTTCCCGCAGATCGTCGAGCAGGTCTGCCCGCTCATGCCCTTTCCCAGCCAGTAGGCGACCATCGCCAAGACGGCGATCGACCACGTCCCCGCGATGGCGTAAGTGAGGTACGCGAGGGCCAGGAACGCGATGCCGACGAGGTAGATCTGCCGGACGCCGCGCCGATCGATGATCCATCCGATGAACGGCGCGATGAGACCGGCGGCCGCCATCCCGGCGCTGTTGACGTAGCCGAGCTGCGTGGCGGAAGCGCCGAGCCCCATGGTGTAGACGGACAGGTACGGGGAGACGAGGCTGTAGAGGAACATCGCGAGCGAGGACCGAAGCGCCGTGATGATCCAGGTCCGCGGTTGACGGCGGACGAAGGCTCCGCCGGATCGGATGCCGATCACAAATCGCTGTGCCAGGTTGCGCTGAGTCGTGTCGAGATCGCTTCCTCTTCCGCTGTGCGAGCAGCCATCCAGGGTATCCGGCGAGAGGCGCTCGGTCCACGTAAGTGCACTGACCCCGCTTGGCGATGATGAAGAAGGATCCTGAGTGGCAAGGGTTCCGGGAACATAGCACGCGGGTCCCTTGGCGGGATGCTGCCGAGCGGCTAGAGTCGATTGGGGTGCACTTGGGAAGGAACGCACGGACGATCAGAGTCTATTGCGCCAACTGCGGTTGCCTGCTCTATAAGTACCAGAAGGCCGAACCGGGCCGGCTTGTCAGATGCTTTCAGGATCGGATCGTCGAAGACCGCACCCGTGGTGACCTGCGCTGTCCGAGCCGCGGGCAAGAGTTCGCCCGGGAGACGATGGCCTACGGCCGACCGGCGAACAAGATCATCCAAGGGAAGGTGACCGGGAAGGGCTGATGGAGGCCCCGGGAATGCACGCCCCGTGTCGCTGTGGCGCCGAGGCATCTGGTCCTGTTTAGGGCTACAACCAGACGGCGGCTACGGCTTGTTCCTTGCGATTCCGACAGCTACAGGATGTACCGGCTGAGGAGCATCGCGGTGGCCAGGACGGTGAAGGTGACGCCGGCGACGCGGGCGAGCTGCCGCTCGTGGATGCGGTTGGCGATCGCCGACGCGGTAAACGCACCGACGATGCCTCCCGCAGCGGTCAGGCCGGCGATGGCCCAGGGCAGCGTGCCGTGAATCGCATGGCCAGCGCCCCCGAAGGCCGCCGTGAACGCCATCACGAGCACGGACGTGCCGATCGCTTCGTGTGGCGAAAAACCCATCGCATACACGAGAAGGAAGAGGATGCTGATTCCTCCTCCGGCACCGGATACGCCGCAAAAGAGGCCGATTCCGAGTCCACCGACGAGGCCGGCGGCCACGTGGATCGTGTTTGTGGAGAGCGGGAGCCTCATCAGAAGACGCGGCTTGCCCGATTCGTGCGGGAGGAGGCTCTGCGGTCGCGCGGCGAGACGGAGCCCCGTTGTGAGGATGACGAGGGCCGTGATCGCCCCAAGGTGGGCGTCCGGCAGATGCGTCGAGAGCCAACTGCCGAGGAGCGCCCCCGTCGCTGCTGCGGCGGCGATGATCAGCGCGGGGCGGATCCGCAGGCGCCCGTGTTTGTGATAGACCCACGCCGCGACGAGGGACGCCACGACGTCGGTCAGCAGGCTGACCCCGATGGCCTGGTAGGCGGAAAGGAAGGCGAAGGTCACGAGTACCGGAACGGCGAACGTGACGGCGCTCGCTCCGATCAAACCCGTGACGGCGCCGGCTCCGCAACCGGCAATCAGTGCGGTGACGACCGTTGATATCGGCAAAGGCCCTCTCACCCAACCCAGGATTCCGCGAGTATCGTATCCGATCTCCGTGTGCTACGGGAACTCCCGGGTTTTGGGGGTGCACCACTACGACGCGCTGGGGATGGCCCGTGTTCGAGTAGCCGCGCTTCGGGTCGTCGTCAAAAGGCACGGGAATCGGCGTTGCGTGCGTCGTCTCCAGGAGCGGTGTGCCGGCTCCTCTTGAGCCAGCGGTGGACACTGCGTGCGATTGCGGGGAAACTACGCCGACACAACAGGACGTCGTGCGATGACACGCGGCCGATCGATTCGCCTTCGTGGGATCGCCGGAGACCGAGACGCAACGCAGGAGGTTGCATCGCATGGCCCTCACCGCCACGCAGGAAGACGTCAGACACCTCGTCGAGACCTTGAACTTCGCCGAGAAGGTCCATCGATCGTTGCGCCTCATCGAGCAGGCATACGACGAGTACGGCGATCGGATTGTGATCGCCAATAGCCTCGGGAAGGATTCGTGCGCGGTGTGGCACCTGGCAAGTCGCGTGAGCGAGCGGATCAGAGGCTTCATCGTCACCACACGATTCAAGCCGCAGGGCACCAAACAGTTCATGAGAGAGGAACTCGAGCGACACCCCGGGAGGCTGAAGGTGTTCGAGAGCTTGGCGGAGATTCCGGATGAGCTCTACAAGACGGATCCCGATCGCTGTTGCGAGGTCCTCAAGGTGGAGCCGACGCGGCGCGCCCTCGAGGAGATGGACGTGGCGTGCTGGATCACCGGTCTGCGGTGCACCGAGGGGCGAACGCGTACCGACTATCAGGAGATCGAGGAGCGCGACGAAGGTTTGATCAAGCTCAACCCGATCCTCCTCTGGTACGAGCGCGAGGTGTGGCAGTACTTGGCGCTGAACCGAGTTCCCGTCAATTCGTTGTACGGCGCAGGATACCGGTCGCTCGGTTGCGAGCCTTGCTCCCGCATCGCCACGGGCCCGGACGAGCGTGCCGGACGGTGGATCGGCACGAGCAAGTGCGGCGGCGAGTGCGGAATCCACACGCGGAGCCTCAAGTCCGACGGGGAGTAACGCAGTCGGGTCGCCGGACGTGGCTGCGGGGGTTCGAGGGACACATTCCGCGTCTCCTTGCCGGGATGTCTGTCAAGCTTCGCAACCCAGCTGTTGCCCCCCGGAGTCCCCATCGAAACCCATGCCATGGTGCAGCCATGTTCATCCTCTTGATGGGCGTCACGGCGTCGGGCAAGACGACCGTGGGACGTCTCATAAACGGGGCAGCGGGCCGCGAGATAGCGCCCGCTCTCACGAGTTCGACCGTCCGACTCTCAGGCCCAGCTCGACGAATTCCGATCGTCTTGTCCCTCCCTCGCGCTCGCCGAGATAGCACGACACGAGCATCCGGCGCTCGGCGATGTCGTAGATGCTGGTCCAGATCGTGCGGTCGGGTCGGTCGTTCCCAGCCTGTCTCGGCCCGGCGAGTACGTCAAACGACGCGTCCGCGGCGATCGCCGCGAGATCGTCCGTGTCGAGTCGCGTGGCGGAAGAAGCGACTCGATCGTTGACGAGGCGATGCCTCGTGTACACGAACCCTTTCTCAGGTCCGTCCACCCGAGGCAATTCCGCGTCGTTCGGGAAGCGGTCGAGGCCGAAATTGGTCACGACGAGCGGGTTGCTGTCGCGCTCCGTGAAGCGGACACGGTTCCCGGAAGGCGACTTCTCGCAGACGAACGCACGTCCCCTCGCATCGGCGACCAGGTACAGGGAAGGCGTGTACCCGTAGTACCACCGCAGCGACAAGAGGGCGTCCTTCGCTTCCTCGACGTCGGCGCACATGTCGAGGAGGTAGCGAACGACCTGGAGCTCGTTCAATCCGGCCTCCGGATGGTCGACCGGCTCGACCTTGTAGGCGGGATCGAGCCGGTGATCTGCATGGGCGTTGCAGACGACGACAAGCCCCTTCTCGTTGATCCCGTCCATCGCCCCGAGCAGATCGAACACGACGATCCCGAGCGATGCATAGCCTTCGTCCGGGGAGATCCCGAGCGCGACGAGGCGGGAGCTGGGTCGAAACGGGGCCTGAGGCGACAGGTCGACCCCGAAGTCCATGTTCCGAAGCACGTGGTGGTGCCCCGCTGCCGTGCCGACTCCCGGGATGAACGCCGCGGTGCAGCCGGGGAACCCGACGTCGAACCACAACGAGGAAACGTCGTGCGAGGGTTTGTCCGTGGGAAGCGCAAAGGCCTCGACGACCCCCAGCATCCGCTCGTAGTGCGGCGGGTAGAACCGTTCGAAGAACCGATGTTGCGAGGCGATCCGTTCGGGATCCGAGGCAGGCGCGGGAGCCGTCTTCAGTTGTTTTCGACCCCACGTCGCAAGGGATCGCCCGATCTGACGGTTCGGTCCTTCGAGATGCCACGCCCACAGCGTGACATACTCCCCTCGGCCACCGATACGAACGGTGGGTTCGGTCTGCATGCTTGACCTCCTCTGCGCCATTCAAAACAGCGTTACGCTACGCAACTGAATCCTGCGGCCACGTTAGCACGTTTGGAACGGTAGTATACGGCAAATCGTCCCCATATCGTCACAATGTGATGTTATGCCGCCAGCGTTCAGGAGCGGTTCCCCTCTTCTTACCTCCGGGCATCGACGAAGTACGGGATGGCGACGGCGCCGAGCGCGTGCTGCCGCTGGTGGCCCGAGTGCTTTTGACTCGTCAGCTCCTCCGGCAATACGCTGTCAGGAGCGGGACGCCAAACTGAATCACCAAGTCGGGAAGGAGGGAAGCATGATGAGAACGAAACATCGGGCAGGATTACGGGCTGCGATCATCGTCGTCGCGGTCGGATGCCTCGTTGGATTGCACTCTGCGTTGGCCGCGGCCGCGGCTGCGGGAAGCTATCAGGCATCCGATGCCGGGGAGCCTCTCATCGCTGCCTACGGAGACGGCATCGGGACTCAGCTGCTCGACGGGTCAGTCGGCGCGGAATGGAGCGATTCGGCGGTGTACGTCGTCCGGATGGGCGACTACGAGGCCGAGCTGCGGCTCAAACACGACGGGGTTTGGTTCTATGTCGCCATGACCATCCGCTCGGGCGAGTTCTTCGCTGCCGGCTTCGAAGCCTACGTCGTGTTCGACAACGAAGACGGCCAAGAGTACTCGCGCGGCGACGACATGATGTCCGTCTCCGCTGCTCAGGGGCAGCTGCTCGACGCCGACTACTACTACCGGAACACGTTTGACTTCGTGCTCGACGTGCAGTCCGCGGGGGCCAGCCACGCGGTCGGAGCCGGTGCGTACGACAGCGCGAGCCGCTGCTACGTGTTCGAGTTCCGTCGGGAGATCGCGTCGGGCGACGACCGAGACGTTCCCATGGATCTCGCGGGAGCGTCCGCGACGACCTACGGCTGGGCGAGCTACTAGCCGGCCAGGAGGTGAATGGCAATGAAGCGCTTGAAAGTCGTGGGGATCTTCGTGGCTGCTTCGTCCGCGGTACTCGTTTGCTGTGCGGCGGTCGTCCTGGTTCCGAACGAGGGACTCTACCCGCGGCCGACGGAACTCGCGCCGCCCCAGTCGCTGCCGTCGGGGCCGTGGTGGGAGGAAGCGTTGAAGCTGCTGGACGGGCCGATCAAGACTCTGACGCAGGGCGCCAGGAACGACACAACGTTTGGCATACGTTTAAGCAGCTACTTCACGAGTTGCGGAGGAAAGGCGGCGCGCATCAAGCAGTACAAGGAGACGATCGAGGATCTCGTCGAACGCGCGATCACCTCCCTTCTGCAGCAAATGAACTACTACCTCGATGAGATCATAGCAGTGTCCGAAGGGCCACACGAGCGCAGCGACGCCGAAGAGACGCAAGTACGTCTCAAGGAGCTGCTGGATCGGGTTGACTCTCTGCAACAGGAATTGAAGGCCAACCTCACGCCACCGGCCGGACGCACCTGAGGCGCGTTGTCTTCAGAGGCGATACGAGGGGTGGTGGTGGAATCGTCGGCTGGCATCTGCTACCATTAGGAATACTCTACAATATAGTGTGCCGGCATTCGGTAGACTTGGAGTCGAAAGACCGATCGGGGCGCACAAAGGGAGAGAGCAACGATGGGAATCGCACGACGTCTGGTGATGGGAACGGCCCTGCTTGCGGTGGTCGCACTGCTCGCGGTCCCCGTCCTCGGAAAGGTGATCGACAACAGCGAGCCGGCGGGGCTCAGCGTGGCCCCGGGGCTCGTGGACAGCGCCGAGTTCACGGTCAATGTCATCGAGGCGGGGAAGTCCGGGAACACGATCCTGGTCGATCCGATCCACATTTGCGGCTCCGGGCGCGGCGGCTGACGGGATGCGTCAGTCGGCGGCGTCACCGGGGGGTGGAGGGGGCGGGGTTGTATTGAGTCGGAGGAGCTGGACGCCCGAGCGCCGAGGCGGCGCGGCGTACACCCCCATTCACATCGTCGGATCCGGAGGCTAGTAGGCGGCGGCCCCAGGGGCGCGTCCTAGCGGATGCCTACCATCGCCGAGCAGAGATTCCCTGGAGGGCGGCTACCGAAGCTGGAAGAGGAGAAACGCAGCACGCGGAAGTTCCTGTTCGGACCCAGCGAAGCCATCGAGTACGTGACTCGTGGATCGTACGAGGCACTGCTTCTCGCCAGGACGGGGAGCCTCGACGTCATCCGAGAGGCGATTCCGGCGCGGGTGACGTTCTACATCGACTCGGGCTCCGATTGGCCCGGGTTCGAGTTCATCTACCTGCTCGAAGGCACGCTCCAGTACGACGGCGAGGATGAGCCCGTCGTGCTTGAGCCCGGCTGCTTCATCGCGCGACACCTGTCGCAGGAACGGGCCTACTTCCAGACGGTGGGACCGGTCGTGCTGCTCCACATCTGCAGCCCTCCTGCCTTCCATGTCATGCGGAGCGAGACGGAGGAGTTCTACGAGATCGCTCGCCGTCTCGACGCTGACGAGTACGTCTCGGGGCACTGCAAGCGGCTGGAGAACCTGGCGGTGCGCGTCGGAGAGAAGCTGCAGCTCTCCGGGGAACAGATGGGTGACCTGAGCTACGCGGCGTTCTTCCACGACATCGGGAAGGCCAAGGTGGCGAAGGAGATCCTTCAGAAGCCGGGCAAGCTTACCGTGGAGGAGTGGGACGTGATGAAGCGTCACGCCGCCTGGGGCCGCGAGCTGCTCGAGGAGAGGGACTTCCTTCGGGCCGCAGGTCGGATCGTCGAGGAGAGCCACGAGCGGGTGGACGGCGGTGGGTACCCGAAGGGCCTGAAGGGCGACGAGATCAGCCTGGAGGCGCGGATCGTCTCCGTCGTGGACGCCTACGACGCGATGACGACGGACCGCACGTACCGCACGGCGATACCCCACGAGGAGGCGATCGGCGAGCTGCGGGTGTGCACCGGGACACAGTTCGACGGGCGGGTCGTGGAGGCACTGATCCAGGTGCTCGGAGAGCACGGACCGGCGATCGAGGAACGGGAGCAAGCGTGGCTCGGCCAGGAGCTCACCCAGTCGAAGCAGCGGGAGGCGTTCCTGCAGATCGGTGAGGCGGTCCTGGCCGGCTCGGAGATCGAGGACATCCTGGACGATGTGGTCACCGGCATCACGCGCTACACGCCGTTCAGACGAGCGGTCATCGCCCTCTACGACGCTCCGGTTGATCCCGCATCGTCGGAGGAGGTGACCGTCGCGCAGGTCGCTGAGGCCGGCGAGGGGGCCGTGGGGGAGAGCCGCGATCTCCGGCAGGCGTATTCGATTCCCCCGGACGAGCGGGGGCGCATGCTCGGGGACGAGTTCCGCGTCGGACGCTCGTACCACGTCCCCGCGCCCGAAGGCCCCCGTGAGGATGGGGCGGCCGGCCTCGCGAGCGAGCCTCGTCTGCTGGGGGAGCGGCTCTGGAATGGGGGGGATCGTCTGTGCATCCCGTTGTGGGTGAGGGAGCGGCGCATGATCGGGCTCATCGGCGTCGATGAACCGAGTCACCCGATCTCGATCACGGCCCAGATGCTCGAGCCGATGGAGATGTTTGCCAACTTGGCCGCGATCGCCGTGCTCGAGGCGAGGAAGAAGCGCGAGTTGACGGAGATGGCCACGAGGGACCCGCTGACCGGCGCGTACAACCGCCATTTCCTCGGAGAGATAATTGAGAAGGAACGAGCGCGTGTTCAGCGCTACGGATCGAAGATCTCGCTGATCATGGCCGACTTCGTGGACTTTCACAAAGTCAACGTCGAATTCGGTCACCTGGAAGGCGACCGCGTGCTGAGGGAGGCCGCGAGCGTGCTCTTGGACGCCGTCCGAGAGGTCGATGTACTTATCCGCTATGGCGGCGACGAGTTCCTCCTCGTCATGCCGGAGACGGGAGAGGAAGAGGCGCAGCGCGCCAGCGAGCGGATCAGGGAGTGCATCCGAGGGCATGACTTCGGGCTTCCAAGCGCAATGGACGTCCGGGTCGGCTCCTCCACGTGGGGAAAGGGAGATCCGCGGGAGTTCTCCGAAGTGCTCGAAGAGGCCGACAGATGGATGTACCGGCGCGGCCGTGAGGATAACGAAACCGCGCACACTGGCAAGCACGGAGACGCGCGGCGGCCGTAGCCTCTCCCATCATCCCGTCCGAGTTGGAACCGATTCAGACCTCGATTGTCTCCCCCAGCTTCGCGACGTGCGCGTCGAGCGATAGGTCCTGACGGATCCGCTCGGCGAAGGCGTCGAGCACGTCGTCCTCGCCGTGAACGAGGATGAGCCGTTTCGGAGACGCCCGGCGGATCCAATCGAGGAGGATCGGCTGGTCGGCGTGGGAGGAGAAGCCGTTCGTCGTCCAGACGTGGGCAGCGACGGCGATCTCCTCACCGAAGATGCGGACCCTCTCGGCGCCGTCGACGATCCGGCGTCCGAGGGTGCCGACGGCCTGGTAGCCGACGAACAGGACGCCGGACCGCTCGTGCCAGAGGTTGTGACGGAGATGGTGGAGGATGCGACCACCGGTGCACATCCCGCTGCCGGCGATGATGACGTTCCCGCGCGACTTCTTGTTGATCTCCTTGGACTCGTCGGTCGTCTGGCTGAACCGCAGCGGCGTGAAGTCGAACGGGTTCGGTGACGACGAGAACAGCTCCTGTCCCTCGGCATCGAAGTCGTCGGGGTGACGTGCGAAGACGCGGGTCGTCGAGATCGCCAGCGGGCTGTCGAGGAAGATCCGACACCGAGGGAGCTCACCGGCCGTCCACAGCAGGTACAGCTCGTACAGAACCTCCTGCGCCCGTTCGAGTGCGAACGTCGGGATCAACAGGTTTCCGTTGTCCGGAATGACGGTCTCGATCGCTTCCCGGAACTCGGCGACGGTCTCCTCCATCGAGCGGTGGTCCGATCCCCGTACGTCGATTCGATCAGCAGGACGTCGGCGCGCGGCGGCGGGCTCGGGTCACGAACGATTGGCTGGTGCCGGTTCCCGAGGTCGCCGCTGAACAGGAGGTTTCCGTTCGATGTCCGAAGCTCGATCGCCGCCGAGCCGAGGATGTGACCGGCGTCGCGGAAGACGCACGAAACGCGGTCGCTCAGTCGGACCGGCTCACCGTAGCCAGCGATGGGACGGAAGAGGTCGACACACCGGAGGACGTCGGCCATGTCGTACAGCGGCGGCTCCGCTGTCTTGCCTCGGCGGCGGGCCTTGCGGGCGCGATACGCCGCTTCTTCGACCTGCAGATGAGCGGAATCGGCGAGCATCAGCTTGGCGATCTCCGCCGTCGGCTCGGTGCACAGGATCTTCCCGGCGAACCCTCGCCCGACGAGCAGGGGGAGCCGCCCTGCGTGATCGAGGTGGGCGTGGGAGAGGAGGACGGCGTCGATCTCCCTCGGGTCGAAGGGGAACGGCTGCCGATTGAGGTCCTCGCGCTGACGCCCTCCCTGGAACAGGCCGCAGTCAAGAAGGAGACGGAATCCGTCGACCTCGACGAGGTGACACGAGCCGGTGACCGTCTCCGCCGCGCCGCAGAACGTGACCTTCATTCGACTCCCCGTTGCTACGTGGGTGTTCTATTCTACGACGGCGTCATGCTCGAGCAACGGGACTGGCATACCGAAGACAACCTCCCTACACTGATCCGATGGACGTAGAGGATGGGGGATGGCCGCCGCGGAAAGCGATCACGGCGGTGGTTGGGACTACGGCGTCAGGAGAGCCCACATGACAGAAGGATATCGGGTTCCCGGATTCCGGGACGGGGTTGTCGTTCACTATCTGTACCGTCTACCCACGCGGCTCAGTGTGAGTGTCTCGTTTCAGCATGAAGCTTCGGGCGAGCACTACATCCGGCGCGGCGAGCCGCGTCGTGAGACCCACGTGCAAGGAGAGTGGATGAAGCGCCTCGATGGCACGGAAGCGTATTTTGGGGAGGACATCCGAAAGGGCATGATCGACCTCGAAAAGCACAGGGAGCTGTTCGAAGAGCACAATCCAGGGTTCCGTATCCTCGGACACGCAGGCGCGGGGAATGTCACGATGAATCCGTACTACCTGGCGTGGGTCCGCGGGCGGTTGGGGTACACGAATCTGGATATTCCGAACCTGGAGAGCGGCTACGCCTTCGACGGACTCGTCGTCTTCGAGGATTGGCACGTCGAGCACCACGACGCCATCCAGTTGGGGTCGGGCCAAGAAGGAGCGCCGACGGATGTTCCGATCCTTCTGGGGGGATCAGACGAGTCCTCTCGCGTCCGATGTGCGATCATCGGTCCTTCGATCGTCCGCGGTGGCAAAGCGGTTAGCGAAGCGGAGCTCGAGAGGCAGGTGTTGAACGGCGAGCACTACGACCTCCGCCATGTCATGCTGTTCCCACACCTGAGGTGGAACGAAAGGAAGGATGCCCAGGTCCCTCAGGATCCTGCGGACGTCATCTCGTTCTGCCCTCTCCTCGAGGCGATGTGGGAACACGAGAAGCTCAGCCCTGCCGCGATTCGGGCGGTCTTCGGCGGATCGCCGATCGAAACCTCCACGGAGCCGTACGATAACCCGAGTTTGGAGTACGTGGGGCGGATCGGCCGCACGATCGGCACGCAGACGGTCGTCGATGCGCTGGTCGGCAGGGGCTACGTACCCACGATCGGTAAACCGACGGCGGTCGGGGAGTTCTCTCTATCGGGCCCGACGGCCGGAAACTCCTATCGCACGCTCGAGGTCCGGATTCGGCCCGGAATCTACAACTTCTCCTCGCTGGGCGTTACGGAAAGACAAGAAGTGATTTGGGGGTGCACGACCGGTCTCGGCGGCCGTGTGGGCATCACGGTTTGCCAGATGGGGGAGCTGATGGCGCGAGCAGGCTGCGAGCATGCCATCTTACTCGACCAGGGGGGAGACGTGACGCTGAGGTTGGGAGAGCGGCAGATCGTCCAGTCCTCGTATGGCCGGAAGGGCATGCGTGGCGTTCTCTTCTTCGTCGATCCTCGGAGCGACCACGAACCAGCCGACGTGGGAGTTCCCTCCGCGACAACCCTTCCGATGCGGCCGATCGCGGATCTTCAGTCGTGGGTTGGTTAGAACCGGTTGCGCCGTGCGATGCCCTTCCAGACGATGGTCTGCGTGCTGGCACCCTTATCGGAGGCGGAGCGTGCTGTCTGCCTGAGGGCTGTCCTCCGATCGGACCGTTGGACCTCGCGCCCGAGAGGAACTGAGTAAGGGAAGGTCCGGCGAGGGCTGATGGGCGAGAGCAACGGAAACGATGTTCCGGTTTCGGTGTATGAAACGTGCACACTCGCACCTTCCGCCCGCAGAGGCCCAGAGCCACCGGGATCTGGGCCTCCCTCCTTGGATGGTCGCCCTCGACCTTTGCCCGGCCTCACTCGCTGCACGGATCGTGCCCCGGATTGACGACCAACTCGTCCAGGGCGCGGGTGGTGACGAACGGGACGTATCCCTTGGCGCGGGACTTCGCGTAGGCGTCGTCGATGTGCCGCGGCGTCGTCGCGTAGTCGATGGTCAGGACGAGCTGGCCGGCAGCGAGGAAGAGGTCGAGGTGCGACTCCATCGCGGACGTCACCTCCGGCGGCGTCATGACGTCGTCGTCCGTGCACCCGTAGTAGATGTCCTCCTGGCCGATGCCGTCGACGAAACCCACGTACTCCGGGAAGGCGTCCGCGAGCTCGGCCGCGTTCTGGACGACGATCAGAAAATCCGGATCGCGGACCGCTGCGTGGGACCGGATGGCAGCGACGAACGCGACCATCTCCGCCGCCGCGGTCGCCCTTCCCCGGTCCTCGTAGTACTCGTAGGCGTCGATCAGGTCGAGATAGGCTCCATCGAACCCCGCATCGATCAACCGGTCGGCGTATTCGAGGGCAATCCCCTGCCATTCGGCTTCCCAGTAGTGGACCTTGTAGTTGCCCCGCCACTCAGGGTTCTCCTCGTCGAGCCAGGAAGGGTCGCCGGGCTTCCATTTTGCCCGCCAGTAGAACCGGTAGTTCTCGGCCTCTCCGATGCTCAGGTAAGCGAGAACGATCTTCGGGCCGCCGGGGCTGTCGGCGAGTGCCTCGATCTCTGTCGCGGTGAATTCCCCACCCTCGCCGCCGTCCGAGGAGTAGTCGATGACGATCAAGTCGTAGCAGGTTCGGCCGATCTCGGCCAGGTCGATCTCCTGCAGCTGGTAGAGGAAGCTGCGGACGCCGGCCGGCTCCGGAAGCGCCGGGGAGGGGAGGACGATCTGGCAGCCGTTCAGGAAGACCGCCAAGATGACGAGACACGCGGCGATGAGAATCTGAACACGCATACGGCGGCAAGCCATGCACCGAACCTATGCTTCAAAGGCCTTCCAGTCAAGAAGGGAGACGGAAGGAGGCGGCGGGCGGACATTCTTCCCGCCACGACGCCCCGAAGGTGACGTCCATCACAGAGCGTTTCTCGTAGCCTCTTCGGCGAGGAGGAAGGATGCGGAATACGTCAAGCGAGACGCTGCTCATCGACTGGGTGCGAAATCAGTTCGGCATCGAGGACGAGAACGAGCTGCGAGCGGTGCTCGCCGACCCGAGCGAGATGCTCGCCCTTCTCGACATGGCGCAAGCCGCCGGTCAAGAGGGAATACCCATCGTGAGGCCGCAGGTCCCGAACCCGGCCTGATCGGCCGTCGGAGAGATCCAACGACACGTCAACCGGGACGAGCTTCCGGTGGCAAGCTCAGCTCGAGAAGAGCTCCGGCGGGGGATCCCAGCGGCCCATCCGGCGCAGGCCGGCACGCGAGCGCCCGGCACTCGAAGTGCCTTCTCGGAGGTTCAAGATGCGAAAGCGTTTGCCGTTTCGCTCGCTCTTGACACCCACCGGAGCCGCATCATCCGCGCTCGTGAGAGCGGGCGAGACGGCCTTTTCTGTCTGACGGTCCCTCATACTCCCACCACCTCGCCGCAAACCTAGCCGCAAGGGGAGCGTGCTGTCAAGTCCGGTCGTCCCCGAACGACGTGTTCTTTGGCGGCCGCTGTGACCGGTGATCGCCGCCTCGCAGGCGAGTGTTCGATATGCCAACTGGGAGTCTCGTGTGCAGGTCGAGTGACCTACTAGAACAGCATGCAGAGGACCAGATTCTCAGTCATGGATTCGGCTAGGTATAGCCCGGGAGGAATGGCCTCGTCGGGCTCGTTGACTCGACCGTCCCTCTAGCGCTATTCTGCTCCTCTCCGAAGCAATCCCTATCCCTCAGGGTGGATTGGCAGAGCGCTCCGGATTCCGTATGGGAAGCGGAAAGGGGGAGCCCATGTACGATGTTGTTTGCCCTGTGTGCCAGAGCATGATCGAGATTCCCGCTCGGGCCGTCGAGGTGAAAGGCGCCCACCGATGCACGAAGTG